>Ga0196965_1001009_pt1 | contig 12213 bp, 11 predicted proteins | sample S1_20metaG_FD_148668 | JGI IMG/M metagenome (GOLD analysis project Ga0196965, IMG submission 148668) | Soil microbial communities from Anza Borrego desert, Southern California, United States - S1_20 | ecosystem: Environmental > Terrestrial > Soil > Desert | place: USA: California | collected... | reverse complement strand
TGCTACGGAATTTCCATATGCATCAAATGAAGATGTTGACTTCTCTGGCAGAAGTTTTTCAGGGTTGGAGAGACATTGCGAATGGACGTAAGATGTTTCTGCAAGCAATACCAGAAGGAACAGTAGTGGCTTGATATGACGTACAACGTGCATGCTATTGGCTAGGTCAGGGACAATGAATCGGCCATAAATATAGGTTTTAATGCTGGAAAAAAAGAAATCTTCTATCACGTTTCAACTGGTATCATAGCTCGTGTAAGATTTTCATGTCTGGGATGACGAATGTAACCGTATGAACACTAATCGATGTTTCTGATAGATACAATGTTCTATTGATACAGCAATATTGGAGAAATTTTATGGCGACTGATCATTAAAATTCTTCGCGGATCACCATTAAATAATAACGCGTGCTTTTATAAAACTAGCACCTCCCTGCTCGTCATCGTATTTTTGCTTTCGCAGCGACTAGTAGATTCATTTAGTTCCTGCTTTATCATTTATTTCATTTTGTAAGCTATAAAATCAGTTAAAAGAGGTTCAAGTCCGATCTGCCTGAACTCAGTCGCAATTTGTGCGCGATGATACGTAGAGTGATTTATAACGTGAAATAAAATATCCCTTATGCTGTTTCTGAAAGGCTGTCCTGTACTGAGTGTATAATCAATTACTTTGTCTGGGTCTAAGGAATTGAGTATAACAAGCGAGTCTTCATAGTTCTTTTTATCGATCTCGTGTAACTGATGAATATGATGTGTTTCCCACCTTCCATAAGGTTTTTCTTTCGATATAATTTTATCATTCCAGATGCCATGAACGTTGAGTGTATGACTTATTAATTTGATGCAGTTGCCTGATACACTTGTTTTATTATCGTTCAGAACCTTAATGATCGAACTATTGGAATGATGATTATACGCGAAAAGATCTTGAAAGAATTGTTGCATAGCTTTGTTTTTGATGCAGTATGGCCGTCAATGTCTGGGACGCGCGACAAATTTTGAGCCCGCATTATAGGGTTATAACCAAATCAAAACAAGATAACGGTTTATGCTTTGTCATAACGCTGACGGATTGTTAAACGGTTGCCATGGTTATTCGTTCAGACCCGCTCGTACTTTACATTAATCAGTTCCTGGCTGAGCTTAAACAAGCCAATAATATTTCGCGTAATCGTGTATACTTTGATTACGTAAATAAATTCAGGAAGGGATATCATCCGTTTGTGCAGCGCATGGACAGTGAAGTGAATGGATTGCAAAACATTGAAGGTGAGCTGCAACAAATGCAAGAGACAAACAACTTATCGCCGATATTTCTACAACAAGATACCTTAGCGTGAGACGATTGATCTACCAATGCAAGTGGAGCAACTTTTAGGGAGATATTAAAACGCGTTTTAAGAAAACGAAAATTGCAACCATATTTAAAGACCTCAAATAATTCCTTCAATTAAGTTTGTTCAATGTTCGAAGGAATGAAAACCCTTTCACATAAAATCAACTCCTGCAAACAGACCGCAACCTTTTGCTTTCGCGATTGATCAGCAGAAATGTTATCGGCTAAAACATTTGATAAACAAAGAGCCTGAATTATTGGCCAGGAAAGCAGGAACCGGAAAAGACTATAACCAGCAGGCGTTCGCTACAGTCCGAGCGAGTTTTGTGCTTCCGATAAGCCGATTTTTTCGCGAGAAACGGCTTATATTACCATTTTAGGTCAAATAAGGTTTTTATTTCGACCTTATTTGATAAATTGGCTTCAATTATGGCGCTAAATCCATTTTCAGAATTGCAAATTATTGCCAGGCTGCAGTTCGAAAATCCCTGGTGGGTAACGGGTAATCTCGATAGCTACTATCGCGCATTTAAACCCAGATTGTATTTCAGCCTTTTCTATCCGTTGGTTAAAAATTCAACGGTGCATCGCGCGAGTGTGCTTATGGGTCCAAGGCGAGTTGGTAAAACGGTAATGCTTTACCATACCATTCAACAACTTATTTCAGATGGTGTGCCTCCACAAAAGATTTTATATGCTTCCATTGAAACACCCATCTACAATAACATCCCCCTCGATGATCTGTTCACGATGGCCAGGAAAGCCACTGGAAATATGGATGCTACAGGGTGGTATATTTTCTTTGACGAAATTCAATATCTGAAAGAATGGGAAGTCCATTTGAAAACACTGGTGGATGCGCATCACAACACAAAGTTTATCGCCAGTGGCTCAGCGGCTGCAGCATTAAAATTAAAAAGTAATGAAAGTGGCGCGGGCAGGTTTACCGATTTCATGCTACCACCATTAACATTTTACGAGTTCATCCACCTTAAAAATTTAGGCGCACTCATTAAACCCGACACCATCACCTGGAAGGGCAACATTAAATTATTTTCGTCGACCACAAACATCATAGAATTAAACAGGCTCTTTATAGAGTATGTGAATTTTGGTGGATATCCGGAAGTAATATTCAGTCCGGAGATACAAAGTAATCCGGGCAGATTTATGCGGGCAGATATCATTGACAAAATATTGTTGAGAGATCTGCCGGGTTTGTATGGCATTCAGGATGTTCAGGAATTGAACTCATTGTTTACAACCATTGCCTGGAACAGTGGACAAGAATGTAGCATTGATGAGTTAAGTAAACGCAGTGGAGTAAAAAAAACTACCTTGCGTCAATATCTTTCATATCTTGAAGCTGCATTCCTGGTGCACATTGTAAAACGTGTCGATCATAAAGCAGGACGTTTTCAGCGAGAAAATTTCTTTAAGATCTACCTTACCAATCCAAGTTTACGAAGCGCGTTGTTTGCGCCACTTACAGCAGAAGCCGATGGCATGGGTGAAATTGTGGAAACCGCGATCTTTAGTCAATGGATGCAGCGCACTTCTTTTATTCCCTATTATGCCCGATGGAAAAGCGGTGAAGTTGACTTAGTGAACATTAGTCGCAAAACAAACAGACCGGATTGGGCTGTGGAAATAAAATGGACCAATCGCTATTTTGAAGCGCCAAACGAACTAAAAAGCTTGGTTTCATTCTGCCGTGAGAATGAACTTACACAGGCATTGGTAACCTCTATTGATAAATCGGGAATAAAGGAATATAATAACATTCAAATTCAATATTTACCCGCGGCTGTGTACGCGTATAATGTTGGCAAAAACACACTGGAAAGTCAGAAGTGATTTTCAATGAACGGATGAGCATGTACTTCATAAAAAATGGAGGCGTCGTTGAGCTGAGTTTACGCAAAATTACTTTGTGGTCGGTAATCATGTGAGCGTTCTCATTCAACTCCAAATTAAAAAATTAACATGCGCTGAATTCCACCGCGAATATTTTTCTCTCACACACTAATTCTGTTTTCTTTACACGACAAGCCTTTTGTATTCACGCAAGATACTCCATTGGCGCGCGTCCCGTCCAGCGTTTGAAGGCACGTGAAAAAGCACTTACTTCGTTGTAGCCCAGGATATTTGATATTTCTTTCATCCGATATTTTCCGGATTCCAAATAGTGTAGCGCGATAGATTTTCGCACATCGTCGGCAATTTGTTGGAACGTGGTGGACTCTTCCTGCAGCCTTCGTTGCAGACTCCTCGAAGTGATGTTAAAATTCGCTGCTACATCTTCCAAAGACAAAATCCCCAGGAAAGCATTTTTGGTAAGGTATTCCATAACCTTGATCTGAAAGCTTTCGGACGATTCAACAACAACGCTTACCTTACTCAATAGGTGCTTTTGTGCATCGTAGTTCGCCGTGATAATCGGTTCATTCCAATAGCCAGATTCAAATACTATCTCATAAACTGAACCCATTTTAGGAACGCAGCGCAACACCCGTGTATAGTCGGAGGCCGCGTCAGAAAATGGAAAAGTAACTTGCTTCGGCTTCACTTTCTTAAACAAGAAGCCATCCAATTCCTGAATGGTGAATGCCAGCAAAAACTCAGCGATTTGTTTGGTAATATTTTCATTCACGTGTTCGGTGCTAGTAAATGTTATACGGATTGTGCTTCCATCGTATTGCACGCTCATCGTAATGGCGTCGGTGATGAGCGGGGTGAGCGAAGCTGATATAGAAATTGCTTGTCCAACTGTTTCGCTGGTTTTGATTATTTCACCGACTACGCCCAGTGCAGCAAGTTGTAACGATTCGCCAAAATGAAGCCCGAAGAGTTTATCCTTGCTAAGCGTTGTAGCTGCCGACCAAAGATCATTCAATTGTTTCTGCTCTACTGCATAGTTGTTGTCGTTCAGCAACCGCAGAGGATCAATCCCGCTTGCCTGTGACAGGGCAGATGTTTCGATGTCGCGTTGCGCGCCGTACGCAAACAATGCCAGGATAAAAGGCTTTTGCTGAGGTGTAATGTATTTTACCTTCCCATTAGATTCTTCCATCGTGATCTGTGTTGCTTCCTGGAAATTAAATAAACTTTACTTTCGCTTCTTCTGATTGGCCGCAAGTTTATTGACATATCTCCGATTGACCTTACAACAATCGTTCAAGTTGCAAGGTATGCCTTGAAATATGAAATACAGTAAAGGTTAACCACTCAAAAATACTCATATAACCGAAAGGCGGCATTGGAAAGGTTTCAATTTTATTTCTAAAATCAAGTGTCCTGATACAGTCGTTGATTTCTTTGCTTATCGCGGACAGTTGCTGCGTATGCTGTTGCGAATTATAAATATTAAACGGAGGGATCAGAACATTGGGCGTCTTAAGTTTTTGTGTTGTGTTGAGCATCATCGTTCTTATATCCGGAACCTTTGAATCATAAGGATCTGAAGAAGAAATTGCTTCACTTAAGAATTGCTTTAAGCCCGAACTACTCATGATCACATGCTCCACGACCTGACCAACACTCCAACCGTTTGCTACAGGCTTGTTGTACAGGTCTTGCTGTGCAGAATCAACAAAGGAAATGAGTTTGCTAAAAGCGTTTTCGCAGCGGGATGTCAAGTCATGCTTTCCGGATTCATACTTGATAATATCCATCGTCTTAACGAGTAACTCGACAGTGTCGCTATAATGTTTTTCATCTCTAAAACCATCTTGTGCTATTGTGAATTCACAACTCCCATCGTGCAAAGGATTGATTTTATAAGAAATGAAGCAGTACTCTTCAGGCGTGTCAGCCACCTCCCAAAAAGAACTCCAATATGAATATTTAAGAAAACTGTAAGCTTGGTTAATCATCACTTCACCCTTGTCAGAATATTCAACATTCTCCCAAATACCACTAAATCGAATTTTTGCGCCTGGTTCCCACGTTGTGTTAAGTTTAGCGCTCCAGGCAGTTTGATATAATTGTTCGGATAGCAATACTTTCCAAATTGATTCCCTGGCGGAAAAAATGATTGCTGTTTTCGAAAAGGTTATCTCCTTATTCATGCTAATTTTAATTACGATGGAAAATTTATGCGATGGTAGAAATTAATATCATGTGCTCACCAAGCATCTATACATCATACTGGGATACTGAAAAGCGATTTTAAAGAATGAATCAGTTTTTCTGCGTAGGAGAGTACTTTACGATATCAATACCGATTCCGTTTGGATCTTCAATGGCAAAATGTCTGTCACCCCAGGGCTCATCGCGAATGTCAATTTTAATTGGTACACCTTTCTTCCTGATGTCATCGTAAATCTTATCGACATCATCAACTTCAATGGTTACGTACATTCCCTGACCCTGAAAGGGTTTATGAAACAGCGGCTGTTGACTGGGATGGTTTGGTAGTAAAAAACTGATCTCTGATCCATGATTGGGTGTGTGCATTAACAAGTAGAATTCATTTTCGAATGTTACGCCGAATCCTAAATTGTTCACATAAAATTCTTTCGTCTCTTTAATTTTAGAAGTAATGATGCCGGCATTCAATTTCATGTTTCGCTGAATTTTAGTGGATGATGGTTGACAGATGGCAGTCGTCGTTAAGACAATCTGTACTGCGATAATGAGTAATTGCGTTCTCATGGTTATGCGATTTGAAATTACGTCTCAAAAGTGCATCTGTATCTGGCGTTGTCATTGTAAAAAACGGACATTCATGCTCTTTTAAGCGAAATGCGATGCAAGAAATTTTATCTTTTGTTCTTAGCTAAAGGCCTCGGTGGGTGTAACTCCGTACAACGTACGGAACTCTTTAATGAAATGTGCCTGATCATAGTAGCCGGCATCAAAGAAAAGTTTGTTCTGACGTAGACTTTGAAGGGATGGTTTGGCTTGCAAAATATTTTGAAAACGAACCACTTTCGCAAAACTTTTGGGCGAATCTCCGATGTAAAAATTAAACAATCTGCGCATTTGTCGCGAGCTGAGTCCAGTATCAATATCACTTCCAATGCTCAGTACGCCTTGGGTCGAAAGGATATGCTGAAGTGCATAAAAAAAGCGATGATCCAGATCATGATTCATACGTGTCAACCGGGCGGTGAAGTATTGATCAAGCAAATACACTACTTGAGTGACTGGATATTCGGGATGGACATTGTTACGGATGAAATGTGCAATCTTTGGCAGAACGTCATCCAACGTATGAATGCTATTGCTGAGTTCGGATGCGTCGATAGCAAACGCTACTGGGAACATAGCCGGCAAAAATCGAATGCCGATATAATTAAATTCCGGTTCAAGGGCGAATTGATTAAACGTATCTTGAAAACCTATCGCGATACTTTCCGCTGGCTCATTCAGGTTAAACGCAATATCGATACAGCCATCGGCTACCACCCGATAGGAGAAAGTGCTTTGCAAGGGTTCGGAAGTTTTTAACTGCCAGTAGCAATAGATGTAAGGTTGTAACGGTGGACCTGGCGAAAACTCCTGGTACGTTACGTGACTACCATTCTCGGTAACAGCAGGCTGTAATGGACGATATAGATTTTTCGATACATCGCCCAAGCGCAATTCGTTATTCTTATTTGCTCCGTTTCTCTGCATGGGATGTTCTAAACGCTATTGCATTTTTATTCTGATAATTCCTTCAACTTCATCAGGCTGCCAAAGTTCGACAAACATTTTATCAGATACGGATGTGAGCCAATGTCCATCCATGATCTTCACATATAAAGTTAATGAGTTTCAGACAGTCTTTTAGCACGCGCGTATGCCTTTGTCGTAAAATGGTAACGCGTTGACGGATGAAGATAATATCAACCTGATATGTCACTCGTAATTTTGATAAATCAAATTAAACAAAGGCTGATATGAAAACGCTAAAGAACATTCTACTTATTAACGCTTTAAGCTCTGGTGCTACTGGGATCGGACTCACTGTGATGCCCAATATTTTTGCTGAGCTGTTTGACACCACCGTGGCCGCGCCATTTGTTGGAACGGGACTATTTCTGATTGCATTTGCGGCATTGGTTTTTTCTGAAAGCAGAAAAAAAGAAGTAAATGCGAACAGAATACGATTGATCATTGTGCTGGATGTGTTATGGGTAATCGCAAGTTTATATATTATCGTTTCAAGCGCATTCGCGATCTCTTTCCTGGGCTATTTTATGGTTGGCGCCGTTGCGTTGTGGGTAGCTTTAATGGCTTACCTGCAATTTACTGGATTGAAGAAGGCGTTGATGGTTCAATAAAGCTTAGTTTTCTGAGGATTCGGGAGTTGGATAGGCCCGAAGTTCGCTCCGAATTCTCTGAGGAGACCTACGGAACTGGCATACTTAATTTCTGATTTGCCTTAGTAGCTTGATTTTGCTTTTCGGTAACGGGTGATTAATTCCGTTGTTCCGGGGGATCCTTCATTGTGCAGACAGCTGCACTTTCTGCAATTTACAATGACGTTCCTTGTTTGTGGTTGATAATCACAACATTGCAGGCTGAAGATCATATCCATACTTGGAAGCTTCTTTCATAAGCCTTGCTATCTTTCGGGCTCGTTGTTGTTCGAAGTTATTTCCTAACCTCGTTTGATCATAAGCACATTTTTCTTTCACCATTGTATAATAGATCACCGCAAGTCTTCTGGCCACAGCTTTAATTGCTTTTTTCGAACCTTTACGCACTGCCAGCCTCCTATATAGTTGTCCGAGTGGACCCTTGTTCTGCCACATGGTCTGAGCAGCTAATCGAAAAGCCTGAGTTGCTTTGTTGTTGGTAAATCTCTTTTCATGACCCAAAATTTTGCCACCCGATTTTTTTTGCCTTGGACTTAAGTTGAGCCAGCTGGTAAAATGGTCCGGTGTTCTCCATTTCCCCATATCAGTCCCAGTGACCGACATAATTTCAAGAACACTGATTTCTTTAAGTCCATCAACGGCAGTAACATCAACGCCAAGTATTCTCTCTAGATAAGCTTTCAGATTGATTGAGTATTCGTTCTTTCTTGTATAGCTCTTCTTTTTTTTAATTTCTGGAGGGGAACCATTCTCATCTAAAGGCATCATTTTTATTAGAACACCTTCTATTAATAACTCATAACTCTTCATTTTACTTTTTAGAAAATCAAACACTTCTAATTGATTTTGCAACACTATTGTGTATTGTTTTTTGTGAAAGCCCTTCAGTGATTGCAGCAATTCTTCCGTTGTGGCTTTCAATGTTGAAGTCTTAACTAACGAAAGTAGTTTCTCCGGATCGGTTATCCCCGAAGCAATTCCTCTCAACAACTTCATCCCTGCCGCTCCTTCTATATCACTGATAACATGCTGTACCTTGATATTCATTTGCGTTAATATTTTGTGAATGCGATTCAGTGTATCACTCTTCATGTCCTGAAGAACATTTCTTTCGTGAATATACATTTTCAGTTCCCGGGTCAGTTCTGGAGCGATATGGGATGAGCGTAACAGGCCATGAGCATGAAGCTGATGAATCCACTGACAATCCTTTACATCGGTTTTTTGCGCAGCAACATTTTTAAAATGCCTTGGATTGGTTAAGGTTACGCTCAGGCCCTCCTGTTCAAGTACTTCATAAATAGCCATCCAATATACCCCCGTGGCTTCCATGGCAACATCGGTTATCCCTTCTGATTTTAGGGTCTTAGCCAGATTGATAAGATCTTCGCTGAATCCTGTTGACTCCAATAATTTTTGTTGTCCTGATTGATCTGTGTAAGACACCATCATGAGCATACTGCCAACATCAATTCCTGCAGCATGAGGATTGAGTATAGCAAGTGGATTTTGTGTTGGTTGATTTGAGCTTTTTACCATACCTTGTACTTGTTATTTTGTTAAATAATAAAGCATAGCAGCTCTGTTGCTGATGAAGAAAGTACAAGCTTACAAACATGGTGTTGCCTAATTTACATTAGGTAACCCGATAATATTTTTTTCAGAAAACAACAGTCCCAAACTCAAGAACGGGCTCGTAAGGCACCAAATCGGTAACGGGTTTTGTAGCTGCTATGCTTTTTGCGTAAGCAATATACGTCATCACACATTTTTTCCGTGCCCACGGTGGGTGACTCAGGATAACGGTCGTAGAGAGAAACGGGAGACGGAGGACTGCGAGGAGCAAGGAATTGGTTACAATTGAACTATTTAAATAGATTGATGTTATATTTGCAGTCTACAGGAAAGCAAATGAACGCTAAACGAGCCGAAAAAATAGCAAAAGCCCTGGCGGATCCCCATCGCCTGGCCATCATCAAGGAAATCAAAAAACAAAGAGATTGCCTTTATTGCGTTGACATCGGTGATGTGATCGACCTTGCCCAGCCTTCGATCAGCCACCATTTAAAAATCTTAACTGACGTTGAAATTGTTACTGCCGAAAAGGAAGGAAGAAACGTGAAATACAAGCTAAACAATTCAGTACTCGACGGTTACATCATTTTTTTAGAATCACTTAAGATCGCCTGACTTTTTTTCTTTTAAATATCGAAACATTTAAATAAATCTATACGTTATTACGTCTTACCAATTGGCTAAGGCCAAATAACAACCAAATGTATCGAAAAACTTAAATAAATCAATAATTAAATATCTAAACAATTACCATTCTATGAAAAACGATCATCTAGTTAAATTACGGAGTACCGTTTGGGAAGTACTCACTATCGGCCTGTTGTTTGTTGGCTTGTGGGCATGCACAACGCAGGCAGGTCCTAAAAGTGAAAAGGAAGGGGAACCGACCGTAAGTATTCCGGGTACGCCGGTTGATGCTGTCGTGTTGAAACCCTCGGAGGTCAGCGAAGCTATTGACATTAACGCAACCCTCGTTGCAAACCAGGAAGTTCAGATCGTCAGTGAAATGACGCGGAAGATAGTTTCCGTTCCGGTGCGCGAAGGAAGTACAGTGAAGAAAGGAACGCTGTTGTTCAAACTCGACAATGCAGACCTGCAAGCCCAACTCGAAAAATTTAGGCAGCAGGAAAAATTAACTGTCCTGAATGAGCAACGGCTTAAAGATTTGCTGGCCCACGATGCCGTTGCCCAACAAGACTACGACGATGCGTCAACACAGCTTAAAGTGCTGCAGGCACAAATTCAGGAGCTCCTTGTTGCCATTGATAAAACAAACATCACTGCACCTTTCGATGGACAGATCGGCATGATCAACGTACATCCAGGTTCAATCGTCTCGACGAATACCATCTTGACGAACATCGAAGATAACAGACTGATTAAGGTCGAATTCTCCGTTCCTGAAAAGTATGCGGCCCTCGTATCAACGGGTACAGAAATCATTTTCACCACGGCTGCCACAAACAAAACTTATAAAGCGAAGATCGCTGCTGTTGGGGGAAGATTGAATGAGAATACAAGATCTCTGCTCGTTCGGGCCATTACTCCTAATGTGGATGGCGATCTTTTTCCCGGACAAAGCGCAAGAGTGTCACTCAAATTTAACAGCTCATCGGATGCATTGAGTGTTTCCGCGAATGCATTGATGGCGTCTTCAACTGGTTATACATTGTTCGTTGCGCACGATGGCATTGCACGAGCCGTACCAGTGCAAATTGGTCAGCGTAATGCTTCTTCGGTTCAAATCGTTTCCGGATTGCAGAAAGGTGACACAGTCATCACGTCTAATCTCCTTCGCCTGGCACCTGGTACACCAATCTCCTTCGCTTCAATCAAGTAAGTCACTAAAGTATAATACAATCTAATTTATGAGTGCTATTTCCCAAGTCAGTATTTCGCGGCCAGTACTTGCCGGCGTAATGTCTGTACTCTTAATTCTCTTTGGCATCGTAGGCTATAGTTTTCTTGGAACACGTGAGTATCCTGTAACCGATTCGCCGATTGTTATGGTGACAACAGTTTACCCGGGTGCCAGTGCAGATATTATTGCCTCGCAGGTAACCAAACCTCTTGAAGAAGCGATCGCCGAAGCAAACGGAATCCGCGCGTTAACTTCAGTCTCGCGCGAGCAGGTGAGTATCATCAGTGTAGAATTTAATTTGGATGCAGATCTCGAAGCTGCTGCCAATGATGTTCGCGACAAAGTGTCGAAGTCACGTCAACAACTTCCTACTGACATTGAACCTACAATCGTTGAAAAGATGGGACCCGCGGACTTCCTGGTTTTTCTCACGGTTCAAAGTGATACGAAAACCCTGGAAGACATTACCGACTTTGTCAACATCAATATCAAAGAGCGACTTCAGTCTATACCAGGCGTTAGATTAGTTGATACCTATGCCGGACGCAAGCGCGCGATGCGTTTACGAATGGATGCTGTCAAACTTGCTTCATATGGCTTAACACCTTCGGATGTGCAGGCTGCACTTCAACGTGAAAACGTCGACTTACCCAGCGGGAGAATTGAAGGTGAAAACACCGAAGTAACATTGCGCACACAAGGTCGACTCGTTACAGAAGAAGATTTCAACAACATGATCATTTTCGAAAACAGGGGAGCCATTGTTCGCTTCAAAGATATTGGTCAGGCTGTGATGTCATCGCAGAACGAACGCACCGCTATGATTGTTGGCGAAGGAAACACAGCGCGATATGGTGTCGGTATCGGCGTTCAGCCACAACGCGGCGCGAACTCGCTGGCCATTGTTGAAGAATTTAGAACACGATTCGATGACATCGTTAAGACCGCTCCAGACGACTACATCATTTCGTTGGGAAAAGATTTTACAGTTCCGGTGAAAAATTCGTTAACGGAAGTTGAAGAAACTTTGTTCCTCGCTTTTGGATTGGTGGCGATTATCATATTCATTTTTCTTCGCGACTGGCGCAGTACGATCATTCCGCTGGTGGCCATTCCGGTGTCCATCAT
>Ga0196965_1001008_pt1 | contig 12216 bp, 14 predicted proteins | sample S1_20metaG_FD_148668 | JGI IMG/M metagenome (GOLD analysis project Ga0196965, IMG submission 148668) | Soil microbial communities from Anza Borrego desert, Southern California, United States - S1_20 | ecosystem: Environmental > Terrestrial > Soil > Desert | place: USA: California | collected... | reverse complement strand
ACGGTCAAGGTCTCCTACGTCGAGCAGAACCGCGCCGGCATCGACCCCAAGAAGACGCTGTGGGACGTCGTCTCCGACGGCCTCGACCACATCAAGGTGGGCAACGTCGAGATGCCCTCGCGGGCCTACGTCGCCGCGTTCGGGTTCAAGGGCCCGGACCAGCAGAAGCCGGCCGGTGTGCTGTCCGGCGGTGAGCGCAACCGCCTCAACCTCGCCTTGACCCTCAAGCAGGGCGGCAACCTGCTGCTGCTCGACGAGCCGACCAACGACCTGGACGTCGAGACGCTGAGCAGCCTGGAGAACGCGCTGCTGGAGTTCCCGGGCTGCGCCGTGGTGGTCAGCCACGACCGCTGGTTCCTCGACCGCGTGGCGACGCACATCCTCGCCTACGAGGGCGAGTCCCGGTGGTTCTGGTTCGAGGGCAACTTCGCCGACTACGAGAAGAACAAGGTCGAGCGGCTCGGCCCGGAGGCGGCCCGGCCGCACCGTGCCACCTACCGGAAGCTCGCGCGCGACTGACGAAGGCCCCTCTGCCCTCACCGGGGAAGGACCCCGTCCTCCCCACCCCTCGCGAGCTCAGGGCGGTGCCCGGGACGGGGCCGGGGCGGGCCCCTGCAGGGGGGCCGTTCCAGGACGTCACCGCACCGACGGCCGGCGGAGCACCCGCTCCGCCGGCCGTCGCGGTCTTCGGGGTGGTCCCGGGGTCGGCCGGACGCATGCGGCAGGGTGTCCGACGTGAGGCACACCGTGCAGGTCCCCATGCGCTGGTCGGACATGGACGCCTACGGCCACGTGAACAACGTCGTCTTCCTGACGTACTTCGAGATGGCCCGCGTCGACCTGTTCTTCGACCGGGCCTCGCTGGAGGAGCAGACCGGCCTGCGGCGGGGGACCGTCGTCGCGGCCCACGACGTCCAGTACAAGCTGCCGGTGGTCTACTCCCGCGACCCGCTCGACGTGCAGATCTGGGTCTCCGGCATCCGGGCCGCGGCCTTCACCTGCCACTACGAGCTGTTCGACCACGGACGGCGGGCCGTCACCGGCAGCACACTGCTGGTGCCCTTCGACTTCGCCATCGACCGGCCCCGGCGGCTCACCCCGGCCGAGAAGGCCTTCCTCGCCCGCTACGCCGACGAGCAGCCCGCGGATTGAGGCCGATCCCTCACGCGCCGCCGGGAGCGACCGGACCGTGGAGGCGTGCCCCCTCGGTGGCCAGCCGCTGGTCGTACGCGTCGCCGAGGTCGGCCAGGGCCTGCGCGCAGTCCCCCGTGAACGCGGGGCCGTGCATCAGTCCCATGGTCGCCGGCTGCAGCTCGGCCAGCGCCCGGATGGTCGGCCCCGTCGCCGGCGTCAGACAGGTCGCCCCGAACAGGTCCTCGGCCGCCAGCGCCGGGCCGGTGATCTCCTGTTCGGTGATCGCCGGGCCGGTGCCCACGGCAGTGAACAGGTCACCGCACAGGAGCGTGCCCGTCGTCTCCTCGTAGACGAGCCCGGCGTCCCAGCCGTGCGGGACGTGCGGCGTCTCGATGCGCCGGATCCGGCGCCCGCCGAGGTCGATCACCTCGCCGTCCTGGAGCGGACGAGGCGGCCGGTCCGCCAGGTCGGCGACGGACACCGCGCACCCCAGGGCTCCGTGCGCCACCTCGGCCCGCGGTGAGGCCGCCAGCCACAGGTTCATGGCGCCGCACTCGTCGGCCTCGACGTGGCCGAACGTGATCCAACGCAGGCTCGACACAGGAACGACGCGCTCGACCGCCGCTGACACCAGGGGGAACAGGGCCCGGGGCCCGGTGTGGAACAACAGGGGCTCGTCGGCCGTGACGAGGAACTGGTTGAAGACGATGTCCGCGTCGCTGACGTAGGTCGACAGCCGGTAGACGTCAGGGGCGATCTCGGTCAGCTGGGTCTCCATGGAGACCTCCTCGAGGAGGGTCCTGAGCGGCACAGTGTCCTCCTCCTCGGGCGCACCGGGCCACAACCATCGCGCCCGGTCGGCTCAGCGGACCGGCGCGCCGTGCGTCACGGCCCCACCGGCGTGCACCCAGTCCCGCGGCGGGGAGGTCTCCACCACCTGCTTGCCCAGCGGGAACAGGCCCACCGCGGCCAGCTTGAACGAGGCCACGCCGAACGGGATGCCGATGACCGTCAGGCAGAAGCCGATGCCCGCCACGACGTGGATGAGCGCCAGCCACCACCCGGCCACGAGGAACCACACGAGGTTGCCCACGGCCGAGGCCACCCCGGCGCCGGGGGCGCGCACCGTCGTCCGGCCGAAGGGCCAGACGACGAAGCCGGCCAGGCGGAAGGCGGCGATCCCGAAGGGGATGGTGACGACCAGCAGGCAGGCGATCAGCCCGGCCAGGGCGTAGGCGAGCGCGAGCAGCCAGCCCTGCAGGACCAGCCACACCAGGTTCAGCAGCGTGCGCAGAGCGTCCACACCTGTTCCACGGACCTGGGAACCCCCCGGTTCCCGCGGAGAGCGTCAGCCGTTGACGATCCGCGGCACCGGGCGGTCGGCACCGGTGGGCGCACCCCGCCGCGCCGCCTCCTCCTCGGACACCGGCCGCACCACCGCACCCTCCGCGATCGGGGCCGAGGCGAAGACCGCCGCGTTGATGCCGCCCCGGTGCACCATCGCCTTCACCAGCCGGGCGCCGGTCAGCCGCTCCAGGTGCGTGCACGGCGGGCAGCGCTTCACCCCGAACAGCAGCGCGTCCCCGACGGCGAACCAGCGCCCCACCAGCGACGGCAGGTCGACGCCGGCGGTCACCAGGTTCCGGCGGGTGTCACCCGGGGTCAGCGGCACGCCGGCGTCCGCGGCGACGGCGGCGACGTCCGCGGCGTCGATCAGCGTCAGCTGCTTCTCCAGGTCGGGGTACTGCGCCCACGTCCCGCCACCCAGCGCGTACCGGTCGCCCTCCAGTCCGCGCCCGGCCAGCAGCTGCGCCGTGGGCACCCGCCGCATCGGCGCGGCCGCCTCGGACGTCAGCCAGATCCCGGTCAGCACGCCGCCGTCCATCACGCCCTCCTCGGCCGGCGCGCCGGTACGTCGTCCGCACCCCGCGCGTCCAGCGCCTCGCCGAGCGTGGACGCCAGCTGCAGGACCTGGATCAGCAGCGGCACCAGCAGACCCAGCCGCATCCCCGACGCGCCGCGGGCCGCCTGCGCCTCGCGGATCCGCGCGGCCCGCTCGGCCACCACCGGGATGAACCGCAGCGTCATCGCGACCATCAGCCCCACCCGTGCCGGCCGCACGCCGACCACCTCGAGCGGCCGCAGCAGCCACTCGACCACGGCCACCAGCGCGGTCACCCGGGTGGTCGCGGTGACCACGGCCGCGGCCAGCACCAGGGTGAGCAGTCGCAGCACCGTCACCGTGCCGGTGAGCGCGTCGGTCACCAGCAGGTGGATGCCGAACAGCGCCGCCAGCAGCAGCCACACCGGCCGTACCTGCGCCCACAGCGCCCTCGCGGGCAGTCGGGCGACCGCCAGGCCGGCGACGAGCACGCCCACCAGGGCGGCCGCGACCACCTCGATCCGGGGGAGCGCGAACAGCGCCGTCCCGAGCACCGCCAGGACGGCCAGCTTCAGCCCGGCCCGGGTGCGGTGCACGGGGCTGGTGCCCGGTACGTACAGCGACAGCATCAGGCGTTCCGGGCCACGTACCAGGGCACCGTCTCGGCGGGCGACCCGTCGGCGGCCAGCCGGCCGTCCTCGAACACCAGCACCCGGTCGAATCCGGCGAGCAGGTCCAGGTGGTGGGTCACCACGACGACGTCCTGCCGGAGCCCCTCGATGACCTGCGCGACGCGTCGCGTGTTCACCAGGTCCAGCAGCGTCGTCGGCTCGTCGAAGACGACCCGCTGCGGCTCCATGACCAGCACGCCCGCGATCGCCAGCAGCTGCTTCTGCCCGCCGGAGAGCAGGTGGGCAGGGTGGTCCCGGTGCCCGTCGAGGCCGTACCGGTCCAGCACCTCGTCGACCCGGCGGGCGATCTCGTCGGCCGGCCGCCCCTGGTTGGTCAGCCCGAAGGCGACGTCCTCGGCCACGGTGGGGTGCACGATCTGCGCGTCCGGGTCCTGGAAGACGAACCCGACCTGCCGACGGACCTCGCGCACCTGCCTGCGGGTGTCCAGCCCGTCGACGAGCACGGTGCCGGCGGTGGGCACCACCAGCCCGTTGAGCAGCCGGGCGAACGTGCTCTTGCCCGACCCGTTGGCCCCGATCACCCCGATCCGCGACTCGGTCAGGGTCAGCGTGACGTCGGAGAGCACGGTCCGCTCGCCGTAGGCGTGGGTCACGTCGCGCAGCTCGACGGCGGTCCGGGGGAGGAGCGGCGCGTCCGCTGCGGCGGCGCCGCGCCGTCCCCAGTGCATGGCAGCGACCACCCGGTCTCAGCCCGCGGTCGCGCGCCGGCCCGGCAGTTCGATGACCGGGTAGGCGCGACGCACCGCCACGGCGACCACGGAGGCGGCGACCGCCTTGACCACGTCACCGGGGATGAAGGCCAACGAGCCCGTGGCCGAGACCGACAGCGGGATGTCGGCGTACAGGCTGGTGAACGGGATGCCGATGGCGTAGATGACCGCGATGCCGCCGAGCAGGTTGGCCACCAGCGCCCAGGCCAGGTTGAACCGCCGCCAGAACCGCTCGGTGAGCCAGCCGATGACGAAGGCGGCGACCGGCCAGCTGTACAGGTATCCGGCGGTGGGCCCGACGAAGACGCCCAGACCACCACTGCCGCTGGCCAGCAGGGGGGCGCCCATCGCCACCACCGCCAGGAAGAGCAGCAGCGCCAGCCCGCCGCGCTTGGCGCCCAGCACCGATCCGGCCAGCATCACGCCGAGCGTCTGCGCGGTGATCGGCACCGGGATGCCCGGTACCGGGACCGCCGGCAGCTGGCCGAGCACGGCCACGATCGCGGCGAACAGCGCGATGTAGGCGAGGTCCCTGGTCTTCACGACGCGCTCCTCCCGGGGTGCGCGGAACGCCCGCGCAGCTCCCGGCGGAAGGTACCTGAGGACGGCGAGCGGCCGGGCGGCCCGGGTGAGCGAGCGGGCACCGGTAACCCGGGAAACCGGTCGCCGTCGGTGCCTGAGCGCTCACCTGCAGAGACGTCCGCCGGTTTGCCCGGCCTGCCCCGGACGTGTTGTCTGGGATTCCTGAGCCCCTCGGCGAAGGCGGAACAAGAGGCATGGCAACCGGGTGGTGGGGATCGCTGTGGTCGTGGGGACGCCCCGCGGCGCACGAGCCCCCCGCGGAGCGTCCGCAGGACCCGGACCGGGAGCCCGACACGGGGCACCGGCCCGCGCGGACGGCGCCGCCCGATGCGCCTCCCGCCGTCGACGGGACGGCTGCGCACCGCGCTCCGGCCGGTGCGACGCGCGCCAGGGCGGCACCGCGGCCGCCCGGGGACACCGCGCACCCCCAGACGTCCGGCCCGTCCGGTCGATCCGGGTCGCCTCCCGACCCGGACCGCAGCACCCCGCTGCGTCTTCCCCTCGAGACGACAGGAGTCCCATCCGTGGCACAGCTCGACAACGTCATCGCCGACCTGCTTGCGATCGAGGGCGCCAACGGCGCCGCGATCGTCGACATCGACAGCGGCATGGCCCTCGCGACCGGCGGCACCCCCGGGTTCGACCTCAACGTCGCGGCCGCCGGGAACTCCAACGTGGTCCGCGCGAAGCTGCGCACCATCCAGGACCTCGAGCTGAAGGACGAGGTCGAGGACATCCTGATCACCCTGCAGAACCAGTACCACCTGATCAACGTGCTCAAGGGCCAGGGCAACGCGGGCCTGTTCATCTACCTCGTGCTCAACCGCGTCACCGCGAACCTGGCGCTGGCCCGCCACAAGCTCCGGGCCGTCGCGGCCACCGTGAGCGTCTGAAGAAGGGCCGGGAACGGCGCCCGGCCCGGACGGGGCCGGGCGCCGTCCCCGCGGGGCGGTCCACCCTCAGGCCGCGGTCGCGGCCTCGACGATCCGCGCCCGCACGGCGTCGACGGCCAGCTCGCGGGTGTCGATCCACCGGGCGACGCGGCCGCCGGCCACGATGCCGACGCGGTCGCAGCACTCGGCCAGCTCCTCGGGGTCCACCGACACCACGACGACCGACGTCCCGTGCGCCGTGGCCTCGTCGAGCAGCTGGCGCACCTGCTGGCGGGCCCGGACGTCGAGGCCGCGGGTGGGCTCGTGGAGCACGACGACGTCCTGTGCCGAGGCCATCCAGCGGGCCAGCGCGAGCTTGTGCCGGTCCCCGCCGGACAGGGCGCCCACGACGGTGCGGATGCTCAGCGCCTTGACGTCGAGCCGGTGCACGGTCTTGATCACACCGCGCAGCGAGGCGATCTCGCTGCGGACGTCGGTGAGCGCGCCCCACGGCTCCCGGGTCAGCGTCCGGGCGATGGTCTCGCCGGGGTCGACGCCGTAGGCGTCCTCGTCGGGACGGTAGGCGGGCAGCCGCAGCGCCGCCTCGTCCGCCGACGAGTCCAGCGACCGCCGCTCGCCGTGCAGCACCAGCTCGTCACTGACTGCCGGCAGCTCCCCGGTCAGGGCGCCGGCGATCTCCTGGACTCCGGAGGAGCGGTGCCCGGTCAGCCCGACCACCTCGCCCTGGCGCAGCAGCAGGTCGACCCCCTGGACCCGGCCGGGCACCCGCAGGTTGCGGACCCGCAGGGCCACGTCCCCCTCGGCGGGGGCCGACCGGGTCGAGGCGCGCGCCGGGACGTCGTCCCGCCCGGACCGAGCCGGGGCCGAGGCCACCCGTGGCGCGGGCAGCGAGATCGGCTCACCCACGGTCTCCGCGGCCAGCCGGACCGGGTCCAGGTCCTCCGCCGGGCTGTCCAGGGCGATCACGCCGTCGCGCAGCACGAGCACGCGGTCGACCAGCGCGAGCATCTCCGGCAGCCGGTGGCTGATGTAGAGGACGCCGCGGCCCTGCCGGCTCAGCCGGCCGGCGACGGCGTGCAGCCGGGTGACCTCCACGGGCAGCAGCGCGGCCGACACCTCGTCGAGCACGACGAGCCGGGTGTCCTCGGCGAGCACCCGCGCGATCTCCACCAGGCCGTGCACGAAGTGCGGCAGCTCCCCGACGAGGGTGTCGGGGTCGACGTCGAGGGTGGCCTCGGCGAGCAGCGCCCGTGCCCGCTCGCGCAGCTCCGCCTGCGGGCGTCCGGCCTGCGGCGTGCCGCGGAAGACCGCCTGCGCGATGGTGAGCCCGGGGTCGATCTGGACGAGCTGCTCGACCACGCCGACGCCCAGGTGCCGCGCGTCGTCCGCCGACAGCGGCGCGTAGGGGTGGCCCTGCAGCGTCAGCTGGCCGGCGTCAGCCGCGGTGATGCCGGCCAGGACGTCCCCGAGGGTCGACTTGCCCGCGCCGTTGCTGCCGACGAGCCCGACGATCTCACCCTCGGCGACGCTGAAGGAGACGTCCCGCAGGACGCGCCGGGCCCCGAAGGACTTCCTCAGGCCCTCGACCTGCAGCAGCGCCATGGGCGGGCCGGCCTCCCCCGAACAGGATCTCGACCCCGGGGTCGGGGACCGAGCCGTCAGCGTCCCCCGCGACGCTGTGTCACCACCTGGATGCTACCCACCGCGGGGATCGGCGCCTGTCGGGGGACGGCGCCCCCGGAGGGCGTGGGTGCCCTCCCTGCAGGGACCCGCTGGCCCCCGTCGCCGGCCCCCGGCCCCGTCCAGAGGCTCGCCGCGAGCCTGCGAGCGGTGAGGAGGACGGGGTCCTCCTCCTGCGAAGGGGTGGGCGGTCCTTCAGGCCCGCAGCCAGACCGCCGCGTCGGCGGGCAGCGCGCCGCCGCTGGTCTCGGCGCTGGCCAGCAGCACCCGCCCCTCCGGCAGCGGCACCGGGGCGCCGGAGAGGTTCAGCAGGCAGACCAGCCCGCCGGGACGGCGGAACGCGAGGCACCCGTCGGGTGCGGGCACCCAGTCGAGCCCCTCCCCGGCGAAGGCGGGCGAGGTCCGCCGCAGCGCGAGCGCCGCTCGGTACAGCGACAGCACCGAACCGGGGTCGCCGGCCTGGACCTCGGCGGTCAGCGGTCCCCAGCCCTCCGGCATCGGCAGCCACGTCCCGGCGCTCGTCGAGAAGCCGTACGAGGGCTCGGTGCCCGACCACGGCACCGGGATGCGGCAGGCGTCGCGCCCGCGCTCGGTGCGTCCGGACCGCTCCCAGATCGGGTCCTGCAGCACCTCGTCGGGCAGGTCGACGTCGGGCATGCCGAGCTCGTCGCCGTTGTAGAGGTAGGCCGCGCCGGGCAGGGCCAGCTGCAGCAGCGCCGCGGCCCGGGCCCGCCTGGTGCCCTGCTCGCCGCCGCCGTAGCGGGTGACGTGCCGCGGGCGGTCGTGGTTGGACAGCACCCAGCAGGCCGGCGCCGGCGTGCCGGCCACGGTGGCCAGCGAGTGGACGACGGCGTCGCGCAGCTCCTCGACGTCCCAGCCGGCGGTCAGCAGCTTGAAGTTGAAGGCCAGCTGCAGCTCGTCCGGGCGCAGGTACTGCGCCAGCCGGTCGTCGTCGGAGACCCAGACCTCGCCGACGGCCATGGTCCCGGGGTACCGGTCGAGGACGGCGCGGACCCGCCGGTGCACGTCGTGCACCGCGTCGTTGTCGAACCGGTGGTCGCCGGGGCCGTGGTCGTCGAGCAGGCCGGTGTCCTCCATCGGCTCCATGTCCGGCAGGCCGGCCGGCTTGGCCATGCCGTGCGCGACGTCGATGCGGAAGCCGTCGACCCCGCGGTCCAGCCAGAACCGCATCGTGGTCTCGAGGTCGGCGAGCACCTCGGGGGAGGTGAAGTCCAGGTCGGGCTGCTCGGGCGCGAAGACGTGCAGGTACCACTGGCCGTCGTCGACCCGGGTCCAGGCCGGTCCGCCGAAGACCGAGGGCCAGTTGTTCGGCGGCTCGGCGCCGTCGGGGCCGCGGCCGTCGCGGAACAGGTAGCGGGCCCGCTCCGGCGACCCGGGGCCGGCGGCCAGTGCGGCCCGGAACCAGGCGTGCCGGTCGGAGGTGTGGTTCGGCACCAGGTCGACGGTCACGCGGATGCCGAGGGCGTGGGCCTCGCCCAGCAGCGCGTCGAACTCGGCGAGGTCGCCGAAGACCGGCTCGACGTCGCGCGGGTCGGCGACGTCGTAGCCGTGGTCGGCCATGGGCGAGGGGTAGAACGGCGTGATCCACAGCGCGTCGACGCCGAGCGTGGCCAGGTGCGGCAGGCGGGCGCGGATGCCGGCCAGGTCGCCGACGCCGTCACCGTTCCCGTCGGCGAAGCTGCGGATGTAGACCTGGTAGAAGACCGCGTCGCGCCACCAGTCGACGTCGGTGCGGCGGGCAGCGGGCAGTGTCGTGTCCGGGCTCACCGGTCTCCTCAAGATGTCAACGGCCCCTCGCAGGGGCCCGCCGCGAGCTCGCGAGCGGTGGGGGGCGAGGGGTCCTTCAGCGGTTCTGCATGCTGTGCGCGGCCATCTCCATGTACCCCCACAGCGTCGCGTCCTGCTCAGGGGTCAGCTCCAGGGAGTCGACGGCGTCGCGCATGTGGCGCAGCCACGCGTCGCGCTAGGCAGGGCCGATGGCGAAGGGCGCGTGGCGCATGCGCAGCCGGGGGTGACCGCGCGCGTCGGAGTAGGTGGTCGGGCCGCCCCAGTACTGCTCCAGGAAGGTGCGCAGCCGGGTCTCGGCGCCCTCCCAGTCGTCCTGCGGGTACAGCGGAGCGAGCACCGGGTCGGTGCGCACGCCGGCGTAGAAGCGGGCCACGAGACGCGCGAAGGTGGGCGCGCCGCCGACCTCCTCGTAGAAGGTCCGCGCCGACGGCAGGGATCGGCTCATGCCCTCGATCGTCCCCCGGCGGGCGAGGCCGCTGCCACGTGACCCTGGGTACGTCCGTAGCCGACCAGCGGCGGGACGACGGCCAGCAGGCCCAGCCCGCCCACCAGCGCGACCACGCTCCCGGCCGAGAGGCCCTCGGCCGCGGCGCCGGCGCCGAGCACGCCGATGCCCTGCACGCCGTACAGCCCGCTGACCGCGACCCCGAAGGCGCGGCCCCGGTAGGCCGGCGGCACGGCCTGCACGAAGGCGACGTTGAGCGGGATCGTCCAGGCCGCTCCCAGCCCGGCGACGAACATCAGCGCGACGACGGTCGCGTAGGCGCCCTGGCCCGGAGCCCCCCACACGGTGACCAGCCCGGCCACCAGGATCGGGGCCAGCGACAGGACGACGAGGTGCGGCACCAGCTGCTCGCGGCGCTGCTGGGTGAGCCCGCGGGCGACGAGCAGCCCGCCCACGGTGACCCCGGCGGGGTTGGCCGCGAGCAGGACGCCGATCTGGGTCGCGCCCTGGCCGAGCTGCTCGACCAGCGGGGCGGCGATGCCCTCCGGGGCGTTGGCGAAGAGGGTGCCCACCCAGGTGACGGCGATGATCGCCCGCAGCCTGGGCGTCCGGCCGATCAGCCGCAGCCCCTCGGCGGCGTCCCGCCACATCGAGCGGGGGCCCTCGGCCTCGCCGCCGTCGTCCGGGGCCGGGCGGCGCTGCAGCCGGGCCCACAGCCAGACGGCGGAGACGGCGAAGGTGGCCGCGTCGAGCAGCAGCGCCGCCGACGGGTCGAGCACGGCGACCAGCGTGCCGCCCAGCACGAACCCGAGGACCTGGGCCACCTGGGAGCCGACGTTGGTCAGGGACGTCGCCAGCGCGTACCGGTCCCCGTCGAGGACGTCGGCCATGAGCGCCGACCGGGCGGACTCGAACGGCGGCCCGCACACCGCCACGACGAGCAGCAGCCCCAGCAGCACCGGCAGCGGCGTCCCGGGGACCGCCATGAGGGCGACCAGCAGGGCGCGCGCGGTGTCGCTGGCGATGAGCACCCGGTGCCGGGGGAACCGGTCGGCGAGGGTGGACAGCAGCGGCCCGCCCAGCAGCCACGGCAGGTAGCTGATCGCGAAGGTCACCGCCGACAGCAGCGGCGAGTCGGTGCGCTGGTAGACCAGCACGGTCAGCGCGACGCGGGCCAGCTCGTCACCGATGGTCGACAGCAGGTAGGTGCCGAACAGCGGCCGGAACTCGCGGACGGCGAACAGCCCGCGGAAGGTCGCCGGGCGGGGGGCTGCGCCGGCCGGGCTGCCGCCGGCCGGCGCGCTGCCGCTCAGCGGGCCCCCGCAGGAGCGCCGGCCGCGGACAGCAGCGGCAGGGGGGTGCGGATGCCCTCGGCGACGAACCGCTCCTTGAGCCGCATGCGCAGCTCGCGACCGACCCGCCACTGGTCGGCGTTGGTGGTGCGGACCTGCAGGCGCATGAACACGCCCTCGGAGGTGATCTGCTCGACGCCGAGGGACTCCGGCTCGGACAGCAGCACCTCGACCCACTCGTCCTCTGCGTACAGCGCGTCGGCCACCTCCTGCATCACCGCCCGGCAGCGCTCGAGGTCGGTGTCGTGGGCGACCGGCATGTCGATGACCACCTGGGCGTACCCCTGGCTCTTGTTGCCGACCCGCAGGATCTCGCCGTTGCGGGCGTACCAGACCACGCCGTTGACGTCGCGCACCCGGGTGATCCGCACCGTGCCGCTGGCCTCGCCGAGGTCGACGACGTCACCCACGCCGTACTGGTCCTCGAGGATGATCCCGATCCCGGCGATGAAGTCCTTGACCAGGTTCTGCGCGCCGAAGCCCAGCGCGACGCCGACCACCCCGGCGCTGGCCAGGATCGGCGCCAGGTTGATGCCGAGCTCGCCGAGCACCAGCACCACCGCGATGCCCAGCACCACGATGGAGGCGCAGCTGCGCAGCACCGACCCGATGGCCTCGGCCCGCTGGGTGCGCCGGGCGGCGACCTGCTCCGCGCCGTCCCCCACGGCGGCGGCGCGCAGCCGGCGGGCGCGCAGGATCGAGGGCACCGGGCTGCCGGTGGTGTGGTCGGTCAGCCGGCGGATCGCCCGGTGCGCCAGGTACCGCACCAGGACGGCGACGACGACGATCAGCAGGATCCGCGCCGGCGTGGCGATCAACGTCTCGGCGTTCTCCGCCAGCCAGTCGGTGCCCGACCAGTCGTAGACCTGCTGGCAGAGCCAGTAGTCGGCGCAGTCGGGCATGGAGCCGGTCCCGCCGTCTTCGGCGGCGATCACGGACGGTGAAGCAGTCATCACGCCGATACTCTCAGGTGCCGGAAGGCAACCCCAGGTGCGCGCCGCGTGGCGCGGCACACGGATCCGGGGTCAGCCGGTCAG
>Ga0196965_1001007_pt1 | contig 12225 bp, 14 predicted proteins | sample S1_20metaG_FD_148668 | JGI IMG/M metagenome (GOLD analysis project Ga0196965, IMG submission 148668) | Soil microbial communities from Anza Borrego desert, Southern California, United States - S1_20 | ecosystem: Environmental > Terrestrial > Soil > Desert | place: USA: California | collected... | reverse complement strand
AAGCTTGCACTTCCGCTGTCTTGTTTAAATTTTAAAAAGGGAAGGGAAATTTAACGATTGTAGTAGTCGACTTATATGCCTTTCAAAACATGGCAAATCAATATGAGGGAGTGATTGCGGCAATTTCTTACTCATTTTGCTTTATCGGAGGCTATTCCGGTGTTGTCTGAGGATGGAAGAAGAGAGATTTTTCAAATAATTGTCGCATCATCCCCCCTAATATGCCGTCTTTACACCTCAATAACGTGAAAATTTAAAAAGATATTTGTCCTGTGTAAAAAACAATACCACAATAAGGAAATTAGCAAATAAGTCACAGATAAATTTGGCAGGACCTTCTGGATTTTCCAGTACACAAAAACAATTTGATCTCTTTATTAAAAAGGAAAGAATATGAAAAAGAAAATTCTGTTTGTATTAAGTCTGCTTTTTGGACTGATGTTTATTAACGCCGGGCTGAATAAGTTTTTTAACTACATGCCTGTACCAGAAGATATGCCCGAAAAAATGATGAAAGTAATGGGCGCATTTATGGAGATAGATTGGTTGATGCCGCTTATTGCAGTTGCGGAAATTGTTGGTGGCGTGCTTTTCATTACCAACAAATACCGGGCATTAGGTGCAATAATTATTTTACCGGTTATGATTGGAATAGTTTTAACACATATCATTCATGCACCGTCAGGACTACCAATTGCACTTATATTGCTGGCAATTGACCTCTGGGCAATTTTCGAAAATCGTGAAAAGTATATGCCAATGGTCAATTAAAGATTATTAGAAAATAAGATAGGCTCGCTGCTATTGCCGATTTCTCTTGTTAAAAATCCTGATGAGGCTGACAACAGAAAAATAGGCAACAAAACCCAAGGTCATAAAAAGAAAAACCCATTTGACTTTATTTACCGATGACATTGCTTTTACTGTCTCAGGATTTAAACTTGGAAATTGATCTATCAAATTAATTACAAAATAGTTCTCCGTAAGATCGGCTAGTGTAATGATAAACGGAACCAGGGCCAGGCTTAAAGATAATTTTTGCTTTTTGTAACAAAAGAAAGATAATGAGTAAAGGGTAAAAGAAAAAAGTAAGCCGGCAATAATCGGATAAAAAACATCTTCCCTCTTTTCAATCGTTCTATAAAGTTCCCTGCCTTCGGGTCCACTACAATCTAGTGACTTATGTGCGTCTTCTAAAGATACCCCCATTTGTATATCGAGGGGAGCAAAGCACGAGGCGTCTTTTGCTATGTTCATAATAGATTCTGCAGCATGCGGCATTACGTACCCTCCCATAAAAAGAAAGAGTATGAAAAGCACGCTCCATGTCATCCAGGAAGTTTTGCTAGATAGGTGCATAACAGTGGTTTACTTATTTTTTATTTTGCTATGGAAATATTTAGCTAATATGAGAATTTTTTGTTTTAGCTTAAAATGGCCTTATGAATTCGATGTGCGTTTGAAACAGCCGTATAATTAAAAAACGAGCTATAAACTTCAGCCTTAGTATGGAAGTGAAGCAATAGCCCGTTTTACTATCTTACCCTTCGTCGGTCTCTGAAGGGAATCGGGACGAGTTGTTTTTTTTAATAGTTCTTCAAAGTCAATTAAGCACTCTTTTCATTAAAGCCCCTTTGCTGCCGTCATTCATTTTTAATCCAAACAATGGCCTGATGAAGTTTACTCTTCTGATAAGTAATTCATATATAGCGAAACATCCCCCTCCTGTAAACAACAACACTAAAATAAATTGAAGTGACACCGGAATATCCAATCGGAAAATTATAGCAGAGGCCAGGTATAGAAATGTCATGTGAAGTATGTAAACCGGATAAGCAGCTTTACTTAAATAGTCCAATGTCTTACTCGGATGATTCAAGTATTTATAACCAAAGGCAAAAACGGATAGGATCCACCAAACGGACTCAACGGCAAGCAAATAACTCGGCGCCATTGGATAGAGAACCAGCCGAAGACTAAATTGTGCAAATGCCAAAAATAGAAACAACCACCTCCATCTTAGTAGCATCTTCCAAAATCCTTCCCCACTTAACACAAAGCAGAAGCCAAAGAAGAAGGCTATTAACCCCAGGAAGAATCCATGCCACGTCATTGCATATAATTCATAGGGCCTTGGATCAACAATAAGCACTTCAATAACAAAAGCAGCTACCACAAGGATCAATCCTAATGGATTCATCAATAATCTTTTTATCCAACCGACAACTTTCCCATCTTCATTATTTTTTAGATAAAGGAAAACAGGTAAAAGAATTATTACATAAATGAAGATGTTGCCAAGAAACCATAAATGACCAGGATCAGGACTATAATCCATGCTTAAATTATAGTAGTGCTGCCAGATATAGGTATGAACAGGAACGATCATGAAAATCCCAAACAAAAATGGGATGAGGATTCTACTTGCCCTTTCTACAAGCAATTGCTTCCAATCTCTTTTCTGAATGGCAAAGTAAACGCCCATCCCCGATACAAAAAACAAAAGGGGAATTCTCCATATATTTAGCATGGTCATAGGAATCCATAAAGCACTCCACGGTTTTTCGTTTGCAATAAACCCAATCATCGTTCCCCAAGGTTGAAAACCAATCACAACATGATATATTAAAAGCAAGCCGATCGCAATCACTCTTATCCAATCGATATCATATCTTCTTTTTGCTGTTGACATTGTATGAGATTTTGAATGGATAAACCTATTTTAACATTCCTGCAATTTCAGGACGTGTCTTTTCAATGTATGGATAGTCCAATTTCAATCCCATAGGACTAAGTATTGTTCCCATCACGTCATAAGAATTCTTAGCTTCACTAAATGGACCTGCGACACTTTCATAAGGAGTAGCATTAAACTTATTCTTAATTGTTTTATCAGCGCCCTTTTCCAAAAGCATCTTCACTATCTCAGGACGGCAAAAAAATGCGGCTGTATGAAGCGCGGTGGATCCATCGTTGTTTTGAAAATTAAGATCGGCGCCTGCCTCTATCAGCGCTTTGGCTTCTTCAGTTTTGCCGAATACAGATGCACTGACCAATGGACTTGATCCACCAAACGGATCTCTTTCATTAAGATTTGTTCCGGCAAGAATATGTTGCTTCAGGACATTCATATTTCCGGTAACTACAGCAGTATGAATGTCAATCTTAGGAGGTTCATTTGTCCCCGATTTAGCAGATGACTGTTCAGAATCTTTTCCTCCCTTACAAGAGGCGATTAATAATAAGGCAGCAAAAAAAAGAATGTGTGCTACTGAATTAAAGGCGATGTTTTTTTGTGTTTGCATGGCTCGATTTTTTTAAATTTTGTATGATGTAAAGGTCAGTCGGACTTTCTGAAGGGGTTTAAAAGCTTTGCGGAAATAACTATAAAGTTTGCGGTGAGCAGTATAAATTATGACGCATCGTATAAATTATGATGCAAAACATGAGGTAAAAGGCCAAAATTATATCGGGAAATGCCTTTATTTTTGAAGGATAAAAAGAAATTTTAATAGAATATTCCGACTGCCGGATTGTCTATTTTTCTTAAAATTACATCGCTATCTATTTAAAGCCATGCCTGATTCAAGTCTCGTTGAAAATGACTTTTTAAATCAAATCACCTCTCACGTGGAAAATAATATTTCCAACGAGCAGTTCGGGGTTTCAGAATTGGCTGAACAAATGAACATGAGTCGGTCAAACCTGCTACGCAAGGTAAAGAAGCTGACTAAATTGTCTGTGAGTCAATTAATAAGGCAGGTACGTTTGAAGCGAGGCCTTGAAATGTTGAGAACTACTTCTTTAAATGTGTCTGAGGTGTCCCAGCAAGTAGGGTTTACCAGTGTATCCTATTTTATCAAATGCTTTCGCGAGTACTATGGTTACTCGCCCGGAGAAGTTGGAAAAAGGGATTTGACCGAAATAAATACCATTACAGACCCACCCGTAAGGAGGCGAAGCTTTTTAATAACAGGTGTGGTGGGAGTGATTATAGTGCTGATGGTTGGTATACTTGTTTATATCTATTTACCTTCATCCCAACCCTTAGAAAAATCAATTGCGGTATTGCCCTTTAAAAACGACAGCAACGACTCCACCAATATCTATCTGATCAATGGGATAATGGAGTCTACATTGAACAATCTTCAAAAAATAAAAGATTTAAAAGTCATCAGCCGGACATCAGCAGAAAAGTACCGCAACAAATCAAAGTCGATACCTGAGATGGCCAAAGAGTTGAATGTAAACTATTTTGTCGAAGGAAGCGGGCAGAAGATTGGAGACCGTATTTTGTTAAATATTCAGTTGATTGAGGCTGCCAGTGACAAACACCTTTGGAGCAAACAATACCGAAGGGAGGTCAAGAACATTTTTGAATTACAGGAGGAGATTTCCAAGAATATTGCGGAAGAAGTGAAGGCAATTATTACGCCTGAAGAAAAAAAACGAATTGAAAAAAAGCCCACCGATAATTTGCTTGCTTACGATTATTACCTGAAAGGCAGGGATCTATCTTATAAAGGAGGGCATGAAAACCTGGAAAAAGCTATCCTTTTTTATAAAAAGGCAATAGCCGAGGATAATGAATTTGGACTTGCCTATGCCGATGCCGGCATCGCTTTTTACTATCTCGATATCTTTCAGAAAGAGAAAAAACATGTAGATGAGCTCAATGAGTTTGCTGACAAGGCATTGTTGTTTGACTCCAAACTAGCCAACAGCCTTGTGGCTAAAGCCATGTTTTATATGAATAAGAAGGAATATCCATCTGCTGTTCCCTATCTTGAAAAAGCTCTGGAGTACAATCCGAATTCAGCATTGGTCATTAATTTTCTTTCGGACCTGTACAGCAACTATATTCCTAATACCGGGAAATATTTGCAGTATGCACTTAAAGGAGCCCGGCTGGACGTAGCTTCTCAGGATTCAACAACAACTAGCTACAACGATGTGCACCTGAGCAACGCGTTAATGCAAACCGGATTTTTAGATGAGGCATTAAAATACATCAACAAGTCGCTGGACTATAACCCTGAGAATCCTTATTCCGAATGGGTGAAGACTTTTATCCTTGTTGCTAAGAACGACAATCTTGTTCAAGCCCGGGAACGTCTTCTTAAAGTGTTTAAAAAAGACACTACTCGATTGGAGATTCTTCAGGATGTTGCAAAAATCTGTTACTCAATGAGGGATTATAAAAGCGCCTACCATTATTATAAAAGATTTATCCACCTTAGAGATACCTTCAATCTCGACATCTATAAGCATGAGCATTTAAGGATAGCCATTGTATTGTCTAAAATGGGTTATGAGGAAGAATCAAAAGAGTATTTAGAAAGTTTCAAAAGCTTTGCCGACTCCTACAATTCAATTTACAAGCACTTGTTTTTATCAAGCTACTATTCCTACAAAGGGGATGCAGCAAAAGCAATCGAACACCTTAAACTGTTTTCAAAAGAAGATAATTACATATACTGGGTTATTTTATATGACGAGGATGATCCTATGATTTCAAAGATCAAAGACCTTCCTGAATTCAAAAAAACAATGAAGGTGATAGAAACCAAGTTCTGGAAAACGCACAATGAGATCAGGGAAATGTTGGAGGAGGAGGAGCTGCTGTAGAGGGGTTGTAAATAATAAAACCCCACTGCAATAAAATGAGTTAAATGATCCTGATCATGTTTCAAATTTTAAAAATCAGCTTATGAAAAATTTAAGAATGCAAGTAATTTCATATCTATCATGCCTTGTAATGGTAGTAATATTGGCAGGTACAACAGGTTGCGCAAGTACCGCTAAGGGAGTAAAAAAAGACACTAAAGAAAACAAAGAAAAGGCAGGAGAGGCAGTAGAAGAGGCTGGCGAAGACATGCAGGATGAGTAACAGAATCTTGCGGTAAAATTTAAAAGCCTTTCACCGTGGTTTGTCCACCGACAAACCACTTTTTTTTGTCGCTGCAGCGTCTCCTGAAAGGCACTTTTATTTCATCCTGTCAGGAATAGAGACAGAGATACATCCCTCTTGTAACTATGTTCCAAAATTAAAAACTCAAAATAATCATTAGAGAAAAGATAGCAGTGATCACATAAGCTGCCTTTGGCTAACCTTTGGTCGGGCAGGCTTTGCACGGTTAGGCTCAGCTGTTGGGGTCATAAGGCCCTGCGGCCTGAGCAAAAAAATTGGAGCGCAAGTAAACCTAATACTATAAGTTAAAGTCTAAAAGTCCCTTCCCTGTGGTTTCTCCTGACAAACCACTTTATTTCATCCGGTCAAAGTGCGAGGAATAGGAATTATGCTTGAAATAAATGAAAACTAGAAACAGAGAGCCATCCTTTTTTTACCTTGACCTTATTATTAATTCTCTTTCCTCTGCAACCTTTTTCGAGAGTTCTTCATTTTGAGGATTCTCATTAGACCTTTTTACTGCCTCTATATAGTTGGGATACTCCTTGTACTTAAACTTCAAAAGAGCATAGGGTGGAAGCATATATAAAATCAACGTTATCAGTCCAATGACAGAAGTCCTTATAAAAATGTTTTTGTAAAATACAGATTTCGTGGTCATAAACCTTATTGTTGCTATAACAGCAACTATTCCTATTACAACTCCTCCGACCAAAAGCATTGCGGCTGATCCAGGCCAATGCATCATTTTAAATAAAATACCGACTAACGCAATGGATAGCCCTATTCCTGTTCCAACTGAACCTATTATTCTCAAAGGCTTCGCTTTTGACCGGACTTGATCTGCCGGTTGTTTTGAAATAATTTCAGGGTTAAATATCAAAAAAGAGAGACTCAAGTAAAACATAGAAAGCGTACTTAAAAAAACGACTAGTATTGCACCTCCACCTGGAAGTACCAGTAGATTCGTCAGTAATCCTATAAAGGCAATACCGGCTAATATTAATTCTGCAATTTTCATTTTTTGTTTTGAATATTTAACTGAGGATCAACATGCAATTTTTTTTATTAATATCCAATAGGGAAAAAGGTTTTTTGTTCCGTAAGTTCTTCTGATTGAGAATCCTTCACCGTGGTTTGTCCCCGACAAACCACTTCATTTAGTTCCTTCCCATGAGTTTCCTTTCCTCTTCAACCTTTTTCGACAATTCTTCAATTTGCGGATTCTCAATAGACTTTTTGACTGCCACTGATTGGACTTTTTTGCGGCAACAAAGTACTGGAAGGGACTGGGCGGTTTATTTAGAAACAAATCAATTATTCTTTGTAATGTCCCTCACGCTGGTTCCCTCCGGCAAACCACTTTCTTTCGTCCGTTCCGAGGAATAAAACATAAGAACACAAATTTCTCCAAAACACTTACACATTAAAAGCTTTTGTTTATAGCTTTATAATTAAGAGTTGTCAAAAATTATGATTAAAAACCTCGGGACAAATAATCTTAGAATTCTAAAAGCTGAGAAAGAAGATTTAGAAAAAATACTTCAGCTTCAAAAGGAATGTTTTAAGGCAGAAGGTCAGTTGTACGCCGACTTTAATATTGTGCCTCTTACCGAAACACTTGAGGAGATTGAGAAAGAATACGAAAATGGCGTGTTGTATCTAAAGGGCGTAATTGATGGAATGATCGTAGCCTCTGTCAGGGGATATACTGAAAATGATACCGCTTATATCGGGAAGTTGATTGTGGATGGCTGTTTTCAAAATCGCAAATTCGGTCAATTGATGATGGCGGAAATCGAACATCAGTTGAAGGCTTGTAGCCGATATGAATTATTTACCGGGTTTAAAAGTGAGAAGAACATTCACCTATATAAAAAATTGGGCTATCAGGAATTTAAAACAGAAACCGTAAGTGATAACGTAAAACTGATTTTTCTGGAAAAAAACCGGGTTGAATAAGCATCCTTGGAATGCGGAATTGTAGTAGTTAAAGCATTTTTTTTACTTTAGTGTACTGTTGGGAGAAAGAGTTTCCCTGTATGTCTGCCAACCTTCCGAGGTTTTCTTTACAAGGACTGAGAAAGTTGAAGTTTCCTTAATTTCTTTGCTTGAACCTTCCGGTGTATACGTAAGGGTGTCGATACCTAAAACATACACCCATTCCGGGCCTAAAATTTTAAGTTCAATTGGATTAATCTTCATTTTTCCACCGGGAGGAAGTGGAGGCATATTCCCGAAATAAGATACAATTGCCTCCCGGCCTTTTATCGGCTCATTTCCTGAAACAATTAAAATTCCATCCTTTGCCCAGGTCAATGCCAGCAAGCTGTCGTTTCCAGTATCATGGGCTTTTTGTACAACGCCCCCTAAGCTATCTATAGAAGCTTGAATTGCGGTTGTATCTGTAACAGCCGGATCCTTACCGGATTGTTCACTCTTCTGTGAACATGAACCGAGAGCATGAATTAAAACAAAGATTAAAAAGCCGATTAAGTTATTTTTCATATAAAGAATGCTTTAATAACGATTTTAAAAATGTTTGTAAATATATAAAATCCTTGATTGTCAGCACCATCTTCTGTAAGGAGGTTTAGACATTGCCTGCCTGTCATTCTCCCGTAAATAAAAGTAATTTTAAAAAACAGAGATTGCATATAAAAATTTTCATGTTTTATTAATATTTACATTCATACATCCCATTTTTTCTATAATAAAATAACCAATTTCTATGGAAACGAAACATAAAAGTATCCCAGATATTCAAAAAGTGCTACCTGATCCTTTCTCTGTTTGTAATTATTGGTTCATGCAATGATGATTCGCCCGAGCAGAACAATGAAGAGGAACATGTCGGATTGGTTTCTCCGATAAGCGAACCCTTAGGCCTTGCAGAAACTTTTGATATTGGGGCGGAAGGAGGTGATGAATTTAGGCGAGTTTATTCTATTATTGGACAGATAGAACTCAAATTCGATTTTTTATGACGAGAAAAAGGTAGAAGAAACTATCGGAACAATTAGGTTTTTTCTTTAACAATAATGGCTGTTATAAAACAATTGCATTCTTTACTTTTGTTTTCTATACAGATTCATGTGATAAACCATTTAATAATAAAAAATTTATGAATGATATTACCACCACCTGCAGCAATATATTTGTTGGAAGTGATAGCCACAACTGGGACAAAGTAAAAAATAGTTTTTCAGACGAAGTATGGCTTGACTACTCGTCTTTTACTGGCGAGCCGCCGGCTACAATAAAAAGCACAGAAATTATTAAGGCTTGGTCTGATTTTCTTCCAAGATTTAAATTTACGATGCATTATTTGAGCAATTTTGAGGTAGATGTTAAAGATGGGAAAGCATTTTGCTCTGCTTACGGACATGCTATTCATCACTCTCCCGAAGCCAGGGGAGGTGATTTATTTGAAGTTTATGGTACATACAACTTTGAGCTGCAAAAGGAAAACGATAAATGGGCCGTTACATCAATGACGTATAATCATAAATATTCGGCAGGGAATTTGGAACTTCCCGCTTTAGTGTAGCACATTTCTATCATAAAATAGTAAGACTAGCTCCCTCCGGGCGGTCTAAACCTGTTCCAAACATTAACCTGCTGTTCTAGTTATAAATTGACGTGCTAGTTCAATGCCCGCTTGGATTTATAATTATACCGTTTGCGCTGAAATAGGCTTAGACTAAAAGGAGGGAAGTTTCCCTCCCTTTTACCTAAATATTGAAACCACCATCAATAGTAATAGCAGTTCCTGTAATAAATTGACTTTCGTTTCCTGAAAGATAAGATACAAGTCCTGCTATTTCTTCAACTGTTCCATATCTTTTTATTGCAAGTGCATTAATAAGGGTAGGAGCATGGGGAGCTGTGGCTGGATTCATGTCCGTGTCCACGGGACCTGGCTGTATAAGATTTACGGTAATATTCCGCGCTCCAAGGTCGCGAGCCATTCCTTTTGTCAACCCTATTAAAGCAGACTTACTCATAGCATACAAACTTCCACCAGAAAAGGATACCCTGTCCCCCATATTACTTCCTATTGTTATGATCCGTCCACCACTTTTCATTTGGTTGGCAACATATTGTGAGGCAATAAAAACGTCTTTTACATTGACATTCATTACCTGATCATATTCATCCGGGGTAATATCAGTGATTTCACTTTGAGAATAAACCCCTGCATTATTGACAAGAATATCAATCTTTCCCAATTTCTCTTCAGCAGCCTTTAAGGCTGAAATAAGAGCCTCAGATTTTCGATAATCAGTTATCAGGGCCAACGCCTTGACTCCTTTGGAATGTAGTGCATCCAAGACGGCGTCCGCTTTCTCCTGACTTTTACCGGTATGAGTAAATGCTATGCTTGCACCTTCGCTGGCCAGTCGTTTGGCTATTGCGGCACCCATTCCCCTGCTTCCTCCGGTAATAAAGACAACTTTTCCTTCTAGATTTTTCATTTTATCTTATTTTTTTATTGAGTTGCTAAATTATAAGGGGCGCTTTACTTTTGTAAGTACTTACACATTTGTTAGGTACTTACAATTTCAGTAGAAATGAGAAAGACAACATCTTCCAATTACATAAATGAGGAAAGAATCCTCGCTTCCTGTGGAATGGCTTATACCCTTTCATTAATAGGGGGCAGATGGAAGCCCGCTATATTATGGCAGCTTTTGTTAAATGGGAGGATAAGGTATAATCAACTAAAAAAGGGTTTGCCTGATATTTCGGAAAGAGTTTTGGTTTCAAACTTAAGAGAGCTGGAAACCCATTTATTGGTATCCCGGATTGTACACCCTGAGGTACCACCAAGAGTAGAATATGAGCTTACAGAACTGGGACAGTCCATGAAACCTATGCTCGAAACCATTTCATCCTGGGGTAATATGCATAGGGAACTGGCTGAAACGGAGCACTCCGTCCAAATTTAGCACAAATGTTTATACGAAGAACTTCACCCGCCTTTACCACGCCGCTGTTATAGTCATATTTATTGTCGTTCGTAGTGGAGTAGAATAATTCCACAGTCGAATGTTTTTGATTTAATCAATTTTAGTTGTTGCCATTCTTTTAACCTGTCAAAAATCGGAACACCTTGTCCTAACGCAACTGGATTTACAAATAAATAGAATTCGTCAATTAGGCCATCTTTCACAAGGTTGGCTACAAAAGAACTACCACCATAAACGATGATGTCCTTACCACTTTGGTTTTTGAGTTTGTTTACTTCATCTTTTAGCGCTCCTTTAGCAAGTTCAGTATTTTCCCAAACAGATTTATCCAATGTCTTTGTGAAAACGATTTTCTTTTGTCCTGCTTTTACCTTAGCTGCTTCATACATCATTGATTCTGGCTGTGTTAATGTGTCTGTCCAAAATGGAATATAATCAACGGCTAATTTTCTACCAATTAGTTCAGTGTCGCAATTGTTAGCTAAGTCAAGAACGTCTTGCTTTATTTCGTCCCAAGCCCAAGTTACCCATTTTTGTTCATCGTTTGGTCCGGTAGAATTGAACCCATCGAGTGAAATTTGCATTTGTAATTTTAACTTCCTCATTATGATTTTTTTTAATTTAGTAATTAACTCTCTCGCTGTTCCGACATATCATTTCATCACCTATCATTTCACTTCTTTTCCTCCTATATATACGCCATCAAGTTGCCGGGTATTTTTAATGTCGGACAAAGGGTCGGCATTTAAAATCAGGAAATCTGCCCAATGACCAGGAGCAAGTGTGCCGAGATCTTTTAGCTGGAGTTGTTCCGCAACGTTCCTCGTAGCCGAAACAATAATATGCATTGGACTAAGCCCCGCCTCCGCCATCATTTCCATTTCCAGGTGTTCAAAATACCCTATGAATCGGGTAGGTACACCGCTATCTGTGCCAAACACCACCGGTACTCCACTGTCATGTAGTGTCTTGAGATTTGCCATCGCAACAGGCAACTGTTGTTTATAAGTTCTGGCAGCCTTACTGTTTGCCACCTTTATTTGATTGGCTGGATTCAATAATGGTTGTAGAATAGTAGTATCGAACTCTTTCCTAAAAAAAGGATCCGAAAAGAAATCTGCCGTATCGGCATAAACAAAAGTGGAAAGCTCCCGGGTTAAGGTAGGGCAGTAGCCCGCTTTTTTATCGAGGATTAGCTTTATAAAATCATCATCGACAGGAAGGTCCCGAATGCTATGGGCAAGAATATCCGAACCTGTCTCGAGCAGTTTACGGGCATCTTCTAAATAATACATGTGCGAAGCTATTTTATATCCCAACGCGTGCGCCTTTCGGATCACC
>Ga0196965_1001006_pt1 | contig 12250 bp, 10 predicted proteins | sample S1_20metaG_FD_148668 | JGI IMG/M metagenome (GOLD analysis project Ga0196965, IMG submission 148668) | Soil microbial communities from Anza Borrego desert, Southern California, United States - S1_20 | ecosystem: Environmental > Terrestrial > Soil > Desert | place: USA: California | collected... | reverse complement strand
ATTGAACCCCGATAGACGGCGCACAGTAGATGTGCGCAGATTGCAGGGTCGAGCGGCAGGGGCGCTGAACCATGGACCATCTCTCGGATCTCGAGGTCTTCGTCGAGGTGGTCGAGCTGGGCGACTTCTCCAAGGCGGCCCGGGCGCTCGGCGTCATGCCCTCCTCGGTAAGCCGCGCCATCCAGCGGCTGGAAAAGCGGCTCGGCTCGCGGCTGCTCGACCGCCGCACCGGCTTCATGCGCCCGACGGCCGAGGGCGAGGCCCTCTACGACGGGGCCAAGCCCGCCCTGGCCGCGATCATGGAAGCCGAGGCGCAGGTGGCGGGCGCATTGGGGGCCGCCGCCGGACCGCTGCGCGTCCAGGCGGTGCCCACCTTCGGCCTGCAGCACCTGGTGCCGCTCGCCGCCGCGTTCCGCCAGCTCCATCCCCAGATCCAGCTCGAGCTCCTGCTGGAATCCGAGGTCAAGGACGTCGTCACCCATCGCATCGACGTCACGATCTCCACCGGACTGCCGCAGAGCCCGGCGCTGCTGTCGAACAAGCTGGGCGAGACCTTCCGCGTCATGTGCGCCTCGCCGGACTACTTGGCCCGCAAGGGGACGCCGAGGAGCGTCGAGGATCTCGCCCGCCACGATCACCTCGGCTTTGTCCTGAGCAGCGACTACCGGCCCAACAACGACAAGGGCGCCTCGCTCGGCGGCTACAACGCCAACCTCTACGGCGCCGACCGGTTCGGGTCGGTGATCTCGTCCAACAACGGCGTCGCCTTGCGGCTCCTGTGCCTGCACGGGCTCGGCATCGCCCGGCTGTCCAACTCCTATGTGAAGGACGACCTCGCGAGCGGCCGGCTGGTCGAGCTCTTCCCGGCTGAAACCCGCGAGAACCAGAACGTCTACGCCATCTATCCCCGCCACCTGCGCGCCAGCGCCCGCGTCCGCGCCTTCGTCGACTTCCTGCAGGCCAACCTGAAGCTCAGCTAGGGCGTGGCGGCGAGAGCAGTCGGGCGCGAACTCGTCTCCGCTAAGCCTTCGTCGCATCAGCGCGACACACATCTGCTGCTGGGTGCCATAAAGAGTCTTCGCCAGCGATCACTCAGCTTGCCTAGAGGATTTCCGCTCTCGCCTGGAGGAGAGGGAGCGCGCTGTCCGCGATGAGAGGTGGCAGACCACACATCCGGGGCGGCTGAGCCGTCAGAACTGGATGGGAAGCGCAAAGTGGTCACGCAGAATACGATCACGGTGCTCAATGAGAATCGAGGGCAGCGGCTGATCGAGATGGGTGGAGCCGAATTCGCCTAAAGCGCTGTAATAATCGGGCGCAACGCAAATGTCCCTCGGCATCGATGAAAGAAGATTCGAGAACGCTGTCCAGTAGATATCAGCGGCGCTGAGCGCATCGCCGACGAAAAAGCTGCTACCGCTTGCCGCCTGTTCTGTCAGCTTGCGGGCGAGAAGGCCCACAATCGCATTTACCCGGCGCCGAGCGTCTTCCAACGACCCGCCTACGGTATATTTGGCGCGCATCCGGGCAGATGACAAGCTGCCCGGACGTTCCATAAGCAACAGCCTCAGGTTCCACCCCAAGCCGTCTTCAGCGGATATTTCGTGGCACAGACCGAACATCATGGTGCGTTCGTCTTCGTCCAGCGGTATCAGGCGAGGGGCGGGCCTGAGCCTTTCCGCGAGTAAAAGCAACTCGAACCAGCTGGAGCGCGGGCGTTCGCCATCCAGCACAGCGACGGGCGCCGAGGTCTGCCCAGTCCATGCCCGTAAAGCTTCGTTGGGGGCGCCCGCCTCCTGGGCCACAGCCACGTAATCTATGCCCTTGAGCTCGAAGATCGTCCGCGCGGCCAGGCCCCATGGCGACGGCACGCCTCGCGTGAAGGCGATCCGCAGTCCCGGGAGGCCCACTGCTTCCTCGACCGAAACATACTTCATGCGACCTCCATCATCGCGCGCCAGTCCCGATACCAGCACCGTTTGCCATGAATATGGGAGGCTGGTTGGCGGCTCTCTTGGCGGGCAGACCGCTGAACGACAGCGCCGTTTTGGTACGCTGTCTGGCTCAGAGCCCTCCGGACACGGGTATTAGGGCCCCTGTCACCGCCTGCGCTTCCGGACTCGCCAGGAAGATCATGACCGCCGCTAGCGAAGCCGGGGGCACCCAGGCCGCAAAGTCAGCGTCAGGCATGTCCCTGCGATTTGCCGGCGTGTCGATTATTGACGGCAGCACGGCGTTGACCGTGATGCGGCGGCCCTTGAGTTCGGCCGCCAGAGATTCGGTTAGGCGATGCACTCCGGCCTTCGAGGCGGCATACGCTCCCATGCCCGCGTTCGCGTGGACTGCGGCGTTGGCGCCTACGTTAATGATGCGACCAGCAGGGCTCTTCCCAAGGAACGGCAGAGCCGCTCGCGAGCTGTTAAGCGTTGTCATCACGTTCATCCGGTGGAGGCGATCCCAGGTTGCGGCGTCCCCTGCCTCCACCGTCTGCCAGGTGAAGCCACCGGCTACGTTCAGCAACACGTCCAACTGGCCCCAGTGTTCAGCAGCCTCGGCGATCGCAGTTGCCGCTGCGTCAGGATTGCTGAGATCAACGCCGCCTATCACAAAAGCCTGTTTCGGAAAGTCGATCGGCGTGTCGATGTTGAAGTCTATAGCTACGACGCGGTAGTTGGCCGCTAGCGCAGCATCGACCAAGGCCCGCCCGAGGACCCCAAAAGCACCAGTAATGACAACGACTCTCGCTTCCATGCTCGCTCCAGTTCTCCGCGGACCGCGCCGCGTCCGCGTCACCCCGGCTACGTTATCGGCCTTGAGCACCTTGTGCAAAACATTTGCATCATACATAAGTATGCCCGCGCTCCGGGGCGGGAACCGGGCGGGGCGAACGCGAACTGAAAGGCCGGAAATGGGCGGAGCCGTTGTACCCAAGACTCCAGACGCCGGGGCAGCGCAGTGGACTTGACAGACGGCCAGCGTGACATCGCTGCCCTCGTTGATCGGGTCACGACCTTTATCCGCGAGACAGTGATCCCCTATGAGGGTGACCCACGGATAGAAAAACATGGTCCCTCAGACGAGCTCTGCCACGAGTTGAAGGCGCACGCTCGCGCGGCGGGGCTGCTGTCGCCGCACGTCGGGGAGGCGTTCGGCGGCCACGGGCTGAACCATCGCGAGATCGCCACCGTGTTCCGTGCCGCCGGCTATTCGACGCTCGGCCCCGTCGCGCTCAACATCATGGCGCCGGACGAAGGCAACATGGCCCTGCTGGAGAAGATCGCCAGTCCGGACCAGCAGGAACGTTTCCTGCGCCGGCTGGCGGCCGGCGAAACTCGCTCGGCTTTCCTGATGACCGAGCCGGATGGCGGCGCCGGCTCCGACCCCTCAATGATGCAGACGGCGGCCCGGCAGGACGGCAATCACTGGGTCATCAACGGCCGCAAGACCTTCATCACCGGCGCGGAAGGCGCGGCCTTCGGCATCATCATGGCCAAGACTGAGCACGGGGCGACCATGTTCCTGGCCGAGATGGACAGCCCCGGCGTCCGCATCGAACGGGTGCTCGACACCATCGACCGCACCATGCCGGGCGGCCATGCCATCGTCGCGCTCGACGACGTGCGGGTGCCGGCCGACCAGGTCCTGGGCGAGATCAACCAAGGCTTCAAGTACGCCCAGGTGCGGCTGGCCCCCGCCCGCCTGACCCATTGCATGCGCTGGTGGGGCGCGGCCAAGCGGGCGCACGACACGGCGGTGGACTACGCCTGCCGCCGCCAGTCGTTCGGCAAGCTGCTGATCGACCATGAGGGCGTCGGCTTCATGCTGGCGGACAACGAGATCGACTTGAAACAAGCCGAACTGACGATCGACTGGTGCGCCTGGGTGCTCGACAACGGGGGCCATGGCTCTGGCGCAGCGGAGTCCAGCATCGCCAAGGTAGCGGTCTCCGAGGCGCTGTTCCGCGTCGCCGACCGTTGCGTGCAGGTGCTCGGTGGGCTGGGCGTTACCGACGACACGCCGGTGCACCAGATATTCCGCGACATCCGCGCCTTCCGCATCTACGACGGCCCTTCCGAGGTCCACCGCTGGTCGATCGCCAAGAGGATCAAGCGCGAACACGGAGCCCGCACATGACCCGGCCGCTCGAAGGGAAAGTCGCCGTCGTCACCGGCGCCTCCAGCGGCCTTGGTCGGCGCTTCGCCCATGTTCTGTCAGACGCTGGCGCAGCGGTGGCCCTGATGGCCCGCCGCACCGACCGCTTGGCGGCGGAGGTTTCAGCCATCGAGGCCAAGGGCGGTCGGGCAGTCGCCATCCCCCTTGACGTAGCCGACGCCCAAGCCATCGGCCCGGCGCTGGACGAGGCGCAGGCGGCGCTGGGACCCATCTCCATCCTGATTAACAATGCGGGGGTCGGCGGGGAGGGGATGGCGCTCGATATCTCCGTGGAAGCTTTCGACCAGACCTTCGATGTCAACGTCCGCGGCGTCTTCTTCGCCGCCCGCGAGGCCGTCCGCCGCATGATCGACAGCGGCGTGGCCGCGGCCGGCGAGGCGCGCATCGTCAACATCGCCTCCATAGCCGCCTTCACGGTGCTGCCCGGCCTGTCAGCCTACTGCGGCTCGAAGGCCTCGGTCGCCATGCTGACCAAGGCGCTGGCCCGCGAATGGGCGCGGCCGCAAATCGCCGTCAACGCCATCTGCCCGGGCTACATCGAAACGGAGATCAACGCCGACTGGTTGGCAGGCGAAGGCGGCCAGAAGCAGATCAGGGGCTTCCCCCGCCGCAGGCTGATGGACGAGAACGCCCTAGACGAAGCCCTGCTGATGCTCGCCGGCGCCTCGGGGCGCTTCATCACGGGAACCCTGGTCACCATCGACGACGGGCAGTCGCTTTAAGCCCCCCGCTGAGCGACTTACACGGACGTCTCGGGCCAGCTTCCATCGCTCACGATCAAGAGGAGAACGTTTTGGCCAGTCTCTCAGCCGCTACCAGCAGGGTCATGACTATCAGTGATGCCGCGCGTGTATGCGGCCTGACGGCCCGAGCGGTGCGCGTTTACGAAGAACAGCAGCTGATAGCCATCAGGCGTGATGCCCAGGGCGTCCGTCGCTTTGATCAGACAGACATTGCCCGGTTGGAGTTTATCGCACTTTGCAGGCGCGCGGGGCTGCCCATGGACCTCATCGGGACCCTCCTGCGGCTGGGCGAAGCAGAAGGGGAGTCAGCGCGTTCTGAAAGGCTTCTAGCTGAATGTCGGAAACAGATCGTGGTTCTCGACAAGCAGCGCAGCGATTTAGCTACCCTCGTCGCTCATCTCGCTTCTTCCGCGATGCTCCCTTAACGGCGCGACGGGCCGTGCGAACAAGCCCGTGGGCGCGTGGCGGCGGCTAGGCTGGTTCGTATCGGGCGAGCACTGCCTCAAGCCCGCGCGGCGCCAGCACCTTGCGTGGGCTGTAGCCCGGCGTCAGCAGGTGCAACATGTGCTTCAGATGGAAGACCATGAAGCGCCGCTTGAACGCCTTCTCGCGGCGGATGGATTCCGCGACTTGCTCTGGGCTCAAATCCTTACGGTATTCGGCCAGAAGGCGCCCCATGATCCGTTTGTTGTGGCCGGCTAGGTGCAAGAAGGCCCACAGCACCATGTAGCAGCGATGGAAGTAGTCGTTGTAGATGGCGTTGTAGACCTCGTGACACACTGCGCGGTGCTCGTATTCTTCGCCCAGGTGCCACTTCCAAAGCGCCACGGTGCGCGGGTCGGCTCCCTCGAGCATGTCGTCGGATTGCTCAAAAAGAAACAGGGCCATGCTCAGGGCCAAGGTCTCGAAACCCGCGCTGTAGCCGCAATTGAACTTGTGCGAGCGGGTGCTGAGGAAGTTTTGGTAGTCCTTCCGCTTGGCGGCTTCCGCCTCGACGACAAAGGGGAAGTGGCGGGCCATTTCGGCGTTGTATTTGTTGTGGACCTGGAAGTGAGCCGTCTCCTGCTTGATAAAGATCTCGGCATCCTTCTGCAGCTCCGGGTCCTTCAGCATCGGCTTGGCCTGGGCCATCACCCGGTTGAGATAAGGCTCGACCGCCGGCGCGCCGGTGGAGCCGGCCACGAAGAACAGGGCGAACTCGGGGACGCGGCTCCAGAGGGCCGGGACGCCTTCGAAATCGAAGTCGGGCTGGCGATGTTTCAAGTCGATCGCGGGTTCGCGCATGAGGTTGGCTCCTTGAGGGCCTAGACGGTCGGCGCCAGTGGCAAGGGGGGCGGCATGACGCCGTCGCGGATCTTGAAGTCGACCTTCACGCCGCTGATCCGCCAGCCCTCGGCGGTCCGGCGCATGGCATGGGTGTAGGCCCCGTGGACGACGAAGCGCTCTTCGGCGCCGTCCAGCCGCCGCAGGTGCTGAGCGTACATGTAGGAATAGCAGCTGGCCTCGTCGCCCCGGATCGTGACCTGCTGATTGCTGAGGTAGTGCAGGGTCACTTCGAACACCTCGACCGACGAGCGCACGCGTCTGACCCAGGCATCGACACCGAGCGTCGAGGGTGGAATGCCGCGCAGGGCCGAGGAGTCGATCGCCACCTCGTCCGTGAAGCAGGTGCGAAACCGGTCCCAGTCCTTTTCGTCGATGGCGTCGGCGTATCGCACCGCCAGGGCGATGATCTCGCGCTCGGCCAGAAGCGCTTCAATGTCGCTCATGGTGGTCTTTCTCACTTCACCGCGTAGCGGTAGCGGCCCAACAGCAGGCAAAGGAGACTGGCGATCGCCAGGCCAGCGACGATGATGGCCATCGCCATCCCATAGTCGCCCTGCCGGTCCCTTAGCGTGCCGGTCACGTAGGGGCTGAAAACGGTAGCCAGCGACATGACGCCGTAGGTCCAGCCAAAGATGGAGCCGTGATGGCGCAGTCCGAAGTAGCGGCTGACGTAATAGGCCAGCAGGTCTATCTCCGACCCTAAGGCGATGCCGATGAGTATCACCGCGGGGGCGGCGAAGCGGGCCCCGAAAATAGCAAGCAGGAGCACGCCAACCATGCCGCCGCCGAGGAAAAGCAGCCCCACTAGCGATCCCCGCAGACGGTCCAGGGCGAAGCCGGCCCCCAGTCGTCCTGCCAAGCTGGCGAGCCCGAGAAGAGAGGCGTAGCCAGCCGCGGTCGCCGTGGACGTGCCGAGGTCCCCAAGAAAGGGGACTAGGTGTGTAAGTATGCCGCTGACCGCCTGCGCCGCCGTGAAGGCGATGGCGGATAGGATCCAGAATTCGCGACGGCCTGCTGCCTCCCTGAAGGTCAATCCTGGCAGGTCTGCCTTCGCGCGAAGGGCTGTGGCCGCCGCAGCGCCGACCGGCTTTGCGTCGGTGCGGCTTAGTGTCAGCCAGATGAACGGCGCCACGGCCACCGCCAAGCAGCCTAGGCCTATGTAGCCCAGCTGCCAGCCGCCAGCTTCGATGAGCGATGTCACGAGCGGCGGCGTGAGCATCGCGCCGACGCCCGAGCCGCAAAGCACGATCCCACTGGCGGTTCCACGCTGGGCTGCAAAAGCCGCCACGATGGGTTTGATCATAACCACCGGGGTCGTACCCAACCCGGCAGCGGTGACGAGCGCGTAGGCAAGGCAGAGCGACGCCACATCGTGCACCAGATACGGCAAGAGCATGAGAGAAAGACCAAGCGCCAGCATACTGACGGCGGCGACTCGGCCGGCGCCAAGCGCGTCGGCAATGCGGCCGATGAACGCCGACCCGAGGAAGAGCACCAAGGCATAGGCGGACATGGACAGGGACATGTCCCCTCTAGACCAGCCGTACTCTCCCCCGAGTTCAGTAGCGAAAACCCCGAAGGTGTAGATGAGCATCGACATCACGCCCGCGACGAGGCCGCTGAAGGCGCCGACGACGATCAGCAACCGGCCGTGATACTCACCGAGCGCGACAGGTGGCATGGCTCGGCTGTCATCTGGCGGGGCGAGCACGCCCAGCGGCGAATTTTCAGGCTTGTCCATACCGGGGCTCCAGCTACCGAGCTTCTCTCACGGTGGGGCCAAACCGCCCCCGCAGGAGCCAATCAAACCCGTCGTCGCGGCTGAATGCAAGCAATTGTATTAAGAGCGGGTTGGAGCTGCCCTCTGACGACACCCCAACTGTTCTGCGTTGGACAGTAGGGGCGGCCGACGGTCCCGAGCCGGAGCGAGTCCGTGGAGGTGGGAGTCCCAGGCTCCGCCGACCCCATTGGCGCGCAGTTCCTTCTTCTTCACCTTGGCCGTTGGGGTCTTAGGCAGGCTGTCCACGATCTCGATGAAGCGAGGCACCATGAAATAAGGCACACTCTTGCTGAGGAAGCGGATCAGGTCGGCTTCAGTGAGCGTCGCGTCCGGTTTGAGCACAATCACGGCCTTGATTTCGTCCTCGCCGAACTCGCTGGGCACGGCCACGGCGGCGGCTTCGGCAATGGCTGGATGCATCAAGATGTAGTGCTCGACTTCCGCCGAAGAGATGTTCTCCCCACGTCGGCGGATGGCGTCATCGAGCCGGTCGACGAAGAAGAAATTGCCATCCGTGTCCCGATAGAGAGCGTCGCCTGAGTGCAGCCAGCCGTTCCGCCACGCCTCCAGGCTTTGCGCCGCATTGTTGAGGTAGCCGACCGACGAGGCCCAGGGTTCGTCAGGGCGGACCACCAATTCGCCGACCTCGCCTGGCGGCAGTTCGCGGTCATGCTCATCGACGATGCGTACAGAAACACCAGGGCGCACCCGGCCCACGCCCTGATGATGCGGTTCGAGGTTCTGCAGGACCGAACCCACCTCAGTGGAGCCGTAGCAAGTTACGATCCTGACGCCGAAACGCTCTTCCCAGGCGCGACTGTCGGCGGGCGGGGGGATCAGACAGACTTCACGGATGCCGTGTTCGCGGTCCGATGGATGCGGAGGCTGCCGCCACAGGAATTCACCCATCGTACCCACCAGCTCGGTGGTAGTCGCGCCGACTCGGGCGGCGGTCTCCCAAAAGGTTGAAGCGCTGAACGTCCCGGCGATATAGGCCGTCGCCCCGCAGATGAAGGCGTTGTACACACCGCCCCATTGCCCCGCGATGTGGAACTGCGGCAGCACGATCAACCGCGTCTCGCCCGGTCGCGTGTCGCCGAGCGCAACCCCCGACGCGTGTAAGAAGGCGTGCAGGTGAGGGCAGAGCACCCCCTTCGATCGACCGGTCGTACCGGAAGTGTAGGACACACTGAGCAGGTCCCAAGGATTCAGCTGCGCCGGGGCGGCAGGCGCGGCGGCCTTGACCTTTTCCAAAGTCACGATCTTCCACAACGCGCTCGCGCGAGCGACATCCGCTGCCGCCGCGGCGCCGCGAACGACGATCGTTTGTAGGGCTGGAATGTCGGTTGCGATTTCTACCAGGCGATCGAGGTAGTGCGCCTCGACGATCATCAACCGCGCCCCACAATCTCCAATGATATGTGAGAGCATCCCGCCCTTGTAGGCGGTATTGATGGGGACCTCGACATTGCCCGTCAGTGACAGACCCAGCCAGCACAGGACGCTGTCTACGTGGTCGTCCAGCATCATCAGGCCGAAGTCCTGACGCGTCAGCCCAAGTTCGAGCAAGCCGCCTCCAAGGGCGAGGGCCGAGCGCCACAGCTCGGAATAGGTCAGGCGGGCCGAGGGATCCTCCACCGCGACCTGGTTGGGGTGCTCCCTAAGCATCCTCTCCAGCACCGAGGCGATGTTTCGTTCATCAACGCGGAGATCCTGCGTCACAGACGCCCTCCCTGTTCCTCGGTCGCCCGGCAGATCGAGCCGTTGAGGTTCGTCAGCCGCTTGCGGCCGCAGCGTCCGCCTCGGTCAGGTGCTCGGCGCTGACCACTTCGGCGGTGAGCAGACCCATTGCTGTATCAACGAGATTGCCCAGATCTGACGTCGCTTCAAGAATTTCCCGCTGCCCCACCGTCCCAGCGGCGTAGGCGCTCTCGTGGAAGGCGAATATGGTCGAGAAATAGCGCGTCAGAAAGATCAGGCGCTGGCGCAGTATCGGCACCGGCAGATAGTCGAGCTGCTGGGCGATGCGGCCGAGAACACGGTCATATGCGCGCAGTTGCAGTCGCTTCATCACGCTCTGCACGACCGGGTAACGCTGGTGGGACGCTGCCTCGGCAAGCCGTGACGCTGTAGGCTCCTCGCCTTGGTCGAGGGTCGTGGAGACCTGGACGATCATGCGGACCAGATCACGGATGCTGGCGTCGGGAGGCAAGGCGTCCAGGCCCGCGCCCCAGCGCTCGTCCAACAAGCTGAACAGATCTGCGATTATCTCTTCGATCAGACCTTCCTTGGATCCAAAGTAATAGCTGATCGAGGCGCCGTTCTTCTCCCCGGCCGCGCTCAATATCTCGCGCACGGCAGGTCCTTCAAAGCCGCGATCAGCGAAGAGGCGCTTCGCACTCTGTTTGAGCCGTCCTCGGGTGGCGAGCGGCGGCGCCTGCAGCTTGTCCTCGATATCGAATCGTCGACGTGGCCTTCGTCCCTCGGACGCTCTGTGTAGGTTTACGGATCTGGCCATTGAGCGTCAGCGACTCTCCACTGGGTTGAGTGCTGATCTTCCTTGATAATTTCGAACTGTCAATGTCATGCCTAATACGCTTGATCAAAAGTAATGCAATTGCCTCAAAACGACGTGTGGGATGGTGCCTGCCCGCTCGCCGTTTCCCACATGCTGCGGTCAGGTAACCGAGGGCTGGGGCCCACGCACGAGTCGACCAGGCAAGGCTCCTGTCTGTCGTCCGTTGACCTGGATGGCCGACCCGCTGACAAAGGTTGCGAGATAGCCTTCCGCGGCTTGGTCCAAACGGCGGCCGCCTCCCGGCAGATCGTAGACGGTTCGAGGCATGCAGAGCTTCAGGCGGTCGTAGTCGATGACATTGATGTCGGCCTTGTAGCCGGCGGCGATCACACCGCGGTCCTTGAGGCCAACCAGACCTGCGGGGTTGCTGGTCAGTGACTTGATCGCTTCAGGCAGGGAGATGCGGCCCTCCCGCCGGTCGCGGGTCCAGTGGGTGAGCACGAAGGTGGGAAAACTGGCGTCGCAAACCAGGCCGTAGTGGGCGCCTCCGTCCCCCAGCGCCACGACGGTGTCCGGATGCACCATCATCTCCCGGACGTCTTCCAGAGAATTGTGCGCGTAGTTGGTGAGGGTAGCCAGGAGAATGGCGCGGCCCTCGTCTTCCAGGAGCAGATCGTAGGCTGTTTCCAGGGGCGAGCGCCCGCTGTGGGCGGCCAACGCCGCGATGCTGTTCTTCGGGTCCGGCTCGTAGTCGCCGGGAGTGCGCAAAGGGAAGAGGCGGTCGAACTGCCGGGCGATGACGAACAGCGGGAAGGCGGGGTCTGCCGGCGTCTCGCTGAGCAGGCGCGCGCGCATGTCGGGATCTCGCAAGGCCGCTACCCGCTCGGCGAGCGAAAGCTTGGCCAAGGGTTGGTAGCTGGGGCAGAGGCTGAAGGGGTTCAGGGTCAGGTCGAAGCCCAGCAGCATGCCGATTGGCCGCGGATAGATTTGCGGCCTGATCTCGACGTCCGGTTGGGCGTTGGCCTCGGTGACGGCCGTTAGGGCGTCGCGCCAGGAGTCCGGATGGCTGTTCAGTTGGGTAAGACTGAAGGAGACGACGCCGCCGCTCGTCTGACTGAGGCGAGAGAGCATCGGTACATAGGCTTCGCTGTTCGGGTCTTGCCGCAGATCCAGCACCATCTGGAAGACACCGCCGCCGGCCCGGCGCATGGCGCGCGCCATGGCCTGGTACTCGGCCTCGCCGCTCAGGTAGCTAGGGATCTGCTCGCCGTTGCCTGTACGATGGGCCGGCGTCGTCGAAGTGGCGAAGCCCATGGCCCCGGCCTTGAGCGCCTCGAAGGCCAGTTCTTCCATCTTCGCCAAATCATCGGGGGAGGCCGGCTCCTGCCGCGCGCCGCGCTCGCCCATTGTGTAGACCCGCAACGGCGAGTGCGGGAGGTAGGCTCCGAGGTCGATGTCGTGCGGGCGGCTCTCGAGCACGTCAAGGAACTGCGGGAAGGTCTCCCATGACCAGTCCAGCCCCGTGGTCATCACGACCTCCGGGATGTCCTCGACGCCTTCCATGACGCTGACGAGCAGCGCGTGGTCCTCTTGGCGGCAGGGAGCGAAGCCCACGCCGCAATTGCCGACGATGACAGTGGTGACCCCATGGGAGGAGGATGGCGATAGCCGTTGCGACCAGACCGCCTGGCCGTCGTAGTGGGTGTGGAC
>Ga0196965_1001005_pt1 | contig 12264 bp, 10 predicted proteins | sample S1_20metaG_FD_148668 | JGI IMG/M metagenome (GOLD analysis project Ga0196965, IMG submission 148668) | Soil microbial communities from Anza Borrego desert, Southern California, United States - S1_20 | ecosystem: Environmental > Terrestrial > Soil > Desert | place: USA: California | collected... | reverse complement strand
TCGGCATGCTCAGTGACTACGCCTTCAACGGCGGAGACAATAGCCTGGGGCTTTCACTGTTCACCGCCATCGGCTCGCTGTCGGTCCTCGGCGTCTGGATCGGCGTGATCGCTCGCCGGCCCGTCGCCAAGGCCGGCTTCGCCTAAGGGAGCCGCACAATGGGCGTGAAGTCGCTGTTCGCGCGCGGCGCGCGCCTTTTTCCCGACCGCCTGTGCCTGGACGACGGAACATCGCGGCTGAGTTATGCCGAGACCGCCGCGCGGGTGCGCGCCCTCGCGACGGCACTGCGCGGCAAGGGCGTGAAGGCCGGCGACCGATGCGCCTTGCTCAGCCCAAACTGCGCCGAGGCCATGGTGGCGATCCTTGGCGTCTACGAGGCGGATGCCGTGTTCACTCCGCTGAACGCCAGCTTTCCCGCCGCCGAGCACCATGCGCCGGTGCGCGATCTGGAGGTCAGCGTTCTCTTCTTCCACAGCCGCTACGCCGCCGCCGCGGAGGCGATTCTGAGCACAGCCGAGGAGGACATCCTGACCATCTGCTTGGACGACCAACACCCCATGGGACCGGGCCTCGCCACCCTGCTGGCGGCTCACGCCGACGAGCCGTCGCTGGATGTGAAGGGCCACCCTGACGACTTGGTCGCCATCTACCCCACGGGCGGCTCGACCGGCCCGCCCAAGCGGGCGATGCACACACGGTTGGTCTGGGAGACGATGGCCGCCTGCTACCTCACGGCCATTCCCGTGGAGGCCGGCGCGGTGTTTCTGATGGCGCCGCCGATCACCCATGCCGCCGGCACCTACGCGATGATGATGCTGCCGGTGGGCGCGACCATCCTGATCCACGACGGCTTCGATCCCGCCGCGGTGCTGGACGCCATCGAGCGGCGGGGTGTCACCCACCTCTTCTTGCCGCCGACGGCGATCTACAAGCTGCTCGAGCAGCCTGACGTGCGTGCGCGCAGATACGCGTCGCTGCAGGCCTTTATCTATACGGCCGCGCCGATGTCCGTCGAAAAGTTGCGGCAATGTCTAGAGGTGTTCGGGCCGGTGATGGTCCAGTTCTGGGGTCAGACCGAGGCGCCGTGCTTCCTGACCTGCCTGGCCGCGGCGGACCATGCGCCGGACGACCCGGCCCGTGCGCGGCGGCTGTCCAGCTGCGGGCAGGAGACACTCTTCGTTCGCGTCGGCATCATGAACGACGCCGGGGAACTGGTGGGGCCGGAGGAGACCGGCGAGCTGGTGGTCCGCAGCAACCTGGTCATGAGCGGCTACTACGGTAACCCGGAGGCCACGGCGGCCGTCACCCGCTCCGGCTGGCATGCCACGGGCGATGTCGGCTTCAAGGATGCGGACGGCTACGTCTACATCGTCGGCCGACGCAGCGATGTGATCATTACTGGCGGCTTCAATGTCTATCCCGCTGACGTCGAGCAGACCCTATGGGGTCATCCGGACGTGGAGGAATGCGCCGTGATCGGCGTGCCCGACGACTACTGGGGTGAGACCATCCTTGCCTATGTGCAACTAAAGCCCGGACGGTCCGTGCGGCCCGAGGCGCTGATCGCCCACTGCCGCGCCAAGCTGGGCGGGAGCCGCACGCCCAAGCGCCTGGAGATCATCGCGGACATGCCTCGAAACGGGGTCGGCAAGGTGGACAAGCAGGCGCTGCGGGCCCTCAACAAGGCCTGACTAACCGCCGCGAATAATACGATTGATTGAAGGGAAATACTTTTGTATTAATTCCTCTTGGGCGATGGCGAGGAAGACAGATGTCACAGCAATCCGTTGGATCCCGCCCGGGCGGTTTGTCATCGCTGGTCGATACGCCGGTGGTCGACGCCGACACCCACCTCAGCGAATGGTATGACCTCTGGACCTCGCGCGCGCCGGCCAGCCTGAAGGACCGCGTTCCCCAGGTCCGCAAGATCAACGACCGTTACGAGTGGTTCATCGACGGGCAGCTCCTGAACCGTGAAGGCGCCTCTAGCGCCGTCCGCAAGGATGGATCGAAGGCGTACGGCATGGACTTCAAGGCCCTCCAGCTGGCTGACGTTCACGCTGGGGCTTATGACGTGAACTCGCGGGTTGTGTTCATGGACGAGCAGGGCGTCGCCGCCCAGATCGCCTACCCGAACTTGCTGGGCTTCGGCGGGCAGAAGTCGATGCAGCTCGAGCCAGAGGTGCGCAACGCTAGCGTCCAGATATTCAATGACGCTATGGCCGAGCTGCAGGCCGATTCCGGCAACCGCATCTATCCGATGGCCATGATGCCTTGGTGGGACGTGGACCTGTCCGCGAAGGAGGCGGAGCGCTGCGCCGCCATGGGCCTGCGGGGCGTCAACATGAACTCCGACCCCCACGAGCACGGGCTGCCCAACCTCGGTAGCCCCCACTACGCACCTTTGTGGGAGGTCTGTGTCGACAAGGGTCTGCCAGTCAATTTCCACATCGGCGCCTCGGACGATTCCATGACCTGGTTTGGCCGAGGGCTGTGGCCCGGCCATCCCGACGGCGTGAAGCTGGCCTACGGCTCGCTGATGCTGTTCGTCGGCAACATGCGGGTGATGTCGAATATCATCCTGTCGGGGTTTCTGGACCGGCATCCGGACCTGAAGATCGTTTCCGTCGAGAGCGGGGTGGGCTGGATTCCGTTCGTACTCGAGGGACTCGAGTACCAGATGCAGGAGGCGGCGATGAAGTACGAGCGGACTCCGCAGGAGGTCTTCCAACAGCAGATCTACGCCTGCAGCTGGTTTGAGCGGAAAAGCCTGCTGCAGACCATCCGCTCGATCGGGGCGGACAACGTGATGTTCGAGACCGACTTCCCACACCCGACCTGCCTCTACCCGGGCGCGGCCGACTACGTGCGTGAGACGGCCGAAGAAATGACCCCGGACGAGCGGCGCAAGATTTTCGGCGGCACCGCCGCGAAGCTCTACAGGCTCGATCTGTCAACTTGGCATTCCAAGCAGCACTGAAGGCCACATGGAGGTGGAAACGTGAGCTACGAAGCCGTCGCGGCCGCCCGCATGGAGACCATTCCCGCCCACGTGCCGGCGGAACTGGTCGTCGACTTCAACTACTTCGACCCGCCGGGCGTCCGCGACGATCCGCACCAGGCGTGGAAGACGCTGCATGACGGCCCGGACGTCGTCTACAGCCCCTATAACGGGGGGCACTGGATACTTACCCGAGCGGACGACATGTTCGCGGTGATGCACGACACCGACACATTCTCCAGCCAGGAGTTCACGGTACCCAAGCGCGGCCCAGGCCCGCAGCTGATCCCCAACCAAATCGACCCGCCCCGCCATGGCGCCTTGAAGAGCATCGTGCTTCGGCCTCTGTCACCGAAGTCGGTCAGGCCGATCGAGCCTGTGATCCGCGAACTGATGGCGGCCCGCATCCGACGTCTGGCCCCGCTGGGCCGTTGTGAGTTCGTCTCCGAATTCACCGATGTGCCGCCGGAGCTGTTCTTCGAATACGCCGGCTTGCCCAAGGCGCTGATAGGCAAGGCCAAGGGCCTCGTCGACGTCATCGTTCACACGCAGGACGACGAAGTCCGGCGCGCAGCCCGCGCCGAGAGCGCCCGGATGCTGTCGGACCTGCTCGACATGTGGCGGGCCAAGCCGCCGAGCGACGACCTCTTCGGCGTCATCATCGCCCAGGAGCGCGCCGGCGTTCTGACGCCGGAAGAGAGCGTCTACTACGCCATGAACGTCTATCACGGGGGCCTTGAAACGGTGTCCTCCGCCCTGTCCTTCTTCGCCTGGTTCCTGGCCCGCAGCCCCGAGCATCGACGTCAGTTGGTGGAAGACCCTTCGCTGAGCACGGTGGCCGCGGAAGAGCTGCTACGCCGGCACGGCATCCTCAACCTGGCCCGGCTGACCACCCGACGGACCGAGTTCAAGGACGTTACCTTCGAGGCCGGCGACTTGGTGATGCTGCCCCTCCATCTGGGTGGGCTGGACGACCGCAAGGTTTCCGATCCGATGACGGTCGACTTCAAGCGGGAAGGGGCGCCGCACCCGATGTTCGGCACCGGCATCCATCGCTGCGTCGGTTCCCATCTTGCCCGGCCCGAGCTGCGCATCTTCCTCGAAGAGTGGATGAAGCACATTCCGGACTTCGGACTGGATCCCGACGACAAGCCAATCGGCGCGTCGGGGATCGCTATGAGCATGGTCCACCTGCCGCTGGTCTGGCCCGCGCCGGCCGGTCAAGCCTGAGGATACCGTCATGAAGGTTACCGTCGATCATGCCCGCTGCGTCGGACACGGCCTCTGCCAGTTACGCGCGCCCCGTGTTTATGAGCTCGACGATGAAGGCTACAACCGCATGCTTCCCTTCGAGGCCCCAGACGGTCTCGAAGCCGAGGCGCGGCTGGGCGCCATCAACTGTCCCGAAGTAGCAATCCGCATCGAGGAACAGAACGTAGAGGAAAAGCTCCGGTAGGGAGCTGCCGCCGGCGTCTGCCTAGTGCTGACTTTCCGGCATCCGGACGACAAGGCCGTCCAACTCGTCGGTGACCTTGATCTGGCATGACAGGCGGCTGTTAGGGTCGACGTTCTCAGCGAAATCGAGCATCGACGTTTCCATCGTGGACGCCGCGCCGGTCTTGTCCTTCCAGGCGGGATCCACATAGACATGGCAGGTGGCGCAGGCGCAGGCGCCTCCGCAGTCGGCATCAATCCCCGGCACGTTGTTCTTCACGGCGCCTTCCATGACGGACATGCCGGTATTGATATCGAGCACATACTCGGCGCCGTCGTGGGCGATGTAGGTAATCCTGGCCATAGGTTCTCGGATGCAGCCGATGAGGCTCTAGGCAGGCGCCTTCAAGGCATCGATCTCGGCCGCCCCGAGCCCCAGACCGTGGAAAACCTCTTCGTTGTGCGCGCCTTTCTCCGGCGGCAGCGCCTTGGCGTTCACAGGCGTCTTGGCGAAACGGGCGAAGCTGTTGAGAAGGCTGACCCGCCCTACGCGCTCGTCGACGAACTCCACGAAGGTTTCGTTGTGGATCGCCTGCGGATCCCTCTGAAAGTCTTCGAGGTCGTTCACCGGACTGAACGGCACCTCGTGCTTGCGGATCACGGTTAGGAAGTCCTCCCGCGTCATGTGCTGGGTGACCGCTTCGATCTCCTTCATCATCTCGGGCATGTGAAGGTTGCGCACCCCCGGGTCGGCAAAGCGCGCATCCGCCATCAGGTGCTGCAGGCCAAAGGCCTCGCAGGCATTCTTGAACTGGCCATCGGTCATGATGTAGCCCAGCGCGCAGCCCTCCTTCAGCTTGACCGTGTTGTAGAGATCGGCGGTCCATGGCTTCGACGGTGGCGCATCCAGGAAGGTAGTGGAGTAGAGGGTCTCAGGCAGCATGAAGGCGGCGTAGGCGTCCATCATCGACACGTCGATGAGTTGTCCGCCGCCGCCGCCGGCGCGGTGCAGCAGGGCAGCTAGGATGGACAGAGCGGCGGAGTAGCCGGTGATCTTGTCAACCACGGTCGCCTTGACTGCCGCCGGCGAACCTTTCCCGCCTTGCACGGGCATGAAGCCGGTCAACGCCTGCATAACCATATCGTAGGCGGGTTGGTCGCTGTACGGCCCGGTCGGGCCAAAGCCGCTCAGGGCCGCATAGACGAGGCCAGGGTTCGTGCGCGCGACGGGCTGGTAATCCAGTTGGAAGGCCTTCATCACCTTCGGCCGGTAGTTGGTAATCAATACGTCGGCCGAGTTCACCAGCTTACGCGCGGCCTCGGCGCCTGCCGGCGTCTTGAGGTTCAGCGTCACGCTCTTCTTGTTGCGGTTCCATTGCGCGAAAGCCGCAGACACGCCGTTGTGGACCGGCGGAATGGAGCGCATCACTTCGCCCTCCAGGGGTTCCACCTTGATTACCTCGGCGCCGAGATCCGCCAGGATTTGCGCGGCGAGGGGCGCGGTGACCATCGCGCCCATCTCCACCACTCGGATTCCGTTGCATGCACCCACGCCGCTCTCCTTGGACTGCGCCCCACCCGGAAAGCGCATCCAATGACTTTGGCCGCGCCGACGGTCTAATGCAATCATATAATACGATTGCGCGAACTTCGAGGGTCAGCTAAAGCGATTGCATTAATTGGCCCCTAAGGGTAGCAGGACTGGGCCTCGTCCCATCGTTCGCCGGAGACGCGTCATGATCGATCTGGACCTCACCCCCGCCGATGAAGAGGTTCTCGCCGTGGCCCGCCGGCAGGCGGACATCTACCGGGCGCACGCCAAACGCCTCGACCGCGAGATTGACTATTCCAAAGGGGATTTCGCCGAGCAGCTGAAAATTCCTGGGGAGGACGAGTTCGTCCACGTCCGCAACCTGGCTCAGGAGCGCGCAGCGGAGACCAGCGCCTTCGAGATCATCGACGCTCTGATCTACATGGAGGAGATGTCCGGGTTCAAACCATCCTACCACAAGGGTCACGGCGACGACAGTTTGGACCTGTCGCTGGCGCGCAAGCTTCTGAAGATTATCGGCACGGAAGAGCAGATTGAGCTCTACTCCAAGGACCATTTCGCCTGGGGCATGAGCGAGCCGCAGACTGGCGCCGACCCGGCCGCGCTGCGGACCAAGGCAGTCTATGACGCCGCCACGGACGAGTGGGTGGTCAACGGCGAGAAGGTCTTCACCTCGACTGCGACGCAGGCGGACGGAGTGATGGTTCTCTGCCGCTGCCATGGCCCCGAAGGCGATGAGGGAATCGGCATCGTGCTGCTTCGCAAGGGTACGCCCGGCTACGCGGTCAGCCCGCAGATGAAGAAGCTGGGGCTGCGCAACTGGGATACGGTGGGGGTCTCCTTTTCCGACTGCCGCGTCCCCAACGTCGCGCGCTTGCGCGGCAACCTGAAGGATGCGCTGTCGATCTTCAACGGCACCCGCGCGATCATAGCCGGCCAAGCCCTGGGCTATGCGCGCACGGCGATGAATGTCTTGCGCGACGAGCTGCAGCGGATGGGAACAGCGGTCGACTACGGGGCTGATCTGGCCCAGCGGACCGCCATCGAAGACCGTCTGGTGCGCTTGGAAGCGCTCTATGATGCGACCTATCTGACGATGCTGCACGCCAAGTGGCACGAGGGCGCGCGCGGCCGCGACAAGTTCTATCCGTCGCTGGCCAAGATGAAGGCTGGCCTAGCCGTACGGAAGATCATCACCGAGGTGATGAACATCCTGGGGCCGATGAGCACTACCGAACGGCTGCCGGTTGAGCAGGCGCTGAGGGACTCGCGCATCCTGGATATTTATGAAGGGCCCAACGAAGTGCAGAAGCTGCTGCTCGGCCGTGTCCTGCTGGGCTATGGAGCGAAGGATCTCAATTGAGCGTTCCGCTCGGCCGCATCGACCACGCGGTGGTCACGGCAGGCGACCTTGACCGTAGTCTCGCGTTCTATGAGCGGGTGCTCGGGGGTGTCCGTGACGGTCCGCCCCATCTGGTCGCTGGCGCCGTCGGCGCCCAGCGCCTCGTATTCCCGGAGTTCGTGCTCAATATCCATCAGGCGGACATCGGCGTCTCACCCGCTGCAGCGCATCCGTCGGTGGGCGGGCTCGATATCTGCTTTCGATGGAATGCGCCGATCGCCGCGGCCGTGGAGCACCTGGCCGCCTGCGGCATCGGCTTGGTTGAAGGGCCGGTTTCCAGGCGCACCAGCTGTGGCGCCGAGGCCCAGTCGGTCTACTTTCGCGATCCTGACGGCAACCTGCTTGAACTGCTCGCCCCCTCCTTTTCCTAGAGGCCCGGACCCCGCGTTAACCAGGTGAGGAGGGCCATTGACGGTCTAATACATCTGATTTATGCATTTGATTGCATGCCTCAGCGGAATCCCTCTGCTGGGCCATAATAACAAGATCGAGAGGGGAGGCTATGAGACTCATCGCTTTGACCACAGCGGCGCTGTTCGCGAGTACGGCTTCTGGCGCCTTCGCCGCTGATGAGGCCGGCGTCACCGGCGAGTCCACTGACGCCACTGAAATCACCGAAGTTGTTGTTACCGCCCAGCGGCGCCAGGAAAGACTGCAGGACGTTCCGATCTCCGTCAGCGCCATCGACAGCAGGGTCCTCGAGCGCCAAGGCATTACAGGAACCGCTGACCTTCCGACGGTGGTCCCCGGCCTCAATATGGCGAAATCGAGTACGGTTGTTCAGCCCTACTTGCGCGGAATCGGGACCGCCAACCTCGCGCCCGGGAGCGACCCCAGCGTCCCGATCTACATCGATGGCATCTACCTGGCGTCCCCCGCCGGTTTCCTGTTCGGCTTCAACAACATCGAACGTGTCGAGGTCCTCAAAGGTCCCCAGGGCACGCTGTTCGGCCGGAACTCGACGGGCGGGCTGGTGCAGATCATCACGCGTGATCCTACTCCCGAGCCGTCCGGGCGCTTTTCGATCAGCTACGGGAATTACAATGCGGTCAACGCGTCCGCCTACGTCAGCGGCGGCCTCGGCAGCGTGTCCGGCGATATTGCCCTGATCTACAACAAGCAATCCGAAGGCTGGGGCCGCAACTTCTACATCCCCGCCGCCGGAGAACCCCCTGTGCGCCCCGGCTTCGAGCGTGAAGCTGGCGTTATCGACGAAAAGGGACTTCGCTCGAAGCTGCTCTGGAACGGTGAGGACACAACCGCCGAACTGAGCCTTATGTACATGGAATCAGAGGGCAACCAGGGCCACTACCGCCACCTTCTGCCTACGTCGCAGGCCCGTGTCGTCACCGCGCCCTACGGCTACACGCTGCCCTATTCACACGGCTCACAGGGCGAAGGATTCTACGACTACAATTCCGACTCGCCCTGGTGGTTCAAGAATTCCCAGTACATGGGCAGCGTAGAGGTCGCCCATGATGCGGATTTCGCTACAGTCAAGTCGATCTCGTCCTATCAGACGGCGAAGGCGCTTTATAACGTGCCCTCCGATTCCTCCCCGCAAATATCAAGCGCGACCTCCTTCTCTAACCTTGTCTGGAACACCTTTACCCAGGAGTTTCAGGTCTTGTCTAATGAGAGCGCGGGTCCGGACTGGCTCGAGTGGATCGGCGGCGTCTACTATCTCCGGTCCAAGAGCGGATATGATCCGCTGATGACCGCGGTGGGCGATCAGCTGGCGATTAACAATCTCCGCTACTCCTACCAGACCTCGGAGTCCTATGCCGCCTACGCGCAGGGTACAATCAACTTTGGTGCTTCGACCCGTCTGACACTAGGAGCGCGCTACACCCACGACGCGATTACGGCCGAGCAGTATATTGTTGGGGGTAACCCCGCCGGCTCCGGCACGACACTGCTTGGCGTGGTGTCGGCCTTCGTTCAGCCAGTGACGGCTGAGTTCGAGGCCGTCACTTGGCGCGCGGCGCTCGATCATCACTTCACCGACGACATCATGGTGTATGTCAGCGCCAGCCGGGGCTTCAAGGCAGGCAGCTGGAACCACGGCAGCTTGTGCTCCACGACGCTGCCGAGTTGTCCGACCGTGGCGCCTCCAGTCGATCCAGAGGTCGTGTTGGCCTACGAGGCGGGCCTGCGTTCCGACTTTTTTGACCGACGTCTGCGGCTCAATATCTCAGCCTTCAACTATGATTATTCCGATCTGCAGATTCAGGCGGTAGTGGGTGTCCCGCCGGTGAGCCTTCTAACCAACGCCGCCGAGGCCAAGATTTACGGTGCGGAGCTCGAAACCATCTTCCGGGTGACGCCGAATTTCAGAGTCAACTTGAACCTTGCGGCTTTGCACACCGAATACGCCTCTTTCCCTGGCGCGATCGCGTTCGCCCCGCGGACGGCGGCGCCGTACAACAACGCCCAGATCGTGATCGACGCGACGGGCAACGAGCTCAGCCGCTCTCCGCCCCTGGCCTCCACGCTCGGGTTTGACTGGGTGATTCCTGTCGGGCAGGGGGAAGTAAACCTTAACGGCAGCTGGTATCACACTGAGCGCTTCTTCTGGGAGCCTGAGAACCGCCTGGTCGAGCCCGGGTACGATCTCTTCAACGCTCAGGTGGCGTGGCGTCCTAACGACAGGCTGCAGCTGCGGCTCTGGGGCAAGAACCTGAGCGACACGCAGTACTATACCTATCAGACGACGACGACGTCCGGGGACCAGGGTCAACCTGCCGCCCCGAGAACCTTCGGCGTCGCGCTGGACTACGCCTTCTGAGGGTTGGGGGACTTGCAAGGTCCCCTCCGTTCTCAAATTGGCAAGCTGAAGACTCCCGAGACCAAAGCGGTCTCGGGAGTTATTCGCGTACGAGCCACGCTCTCGCAGAAGGCTAGTCTAGATGAGCTGGTGGTAGAGCAGGCCTATCGGGCTCCGGACTCTGCCCAGTAGCGGTCACGCAGCAGCCGCTTGAACAGTTTTCCAGTCGGCTCCCGCGGCAGTTGGTCAATGAAGTCGATCTGACGGGGAATCTTTACCCGGCTCAGCCTCTGTTGCAGGAAGGCGAGCAGTTCGTCCCTCAATTCCGCCTGCGAACCTGACGGATCAGACGGCTGTACGATGGCCACCACCTTCTCCCCCAGGTCCGCATCCGGTGCGCCGATCACGGCGGCATCGGCGACCTTTGGGTGGGTGACCAGCAGGTTCTCAATTTCTTGCGGATAGATGTTCACGCCGCCGGATATGATCATGAAGTTCTGACGGTCGGTGAGGTAGAGGTAGCCCTCCTCGTCGACCCAGCCGATATCGCCTACCGTTGTCCAGCCGTGCTGGTTCGCCGCCTTGCGCGTCTTCTCCGGATCGTTGTGATAGGCGATCGGGTTGCCGCCCTCGAAGTAGACGAGGCCCTCCGAACCCGTCGGGAGGGCCTCTCCGTCCTCACCGCAGATCCTGATCGTGCCGATGATGGCGCGGCCGACGGTGCCCTTGTGGCTCAGCCATTCCTCCGCGGTAGCCGCGGTGAAGCCGTTCAGTTCCGTGCTGGAGTAGTACTCGTGCACGATTGGCCCCCACCAGTCGATCATCTGCTGCTTGATATCCACGGGGCAGGGAGCTGCGGCGTGGAAGGTGCATGTCAGGGACGAGATGTCGTAGGCGGTACGAACTGCCTCGGGCAGTTTCAGCATCCTCACAAAATGCGTCGGCACCCATTGGGCGTGCGTCACGCGCCACCGCTCAATCGCGGCCAACGCCGCCTCCGGATCGAACTTGGTCATCAGGATAACGGTGCCGCCAAGTTGGTGCACCGACATCGAGTAGCGGAGCGGGGCGGCGTGATAGAGGGGCGCGGGGCAAAGATAGATGCTTTCGGCGTCCATGGCGTAGAGCGTCTGGGCCAGAACGGTGACGGGGCTTGGCGCGTCGATCGGTCCTTCGGGCCGCGGCCGCAGGATGCCCTTGGGCTGGCCCGTGGTGCCGGAGGAATAGAGCATGTCCTGGCCGGGCGCCTCGTCGGCGATCGGAGTGGCGGGAAGATCGGCGCAGGCCGCTTCGAAGCTCCGGGCGCCAGGCGCATCGCCATCGATAGAAAATAGCTCGATATCCAGCCCTTCGCTCGCCTTGCGAGCAGTCTCAGCAAGGTCAGCCGAGGCGATCACCAGTTTCACCTTCGCGTCGGCGAGGATGTAGCGGAGCTCGGGCGCGGTCAGGCGGACAGGAGCGCAGACGTAGTAGAGGCCGGAGCGCTGCGCCCCCCACACCACGTCAAAGTAGCGGGCCGTGTTGTGCATGAAAACGGCGATCATGCCCCCGGGCTTCAACCCCCGCGACCGGAACAGATGCGCCGCCTGGTTGGAGCGCGCGTCGAGTTCGCGGTAGGTCACGGTCGCTCCCGTATCCGCAATGATGCAGGCAGCCTTGTCCGGGCTGACGGTGGCGTGGTGAGACGGATGCAAGGCAGTTTCTCCGTTAGGTCGATTGGGCGGCCGCCACGAAGGACTGGCGGGCGCCCGTCGCGTCCGCCACTTCGATGGCGTCAAGCATCCGGTGACGGCGCAGGGCAAGGTCGAAGCCTGGAACGCTGCGTCGGCCGGAGCTGATATCCCCGGCGAAGGCTCGATAGAGGCGCGCGACGTTGGCCGCCACGGGACTGAGCGACTGGAACGACGCGTCATCGCCGTGGGGCGGCTCCAACGCAGCCAGTTCGGCTGTAGCGCCACGCGCCCCGAATATCTTGAGAGGCATCATCTGAATCACGCCTGCCGGAGCGGTTACGCGCAGCTCTCCGTCGCTGCCGGTCAACTCGATGAGCAACCCGCTGGCGCGGAGAGAGCCGCCTCGGATGTGGACCGAGATTGGCGCGCCGCCTT
>Ga0196965_1001004_pt1 | contig 12300 bp, 8 predicted proteins | sample S1_20metaG_FD_148668 | JGI IMG/M metagenome (GOLD analysis project Ga0196965, IMG submission 148668) | Soil microbial communities from Anza Borrego desert, Southern California, United States - S1_20 | ecosystem: Environmental > Terrestrial > Soil > Desert | place: USA: California | collected... | reverse complement strand
AAGAGCCGTTTGCTGGCGGGCGCCCTGCGCATGTCGTCGGACAGCGTGAAGCGGCAGGGCGTCGGCCAGCTGCTGAGCCGGGTGGTCGAATCGCAGGCGCTCGAATCGCTGTCGCTCAACGGCGGCATGGCGCTGCTTCGGTCGGTGCTTGCGCTGGCCTTCGCCGCCTGGATCCTCGGCCAGGGCGTGGCGCCGGCGACTCACCTTGTCCTCCTCGGGGGCTGGACGCTGCTCGCCGTCGCCTTGAGCTGGATCTATTACAGACGGCTGCGGATGTGGTCGCTCGCCCGGCTCGACATGACCCACGAGCTGATCGAGACCATGGTGGGGCACCGCACCCGGCTCGCGCAAGAACCGCCGAGCCGAAGCCACGCCGGCGAAGACACCGCGCTCCAGAATTACCTGCATCTTTCGGCCGGGATGGATTCGTGGGCGATGACGACCGTCATGGGCGTCTCCATGGGATGGGTGATCGTCGGTCTCGCCGGCCTTGTGCCGGCCTTTGTGGGCAAGTTCGACGTGTCATCCGCGTCGATCGCGATCAGCCTCGGCGGCATATTGTTCGCCCAGCGCGCTTTCGCCGGCATCTCCGAAGGACTGGCCGCCGTGGGCCGGGCGATGGTCGCATGGACCCAGGTGGCGCCCATGTTCCACGCGGCGCACAACAAGACGTCGTCCAAGACCTACGTGACGCTCGAACAGGTTGAGAATGAGACGATCAAGACTCCGCTCGTCGATGCGCAGGCTTTGTGCTTCAGCTATCCCTCCAGTAACGAGACCGTGTTCGAGGGCACCGATCTGATCATCGCCCATGGCGAACGGATCCTGCTCGAAGGCCCTTCGGGCAGCGGCAAATCCACTCTCGCGGCGGTGCTGACGGGGCTGCACAAGCCGAAAGCGGGCCTGCTACTGCTCAACGGGCTCGATCGCCATACGCTCGGCGACGACTGGCACCGGCTGGCGACTTCGGCTCCCCAGTTCCACGAGAACCACATCCTGTCGGGATCGGTCGCGTTCAACCTGCTGATGGGCCGGCAATGGCCGGCGCCCGCCGCCGACCGGGCCGAGGCCGAGGCGCTGTGCGAGGAGCTCGGGCTCGGGCCTCTGCTCGCGCGCATGCCGGGCGGGATAAACCAATATGTCGGCGAGACCGGATGGCAGCTCTCGCACGGGGAGCGAAGCCGTATCTACCTGGCCCGGGCGCTCCTCCAGCGCGCGCATCTGACGGTGCTGGACGAGAGCTTCGCGGCGCTCGATCCGGAAACGCTGGCCCTGTGCCTGGAGTGCAGCCTCAAGCGCGCGCGCACGCTCATGGTCATCGCCCATCCGTGACGAGCCGCTCGACGGCACTGGTCGAAGGATGGAATCGCTTCGATGGCCGCGCTGACGGGTTCGATCCGGGCGAAAGAGCGGAAAAGAGCCGACTGGTCGCGCGGGGCTGATCTCGCGGTGAAGCAGCATTGCGGCTTTACCGGCCCGGGTTTAAGATTCTTGCCTCGCGCACGAGTCGAGAGGGGGGATCGACGAATGACTGTGACCGTGGACGATCTGCTCAAGATGGAGCAGAAACAACTCGACGATCTGTTTTCCGCGCATGAAGCCGGTCCCATTCCCGACGGGGAAGCCGAGGGCACCGCCATCATCGCCCCGGGAACGGCGCTCAGCGCCGGGGTGGCGAAGATGATCAGCCTGTTCGCCTGGCAGGGGAAGGTGTTCGACCGTGAGCATGGCACTCTGCGCAACAACATCCTTCCGTTCGGCCTCAAGGCGATCGTCGCGCAGGTCTACAAGGGCGAGAGCTGGCACGACCGGAAGGAGTGCATCGTCCTCGACTATTCGGACACCTCGACCGTCGCGCAATGGGTCCGGGACGAGATAAGGATGATCCAGCCGGGCCTCTACCTCGGCAAGGTCTACTGGGAAAAAACCCGCCTCATCCACTTCGCGCTCGAATTCTCCTGAGCGGAGGCCTGCGGTGACGCCGCAGCATGACTTCATGATCGCGGCGCCGCTTCGGGCCGCCGCGCGGCCGTCGATCGACGAGCTGCTCGCCTCGATGGCGAGGGAACCCGGCCTCGCGGATCCCGACAATCCCGTCCTTCCCTTCGGCCGGTTTCCGAAGATCCATTTCGCGCGCCTGCTGCTGCTCGACGACAATACGCTGGCGGACCGTACCCACTTCCCCAACCTCTATTTCCCCTGCCCCGTCCGGCTCGCCCTCCTCGTCGTTTGCGACGGCCCGGCGGACGCTCAGATCGACGAGCTGGCGGCGGTGGCCGGCGACGGGCTTCGCCGCCTCTTCAGCCATTGCGAAGGCCTGGAGGAAGGCTCCGACCTGCGCCGCTGGCTGCACTCGAACCACATCAGGAGCGCCACTTTCTACATGAACTGGCCCGGGCGCACGGTCGTCCAGTCGCGCGAGGAGCAGGTCCTTCACGACGTCCTCCGGGAGGAGCTGGCGCTGCTCCCCGCCGCCTCGCCGGGCGAGACCAAGCAGGCGCTGCGCGAGGCGGTCGCCCGGCGCGGGGTCAAGCTCACCCCGCAGGCGCCGACGCCGCCGGGAAGATGGCTCGCCAATCTTGCCGACCTGATCGCGGTGCCGATCATCCTGCTGCTGCTGACGCCTTTGCTCATCCTTCTCGCGCCGCTGCTGGCGATCAAGCTCAGGCGGCTGGAAAAGGCCAATCCCGTGATCGCGCCGCGCCCCACGGTCGAGCGTATCGAGATGCTGTCGCGCTACGAGGACCGCGACGTCACCAACCCGTTCAGCGCGATGGGCTCGATCCAGCCGGGGCTGTTCCGGCGCCTTCTTTCCGCCTTTCTGCTTTGGCTGATCGACTGGGCGGCGCGACACATCACGACCCGCGGCAAGCTGTCGCGGGTCCGGACCATCCACTGCGCGCGCTGGATCTTCCTCGACGACCGCCACCGCCTCTATTTCGCAAGCGATTATGACGGCTCGCACGAGGCCTATATGGACGATTTCGTCAATAAGGTGGCATTCGGCCTCAACCTCTCCTTCTCCCACGGCATCGGCTATCCCAGGACCCGCTGGCTGCTCTGGGGCGGAGCCCGGCGGGAGGGCGACTACAAGGCCTTCCTGCGCCACCACGAGCTGCCGACCCCGGTCTGGTACAAGGCCTATCCCGGGCTGACCTGCCAGGATCTCGCCCGCAACGCGCGCATCCGCGAGGGCCTCGAGAACGGCCGCGACGGCGACCGCGCCGTCCGCCGCTGGCTGGCCGAGATCTGAGGGAGCGCCGATGCCCACCGCGATCCTCGAGCGCGAAGACATCCAGGCCCTGGTCCGCTCCGGCTTCGGCAAGCTCGAAGGCTCGCGGCTGCTGCTGATCCGGGTAAGGCCGGGCCGGGAAGCCATGGCGCGCGAATGGCTGGGCAAGGCCGAGGTGCTGAGCGTCGCCGAGTTCGACCAGGCGCGAGTCTCCGGGCGCCGGATCAACCGCATCCTGCAGGTCGCGATCACCGCGCCGGGCTTGGTCGCGCTCGGCCTCCCGCCCGAAGCGATGGCCGGCTTTCCCGCCGATTTTCTCGCCGGCATGGCGAGCGACGACCGCCGCTCGCAGCGTCTGGGCGACGTCGGGGCGAACAGCCCGAACCGGTGGAAATATGGCCGCAAGGGCGCCGAGCCGCATCTGCTGCTGATGCTCTACGCCGATTGCGGCGACATCGAAGCCTTCGCCGCCGCCACCGTGGCGGGGCTGGGCCAGGGCTGCGAGGTGCTTCAGCCCCACCTCGATTGCGGCGAGCCGGGTATCGAGCCGTTCGGCTTCAAGGACGGGGTATCGCAGCCGCGGGTCGACTGGGACGGCAAGCGCACGCCCGGCGGCACCCGGGACCAGATCTACACCAATTATGTCAGCGCCGGAGAGGTGCTGCTCGGCTACAAGGACGAATATGATCTGGTCGGCGACCGCCCGCTCGTCCCGGCCGCACTGCCGGGGGCCGAGCGGCTGCCGCCGAGCATCGACGATCCCGGGCGCCGCGACCTCGGCCGCAACGGCTCGTACCTCGTGCTTCGCACCCTCGGGCAGGACGTGGAGGGCTTCTGGGACTGGGCCCGGCGGATGGCGGGCGAGGACGGCGCGCTCGAGCTCGCCGAGGCGGTGATCGGGCGCCGCAGGGACGGCCGGCCGCTGGAAGGACTCGCCCGGGTCGACGTTCCGGGCCTCGACGATCCCGAGGACAATTTCACCTACGACAGCGATCCCGAAGGGCATATCTGCCCGTTCGGCGGCCATATCCGCCGCGCCAATCCGCGCACCGGCGACATTCCCGGCGGCGGGCGCGGGCTGCTCCATTATCTGCTGGTCACGCTCGGCCTGTGGGGAACCGTCAAGGACGACGTCATCGCCTCGTCGCGCTATCACCGCCTGCTTCGCCGGGGCCGCCCCTACGGCAAGCCGGGCGAGCCCCAGGGCCTGCACTTCATCGCCCTCAACTCGAACCTCACCCGGCATTTCGAGTTCATCCAGAATGCCTGGCTGATGAATCCCCATTTCGCCGGCCTGTCCAACGAGGCCGACCCGCTGACCGGCTGCCGGGAGCCCTTCCCGGGCGGAACCCCGACCGACGAATTCACCCGTCCGCGCGCCGAAGGGCCGTGCACCCGCTACACCGCCCTCCCCCGCTTCGTGACCGTCGAGGGCGGCGGCTATTTCTTTCTTCCGGGGCTGAGGGCGCTGAAATATATCGCTCGGGCCTAGGGGCTGTCCCGCCGCCGGCTTTACCCGAACGGCGCCCAGTCGGTCGGCTCGATGTGCGGCACCTTGTTGTTCTTCTGCCGGAACCGGGCGAGCGTCTGGTACATGCGCTTGCGCGCCCGGCTCTGGTTGCCGAGCGGGCGGTGCTCGGGGAGGCAGTGCCAGGGATTGAAGGAGAGGTTGCGCGCGAAGGCGAGCTGCTCGGGCGTGTCGAAGCGCTGGCGCGGGATTCGCAGGGTCGCCACCGGGATCCGCGGCGACAGCCTCGTCGGCCACAGCACCGACGCATTCTCGATCGGCATCCGGTGGCTGTCGGTCTGCAGCTGCACCGTCATCTCGAGCTCGACGTCGGTCTCGATCAGGGTCTTGACCATATTGTCGCGCAGATAATTGTCGGGCGGCCGGAACGGCACCCGCGGGATCCGGGTGTGGACCTTGCTCTTGCCGAAAAAGGCATATTGCATCGCCTGCCCCTCCCCCAACAGGTAGGGGACGCAGCTGTAATAAGCGTGGCCGAGCGGGTTGTACTGGGTCTCGTTCCACAGCGACTGCATCAGGAAGTCGCGAATGTGGTGCTTCCTGGGATTGAGGAAATACCAGATGGGCAGCTCGCGCTTGCTCCACATCTGGAGGTCGGCATTGGCCGCGACGTCGGGCGTCGGGAAGGTCGGGACGCAGATGGCGAGGAAGTCCTGGGTTCCCGTCTCGTCGTCCATCAGCTTGGGCCCCTCGACCCCCATCACCTTGAGACCAAGGCTCACAAATCCGACATCGTCGATGTCCGGCTCCACATGCGGCCCCGGATTCGAGAAGCGAGCCCAAGCCTTGTAGCGGCCCGGCCTGGCGAAGATTCCGTGCCTCAGCTTCTCCGGCAGGTCGTCGTGAACGATGAACTCGGCCATGACGACCCCGTGGGTCTTGGTGTTGCCGGCCCGCTCCATCTTCTCCGGCGGGAAATCCTGGATGAGATGGTCGCGCATCGTGTCGATCATCGACTGGACGTCACGCTCCTCGTTCGGCTGGATCGTTTCCTCGGCCAAAGCGAGCTTCTCGTCCTTGCGCGACAGGTTGATCGTCCATTGCAGGAAAGCCGCCGAGGCGTTTCGGAACAGGCGGTTCCAGGCGCGCCGGAAGAAGGGCTCGAACCGCCGCTCGACGAGAAGCCCCCAGGTCAGCAGCTCGTGCAGCCAGAGCAGTCTCATGCGGGTTCCTCCATCTTCGGGGGGACGAGGACGTCATCCTCGAGGATCATGTCGGCCGCTTTTTCCGCGGCCATGTAGATGGCGCTGACGATGAAATAGCCGGGGATGCGCGGGAAGATGGAGGCGTCGACGACTCGCAGCCGGGGAACGCCGTGCACCCGCAGCCGGCTGTCGAGCACCCCGCCTTTGTCCCTCGGCCCCATCGGGCAGGTGCAGGAGGCGTGGTGGCCCCAGGCATTGTCGCGGATCCATTGCTCGAGCGCTTCGGCGGTGACTTTGTCGCCGGGGCAGATTTCCTCGGTGACAAGGCCCGATTGGAGAAGCGGCGCCGCCGCCTGCCGCACCATCCCGACGGCCGCCGCGACCGCCTTCAGGTCCTTGCCCTCGGGATCGCAGCGCCGATCGAAATAGTTGAATTCCACCTTGGGCGGCTGGCGCGGATCCGGCGAGGCGAGGGTGACGGCGCCGGCGGTATTGGCGGTCCTCGCCTTGAGGATCGCCCAGCTGAGCACGTCCTTCTGCTCGCGCAGCGCCTTCGAATAGCCGGGATAATAGCCTTGGAACGAGCCCAGCAGGGCCATGATGAAGAGGTCGGCGTCGCCTCCGCAGACCGGCGAGTTGCGCTTCATCGCCAGCGCCGCCCCGTTGGAGATGTACATGCCCTGGCGCTTCGTCTCCCACAGCCGGCCGACGGCGTCGTCGGCCGAGAAATCCGCGCCTTCCATCGATTTCCAGGGCGCGGCGAGGCGGTAGAGGACGCAGACCTCATAGCGGTCCTGAAGCCTCTGTCCGACGGGCAGGCGCTGCTTCATCGGGATGCCGTGCTCCCGAAGCTGTTCCTCCGGGCCGATCCCCGACAGCATGAGCAGCTGCGGCGTATTGAATGCGCCGGCCGCGAGGATCACTTCGCGCCGCGCCTTCAGCTCCACGACGGGTCCGCTTTCCTCCGCCTGGTCCCGCAGCGGGCTCGCCCGATAGAGATGGCGCCCCTGGCGATATTCGACCCCGGAGGCGCCTCCGTCCGCGGCGAACAGCACTCGAGTGACCAGCGAATGGAGCTCGATCCTGAGCCGCCCCTTCGATTTCTCCTGGGCGTCCAGGAGCCGTTCCCGGGTTCCGAAGCGGCAATGATTGTCGGTGGCCAACGGGGCGTAGCAAAGGCCCGCCTTGCCGTTCATGGACCTGTCGTTGGGATCGAGCTTCCCCTTGACCAGCCGCTTCAGCGCCTCCCATCGACCGGAGATGCCGCCGCTCGCGGCGAGGGCGCCTTCCACCAGCATCTTGCGCATCGGAGCGTCGTCGAAGGCCTGTTCGGGCATCGCCACCTCGACCGGCAGCCAGCCCTTCCAGCCGTGACCGCTGCGGTCCAGGCCGACCCTCGCGAGCGATCGGCGCAGCGGACGGTGGCGGCATTGCTCCACCTTGCGCTGATAGGCGCCCATCGGCCCAGGACCCCAGCTCGGGTCCGCGGTGAGCTCCGCTATGCCCTTCCAGTCGGAATCCTGGGGGGTGATGAAGATCATCGCATTATGGGCGGTGCAGCCGCCGAGCGTCCCGGCGCGGGGATAGAAGACGCCCTTCTTGCCTCTTTTCCAGTCCGATCCGGCCTGCGCCGGGTCGGAATAATGCTCGACGAAATAGTCCCAGGCCATGGCCGGATTTTCAGACGCCATCGGGTGGAAGGCGGGGATCCGGTAGTCGCCCGGAAAGCCTTCGGCCCGGTCGGCGACCGGGTCGCCTCCCGCTTCGAGCAGGATCACGTCCATCCCCGCTTCGGCGAGGCGGGCGGCGACGGTGCCGCCGCCTGCTCCGGATCCGACGACGATATAGTCGCAGTCGAACCCGTCCGGCATCAGAACGTCTTGAGGAAGGCGATCAGGGCTTCCTTGTCGGGGTCGCCGAGCGGGGTTTCGTTGCCGATCCACCATTGCTCGTCCGCGGTCAGGCCGGCGCGATTCACGAACTGGGCCGTTCCGAAATAATGGCCCCGGTTGACGACGAAGTCGCGGCACTTGCTGAGGCTGCGCAGGTCGTTTCGAAGCGGCGCGAAGCGCAGCAGCGTCTCCCTGTCGTTCGCCGGCGGCCGCTGGCGGATGTCGCGCAGCGCCTGGACGAGGTGCACTCCGAAATTGAGCACTCGCTCCACCTGCTGGCCCTTGTCCTCCCCTTCCTCTTCCGCCCGGATCCTGAGGTTGGTGAGCGCCCCGATCGGCATGCCTTTGGGGATCGGACCGATGGTGAGATTGCCCTCCTTGTCGAACCTCTCCTTGCCCAGCTTGCGCTGGAACACCTCGGTGCCGACCCGTCCGTGGACCGGCAGGAAACTGGCCGGAATGAACAGGTTGCTTGCCGCGTCGGTGCGGTCGATCGTTCCACCCAGCCGGTTCCCGAACACCGCGTCCATCTCCCGCCTCTCCGGCCACAGCATCTGCCGGATCGAAGCGTCGAACGAGGCCATCCGGCCGGCGATGGACGGATCGGGGTTGAAGGGGCCGACCCGGTTGTTGAGCAGATAGGGGGCGGTCGACCAGAGCGAGATCAGGGTCGGCGGCCGGGTATAGCCGCGGCCGCCGCCGGGAAGCCGGTACTGCCGGCGCTCGCCATTATAGGGATCGTTGTAGCTCGCCCAACCCACGGCGGGCAGGTTCTTGTACGATTCCGACGAGAAATTGTCCCAGATGTTGCCGCGGATGGCGTTGGTGGCGAGCGGGCTGCACAAATTGGTGCGCAGCAACGTCACCGGGATCCGGGCGTCGGTCGACAGATAATTGTTGGCGAGGAAATCGGGCTTGGCGACCTCCGCCCGCATCGCCTGCTTGAAGCCCGGGGTCTGGGTCCAGCGCCACCACGCCTTGAAGCGGTCGAGATAGCCCGGCCCGGCGCTGTTCGCCAGGCTCGCACCCTGCGGCGGCCTCGGCCCCTTGCTCGAATGGCAGCGCGCGCAGGTGTCGGCGAACACTTCCTTGCCGCGGGCGAGCTGGGCCGGCGGCGCGTTCACATGAGCCGCGCCGCCCGGGATCGCCGCGAGCCGGTCGGCTCTCGCCGCCTTGAGGACGAACGGCGCCATCGCCGGCGTGCCCTTTTCGGTGGCGCGCCAGTAAGGCGAGGCGGAGCGGGCGTCGGCGATGCTGATCGGGGTCACCGTCTTGCCGCCGACCACCGGGTTGAAATGCCTCATCCACTCTTCGCTGTAGAGGCCGATGTTGAGATAGACCCGGTTCAGGGCGCCGAGCATCCCGACCGAGTCCGACCCGTCCTTGAGGACTCGCGGAGTCCAGACCTGCGGCTTGTTGAAGAAGCGGGTGAGGCTCGCCTCCTTGGTGACGTCGTTGAACTGGACGTTGTGTAGCTGGCCCCCGTCCAGCGTCTCCTCGCCGATATGGGCCGCCATCTCGAGCCGGGCCGGCACGTCGTACAGCGCGTTCATCGTCCGGGGGTTGTTGATGTTGTCGGTGGACACCAGCGACGTGTCCATCGTGCCCGGCTTGAACGTCTTCAGCCACTGGTAGAGGAAGCTGGGAGACGGCTTCTTCGTCTCATTCTCCCAATCCCAGTAGAAGACGCGGTCCATCCACAGATATTGGGCGCCGACCGACGAGCTGAGATTGGCCCATTCCGGCGCGTTCGGATCGGCCGGCGGGTTCGAGGGGCTCGGCCCGACGTGGCAGAAGGCGCAGGACATTCCGACCCGGTAGGGCCGGACCAGCTTCTTGTCGTTGTAGTAGCTCGGGTCCTTATAATAACGCTGCGCGTCCCAACGCTTCGCCGCCTTCTCGTCGAAGGCGGGATTGGGGAAGAGCCGGAGGCCGACGATCCCGGTCGGGTAGCCGTAGAGCGAGCCGACGGGGAGCACCCTGCCGTCGGAGAATCGGGTGCCGCGCGCGCCGGTCTTGACCCCCGGGTAGCGCCGCTCGTCTTCGAACGGGTCGGCGGCGCAGCCGGCCTTGCGCCGGTCGACATGGAGTCCGAAGAAACGGTTCGGATCGCTCTGCGGCGCGGCCTCGAAGCAAGGCTCGTTGACGATCCCGAGCTGCTGCCACCGATGCGGCCTGGCGTTGAGGCTGTCCGGATCGGGAGCGGCGATCTTGAGCAGGTCGAACGTCCCGAAGGTCGGCTCGATCATATAGTCCCAGAAGCGGTCGTTGCCGCCCGTCCAGAGCAGCCACATGATCCGGCCGTCGCGTTCCACCGGCGACAGATCGATGCCGCCGTCCATGTCGCGGAAATAATCCTCCGCGGCGTTTCTGACGGTCGCGTGGGCCAGTTGCGTGTCGGGAACCTTGGCGATCGCCGCTTCGTCGCTGGCGGGGCCGCGGTCGCCGCAAGCGGCCAGCGATACGGCGAGCGCCGCCAGCGAAGTCAGACGAACGACTGAGAATTTCACGCCCACGGCCCCCTCCCATGCGCAATGAGTTGGCAAGGGACCCGGTGCCCGAACGAGCCCCCTCTAACCCACAGAGGCGCAAACATCCGCCAAGAAAATCGGGCCGTCAAGCGAAGATCGGGAAGGGCAGCGAGGGGTTGGCAAGAGCTGCGATCAGGCGGATTTAAGCGGCCCGACTTGTTTGCTCGTCGAGAATGTCGAGGCCGATAGGCGCCGAGGCGAGCCTTCAGTAAGCCACGAGCGGGCACGGGTTTCCGGGCACATCGACCCGGAACTCGAACAGATCGCCCGCCTGCGGCTGCAGCTCGATCTGGGCGGGCGTCAGCAGCTGCCGCGCGGTGGTGGCATAGACGGTGCGCAGATCGTCGCCGCCGAACGCGATCTTGGTGATGTTGGCGACCGGAAAACGGACCCGTCCCAGCAGCTCGCCGGCGGGCGAATAGCGGCGCGCTTCCCAGCCGGCATAGAGGCCGATCCAGACGCAGCCTTCGGAATCGACCGTCGGACCGTCGGGAAAGCCGTCGGCGGGATCGATGCGAACGAACGGCCGGGACGGTCCCAGCATCCCGTCCCCGGAGACCTCGGCCGAATCGATGCGGCCTTCGCGGGTGTCGACGAAATAGAGGATGCGCCCGTCGGGCGACAGGGCCGGCCCGTTGGTGATCGCGATCCCCTCGATGCCCGTGGCCGCGACGGCGCCGTTCTCGAAGCGGTAGAAGGCGCCGGTCTTTCCCGTCTCGCCATTGTCCATGGTGCCGAACCATAAGCGGCCGGCCGGATCGACGGTGCCGTCGTTGAGCCGGTTGTTCGGCCGCTCCGGCTCCATCTCCTCGATCAGGGTGAAGCGGCCGGTGGTCTCGTCGAAGCGGTGGAGGCCGCTCATCAGCCCGGCGATGAATCCGCCGCCCCGCGCCGGAAGGACGAATCCGACCTGCTCGGGCGCGTCCCAGGTCGCGCGCTTTCCGGCGGCGGGATCGTAGCGGTGGATCTTGCGCTTCTTGATGTCGGTGAACCACAGCGCATGGTCGCGCTCGACCCAGACCGGCCCCTCGCCGAGCTCCGCCGCGACGTTCCAGACGCTCTTCGGTTCGGTCGGGTCCATATCCTCGGCTCTCGATGCGCAATGGGGGTCGGGCGGCAGTCCCTGCCAGATGTTGGCGTCACGTCAAGGCCCGGAACCCGGTTTTCAGCGGCAGGTTTGTTCGCTATCTGTTCCTCGATGTCCGACCTGCCGACCGCTTACCCCTTGCGCGACCTGTTCGATGCCGCCGCTCGGGGGCGCAACGTGCGGCTGACCTGCCCCCGATGCCGGCACGGCGCGGTGTTCAGCAGCCGGGCCTTGTGGTGGCTGTTCCACCGCAAGGGATGGGTCGACAATTTCCGGGAGGTCCGCCGCCGCTGCCTGTGCATCATGTGCCTGCACCGCCGGGGCGCGAAGGTGCGCAACCCCGAGCTCGAGCTGGTCGACGAGGCGCCGACCGACACCAGCCTGACCGAGCCCTCCGAGCTCGACTGGAAGCGCGAGCTCAGGCGGCGGCGTTGACCCGGTTGTCTCCGGCCGCGCTCGCGGGCGCCTGCGGCCCCGGGTTCACCCGCAGCAGGGCGCGGCGGCGGGACGGTCCGGCTTGGCGTCGCAGCATACGCCCTGCGGCGTCAGCGCGTCGCAGCAGGCGGCGGCGCCGGCGAGTTCCCGGAGGGCGGGGCTGTCGCCATAGACGGTCGCCTCCCCCTTCGTCAGGAACGCTTCCCAGACGACCCCGTCGGGGTCGGCGATCCAGCTTTTCTCCGACTGGGCGTAGCAGCAGGTCGTCGCCCCCTCTTCCAGCACCGGCCGGTCCGCCGCCCGCAGCCGGCCGTAGACCGTCGCCAGCTCAGCCTCGTCCTCGACCTGGATGCCGAGATGCTCGACTCCGCGCGCCGGGTGACGGCCGGCGGAAATGGCGAAATTGATCTTGGGATCCTCGAGCATCCATTTCGCGTAATCGGGCTTGGT
>Ga0196965_1001003_pt1 | contig 12304 bp, 13 predicted proteins | sample S1_20metaG_FD_148668 | JGI IMG/M metagenome (GOLD analysis project Ga0196965, IMG submission 148668) | Soil microbial communities from Anza Borrego desert, Southern California, United States - S1_20 | ecosystem: Environmental > Terrestrial > Soil > Desert | place: USA: California | collected... | reverse complement strand
GCATAAACGGTTTCTATTACTAATTTTAATTTCATTTACATTTTTCGATACTTATGGACAAAAAAACGGCAGGGACTCTGTCGGGAGTAAATCAGGCGCCATTATACAAGAAGTAAAAATATTTGCCGAAAAGGACAATATTGTTTCTAAGCTCTTAAGGAATTTCCTAATAATAGAAAGGAAATCAAGTCCTTCTGAACCGCAGCAATATAGCGACGAAACGTTTGACGACTTTGAAGGGAAATTTATCCGCAAGATAAACATTAAGGTGTTGGACGTCTTTGGAGCATCTATCAATAATCCTGACAAACGCGAAAAGGGATGGCTTGAAAAAACAGGAAACCGGGTTCATAAAAACACCGAAGAGTGGGTAATCAGACAGAGACTTTTATTCAAGAGAGGCGATCCTCTGGATCCTTTAGAAGTTTCGGAAACAGAACGTCTTTTAAGACAATACAAAAATACTTATGACGCCAGGATTGTGGCTAAAAGAATTCCATCGAGCGAAGACAGCGTGGACCTGTTTGTACTTGTGCAGGATGTATGGAGTATTACTGGCGGAGGAGCACTAAAGCTTGGGCCGCCATCAGGTAAACTGGAATTGAGAGACGTTAATTTTTGGGGACTGGGAAATGAGTTAAGCGGCCAGGTTTTGTACAATAAACCTGATTCTTTCCCCTGGCACTATTCCCTGGAATATACCAATTATAACATTCTCAAAACGTTAGCCATTGGAAACGTTTACTATAAAAACCTTCCGTTGGCGTTGAACTATGGAATTGGCCTGAATAAAGATTTCTTATCACCCACCGTAAGACTTGCAGGAGGTATTAACTTTAACTGGCTTGAGGACAAGAGGTTTATATATGACCAGGATTCCAGCATAATTTCCAGTGGGTACAATAACAATCAGCAAGATTTCTGGTTGGGCTATGCCTGTAGTATGGGAGCAAAACAAAGTGAGAAAAATTATCACATAGCGGGAAGAATATTAAATACAAATTACACCCAATTTCCGGCTATGGACACCTTCAGGATCTCTTATCAAAATTCAACCCTTTATCTTGGCTCGATAGGTTATACATACAGAAGATTTATTAAAGACAATTATATATTCGGACTGGGAAGAACGGAAGATATTCCAATTGGCAAGACCATAATGTTTACTTCGGGTTATGAAGATGGGCAATATTTTAAGCGACCCTATATAGGAGCAAGAACTGCAATGAGTCAATATTTCAATAAAATAGGCTATCTATCGGCCTCACTGGAATGGGGAAGTTTTAGAAATAATAACCGGTGGCAGGATGAAGTTGTTTCAGCGGAATTGTTGTTCTATACAAAACTCATTTCCCTGGATAACTGGAGATGGAGAAATTTTTTCTGGAATAGAGTGACTTATGGATACAACACTTCTCCGGGGAAGATTTTAAATATTAACCAAAGAGAAGGAATCAGAGGATTTAGCGGAGGATACATATATGGTAATAAGAAGTATGTTATCAACTATGAAAGTGTATTCTATACACCAATTAATATCCTTGGTTTCAAAACTGCTTTTATGCTTTTTGGAGATTTTGCCTTTTTAGGAAAAAATGAAGATCCTTTATTTAAAGGGAAATTTTACCAGGCTTACGGTATTGGCGTTCGGTTCAGGAATGAACACCTGATCTTTCGTACCATTCAGTTGACTTTAGGGTACTATCCCAATACAAGTAGCACCAATCAAACTACTTTTGAGTTCTTTGAAGAAAGCCGCACTTTTTACGAGTTTACTAATTTTCAATTTCCTAAACCCCGTCCATTGGAATTTTAATATAAATTAAAGCTTCTGAACATCTTATATGTCATGTCGTTGTATTAAAATAATATTCTAAATTAGTGTGGATGAAAAAATTTTTTACCAACGCATGGAGTATAATAAAGGACATCAATGAAAAGATCCAAAATAATGATCCTTTCAGTTACAGCGCTTCCATTGCCTATTCAACGATATTTTCTTTGCCTGCCGTTCTTATTATAATCATAAGAATAACTTCTTACTTCTATAGTGACGAAGCAGTAAGCGGGGAATTATATGATCAACTTTCAGGGTTTGTTGGAGAAAAAAGTTCTTTAACCATCCAGGAAGCTATTAAAAATGCAAGTCAGTCTGATGTGGGAGTTATTGCTACAGTTATTGGAATAGTTACGCTGCTTATAAGCGCAACTACCGTTTTTCTCTCCATTCAGAATGCCTTGAATAACATTTGGGGTGTAAAACCGAAACCACAAAAGGGACTGCTTAAACTTGCCATAAACCGGCTTCTGTCCTTTGCTATCGTTGCGAGTATGGGTTTTATTATGTTGGTTTCCTTTGTCATTGACGCCATCCTTGTAGCTTTTCAAAAATACATAGCTGAAATTTTTTCCGATATCACGGCAGTTTTAATGCAGGTTATCAATTACTCTATTTCATTGGCAGTAACCACACTAATTTTTGCTATGATCTTTAAGGTACTGCCTGATGCAAAAATAAAATGGAGAGATGTATGGACAGGTGCTTTTGCTACAACAGTTCTTTTTACTGCAGGAAGGTTTTTAATTGGCCTTTATCTGGGGAACAGCAGTATAGGTTCCACCTACGGGGCCGCGGGCTCTATTGTCATTGTTTTGGTTTGGGTCTACTATTCTTCGTTCATTATGCTCTTAGGCGCCATTTTTACTCAGGTATTTTCCCATCAAAGAGGAAGGCTTATTCTTCCAACCCAACAGGCGGTCTTTTTGGTTAAAAGAGAACTAGATCCTGACGAGGTAGGGATAGAGGTGATAGATGAAATTATTAGAAACAAAACAGACAAAGAATATATCTAAGAGAACAGAAACTAGAATTTCTTCATAATCAAATCCCGGTAATTCATAATCTGGTCACTTTGTTCCAGATTTTCTTTCGAAGGTCCGTTCAGGACAATTCCATAGGCGTCAAATCTTGATCCATGGCATGGGCAATCCCAGGATTTTTCAACATCATTCCATCTTACAATTCCTCCCAAGTGAGTACAAACTGCAGAGCAAACGTGGGTATTCCCCTTTAAATCCTTATAAACTGCCAGTTTTTTTAAACCCTTTCTCATTACCGCGCCAGTTCCCGAAGCTATTTCATCCACATTATTTACTTCACTTCCTTTAAACCAATCCATATATTGCGCAGCCACATTAAAGTTCTCCTTCACAAATTCTTTTGTAGAAGAAAGACTTATCCGGCTTGGATTATACAGGAATTCCCATTCATTTGATCTTTTCATGATTAGGTCAGTAATCAGCATGGCACCTATGGTGGTGTGTGTCATCCCATGTCCGGAGTCTCCGGTAATAATATACACATTTTCATCGCCGGGGTTTCTACCTAAAAATGCCAGGGAATCCACAGGCTCCAAAACCTGTCCAGACCATTTGTATGGAATATCTTTAATCAATGGAAAATGTCGCCTCGCCCATTCGATTAATTTTTCAAAATGGCTCTCTGGGTTGCTTTCCTGCCCGGTTTTGTGGTCTTCACCACCAACAATAAGCAGATCATATTCCTGGTCAAATCCTTCTATATTTTCCTGAATCCTTATGTAATGATATGGATCGGGAGTATCCCACAGGAGTATTTTAGGAAAACTTCCCTTAGGTATTAAAGCGCCGATTACATAAGTTCGGTAGGGTGCTTGTTTGGTGTGCATAGTCACAAGGTCATTAATTGGAGAATTGGTTGCAACGACCACACTTTTAGCCGAAATGGTAAACCCTCTATCCGTGACTACCTTTGGATTATTACCATCCTCAACCGAAACCGCCCTTGTATAAGTAAAGATATTACCTCCCTTTATGGTTATGTTTATAACCAACCCTAATATATATTTCAGCACGTGAAACTGTCCCTGGTTAGGATATTTAATACAAGGCCCTGTCTCAAAACTAAATAAGGGAGCGCTGTTTACAATTTCTGCTTCTGTAAACCCTGCGCGCTTTGCAGCTTCCAATTCCTTTTCAAGGTCTATTACTTTGTTCCCCTCCGGATTAAACAGATAGCCGGAAACCCTGCTAAAATCACAGTCAATATTTTCTTTTCTTATTATTTCCTCTATTTTATCAATTGCCGATTTATGGCTTTCGTAAGCAAGCTTCACTCCTTTTTCGCCATGAATTTTTTCAAGGATTTCAAATCTGTCGTCCAGGGCCGAAGCAAGATGAGCTGTTGTACGGGCTGTCTCTCCTCCAGCCAAGGGGCCATCCTCAACAATTGTAACGGATTTACCTTCGCTCAATAACAAATATGCAGTAGTTAATCCGGCAATACCAGCACCTACAATACAAACATCAGTGGTTAAATCATGATCCAATGGTTCATAAGGAGGAATACTTTCTGTATTCATCCAAAAAGAGATGCTTTTGCCTGAATCGTTGTTCATACTATCGTTGGTAAAGATTGATGGATACCAACTATACGAGAGATATGAAGCTGAGTTAAGGGTTGATCAATTATTCTCTTTTAATATAACCAAAGGGGATTTTAAGTTTTCTGCTTTTTCAAGACTTACTTCTGCCGAACCGATAAACAAACTGGCTTTTATTTTCAAAGGAATTTTATTTACATCGTCAGACAACCAGCAGGTAATTGAGTTTTCTCCTGCAAAAACCTTATTATCTGGCATAACAGGCTTTAGAACGTGAGCATTTATATTTCCAAAATCAGTTTTTACTACTTCTTTTCCCTGATATAATATTTGGAACTCATAAATTCTATCTTCAAAAAAAGTATTAAAAACAATAGTATCTTTTTTTGCAATTGTATCGAAATCTAAGGAACGCAAATAATAAAATCCGCTGATAATATCCTGAACATTGGCGGGAAAAAGATAATACTTTGGTTCTTTAAACACTTTGTTTTTAAAGTCATAGGTTTTGTTTTCCAGGAATGAGGTCTTATGGTCAAACTTCACAATCTCATGCTTTCTATACCCACCTTCGGAGAGCTTCCTGTAGGAAATATGGGGAATCAACGCGGCGGTGTCTACGTAAGCGCCCCAGTAGTCATTGATTTTAGCAATCATATCAAATGCCCCTGTCGTTCTGCCGTTTACTTCTATTTTATAACATGGCCTGTTATTTATAGAATATATCTGTGAGTCGATTTCCACTCTTGTCATTCCTGCGGAAATAAATCCATAGCTGACCTTGTATTCCAGCACCTCATTTTGTGAAAATGATTTTTCAACAACTCGATAATGAGGTTCGGATGACTGGAAGCTTAAAAAAATTAAAGCTAAAAAAGGTAAAAGATTAAAAGATTTTTTCATTACTTTAATAACTTACAAATCGAGTCATAAATTTTTCATCACCTAAAAAATTATTGTAAAAGCGTTCAGGCTGAAAGTAATTTTCAGGAAACTTAATAACTTTTACATCTTTAGGATAAAATTTATATCTTTGTTTATGTAAGATGTTCCACTTGTTTACCGCGGTAAGCAGGTGGAACGTTATTTTTTATAATCCTAATACAGATTAAAACTTAAAAATTTTTAACACTAAATCACTAAAAATATGGCGAAAGTGTCTTATTACACTGCGGAAGGGCTCAATAGGTTAAAAGAAGAACTTAACGAACTTAGAACTAAGGGAAGAGCGGCTATGGCAAAACAAATTGCCGAAGCACGAGACAAAGGTGATCTCAGCGAAAATGCTGAATATGATGCAGCTAAAGATGCTCAGGGACTACTGGAATTGAAAATCTCAAAACTGGAAGAAGTGGTTGCCAATGCCCGAATAGTAGATGAGTCTACTATAGATGTAAATCAGGTAAGCATACTTTCCAAAGTAAAGATAAAAAACAAAAAGAACGGAGCTGAGGTTATTTATACTTTGGTATCGGAAGAGGAAGCGGACTTAAAAGCCGGCAGAATATCTGTAAAATCACCCATAGGTAAAGGGTTATTAGGTAAAAAGAAGGGCGATTCTGTGAACATTCAAGTTCCGGCCGGTGAAATAGAATTTAAGGTTATGGACATTTCAAGATAATCTGTTATGGCAAGTATTTTTTCTAAGATCATAAAAGGAGAAATTCCATCTTATAAAATTGCAGAGGATGAAAATTTCTTTGCTTTTTTAGATGTTATGCCAGTCGCAAAAGGCCATGTATTGGTGGTTACGAAAAAAGAAGTGGACTACATTTTTGATTTGGAGGATGATCTTCTGAATTCAATTCTTGCTTTTTCGAAACCAATTGCAAAAGCTATTGAAAAAGCTATACCATGCAAAAGAATTGGGGTCAGTGTTATTGGCCTGGAAGTTCCACATGTTCATGTTCATCTTGTTCCGTTAAACACGATGAACGATATAAATTTCACGAAACCTAAATTGAAATTTTCTGAAAAGGAAATGGAAGATATAAGGGATAGTATTAAGAAGTTTCTTTAAAAAAATTAAGGAGGAGAAATCCTCCTTTTTTATTTCTTCAAAAGCGAGTTTTTATGAATTGTCGCTTCTTTCACATCATTTAATTCATTGATATAAATAAAAACCACATAGTCCTGATTATTCCAGTCCTTCTCTACTGGACCTTCATAGTTCTTTTTATAACCGATAATAATATAAGATTTATTTGGAGCACATCCCGGAAAGGAAATTTCTTGTCCCATCTCAAGATGGGGTTCAGGGTGTAGTTCTTTTTTTTCTTTACAACCTGAAAAGGCAACAACACAAATAAAAACAATCAGGAAATATCTTACCCTAGCCATATATAATCACTTCTTAAATTCACACAAGGATAAGACTTTAAATTAAGTAGAATCTTTGATTTTTAGCAGGAATTCACAACTTGTAATATTTTATAAAAAAAGCCCTTATTGGGCTTTAAAAAAAATAACGTAAGGGTTAATAATTATATTTTTTTTACATTAACAGCATTCATACCTTTCTTTCCACTAACTAATTCGAAGCTAACTTTGTCATTTTCACGAACTTGTTCCGATAAACCTGTTACATGAACGAATACCTCCTGATCAGAGGCGTCATCTTTAATAAAGCCATATCCTTTACTTTCATTAAAGAACTTAACTGTACCTGTTTGCATAAAACTTAATTAATTAAAAAAACAAATTAAATTAACTGAAAAATTATTAATAATAATAGTTTTATACTAAGTTTTTTGACCATCAAAAAGCGGCTAAAATTCGGTTATGAAAGAATTAATTCTAATACGTCATGCGAAATCAAGTTGGAAATTTCCTGATTTACCTGACTTTGAAAGGCCATTAAACAAAAGGGGGAAAAGAGATGCTCCCTTTATCGGGGATGTTTTATTCAAACGCATAGGCACACCTGATTTTATAATTTCAAGTCCTGCAACCCGCGCTTTCTCCACAGCAAAAAAACTGTCCAGGTCTCTGAATTATCCAATAGATAAAATCAAAAAAGACATAAAAATCTACCTGGCAGAAGAAGTTGAGTTACTGAAAATCATTAAAAAACTGTCTGATAAATATCAAAAAGTTATTCTGATCGGGCACAATCCAGGACTTACCGATCTGTTTAATATGCTTTGTCACAAAACCATAGAAAATATACCTACCTGTGGAAGCCTGCATTTAAAGTTTACGCAAGACTCCTGGGAAAATATAATAAGAAAAACCGGTGAAATGACCTTTTTTGAATATCCCAAAAAATATTTTGTTAAGGAAGAAAACACGTCGGAAAACCAATAAAACGTTACCAATCCAGGTTCACTTTAAGGCTTTTTCTTTAACTGTCGTTATGTTATTATCAACTAAATCCGTCTTTTCTTCTTTTAAAAACTCAATTACAGAATTAATTGCCTCGGTACTTCTTAAGATTTTTGTGTGTCCGAAAGATCGGGTAATTAGCTTTTTAGCATAAGGAAGCTTTTCTGATAGCTTTTCAAAATGAACAATAGGCGCTTCCATATCATCCCTATCGTGAATTATAAAAAAATTTGTAGGAGGAAATGGAGGTGCAACTAAACTTAATGCTGAAAACTCTTCAAAAGACCTGTTAAATTTTTTATAAACATAATTCTTCAAGCTCTCCCCTATTTTATGAGACCCGCCGATTTTTTTCAAAAACTCCTTTATTATTCCTTCAGCAATTGAAGGTACGCTTATTAATACTAGCTTCTCAACGGGCAATGACTCCTTTCGTGCAAACAATAGCGAAGTACCTCCCAACGAATGACCTATTGCAGCATGAACCGGACCTGCCTTTGTTGTTGCGGCAATTACACCTTCCTTAAATTCCAGTATATTGGTTTTCTTCCCCGGACTTTTTCCATGGGCAGGCGCATCTATGGCTACTACTTTAAACCCTGCTGTTGTTAAAGGTTCAACAAATTCAACCACCTGTGTAGCCCTCCCGGCCCAGCCATGCATAAATAAAATTACAGGTCCTGCTCCCCATTCATACCCAACTAGATTTACGCCATTGCTTTCAACCTTAAATGTTTTAGCTTGTGATAAAAGCTTTTGTTCTTTTGCCGGATAGTCAAACTTTACCGGTGAAAAAAACAATTTAACAGCCCATCTCTTTGCGAGGAAAGGAGAAACTTTTTCTGTAACACGGAAAGCAGCTTTGATACCGGATAAAAAGATCAGTTTAATTTTGTTTTTGTTTCTCATATTAAAGGACCATTCGGTCTGTTTTTAATCAAAAAAATTTAATTCTTTATTTCTCTTTCTATATAATTTCTGATATTCACCAAGGTGAACTTCATATACTTATTATTTGAATTTAGACGGGAAACAATTATCGCCCCTTCAAAACTAGAAACGATAAATGCGGCCACTTCTTCAGCAACTATATTTTTTTTAAACTCACCATTTTTAATACCATCTGAAAGTTTAATTGATATATATGTTTCCAGTTTATTTAATGCGGCTTTTGCCTTTTCCCTCAGCACAGGGTATGTATCTGTGGTATCAATGGCAGTATTAATTATAGGACATCCGCCTTTGAATATCGGGTTTTCAACGTTTTCCTCAAAGGTTCTTAGTATTGCATCCAGTTTTTCGGAAGCAGAAGTACATTCGGCAAGCTTTTCTCTGAATCGTTTAAAAACCAGATCTGAAGAATAATCAAAAGCAGCTACAGCTATTTCATCTTTATTTCTAAAATGATTATAAATGCCTCCTTTTTTTAAATTAGTGGCTTCCATTATGTCCTGAAGTGAACATCTGTGATAACCATACAGGTTAAAAAGCTCCGCAGACCTTGCAATAATTTTTTCTTTTGTAAATAAGCCTTTTGACATGTCAGACCGATTGGTCTTAAAATTGAGAAAAAAATATAAGAAATAAAAATAATAAACAAAAAGCCAGAATTGCTCCTGGCTTTTTGTTTATTATTTAAAATATATTAATGAATCATATTATATTCAATTTCAATATCTGCGCTTGTTGGCTTGGTTCCTTCTTTGCCTTGAAAGGTGAATATGAAATTAGTTTCAGATAAAGTTGATATGTCTATTGTTTTTACCGCGTCAAAAGTAATTTGAGTACCATCGTCGTTCATTAACCAGTCGCCATTAACATTAACAGCAGGTCTATTGGGTGCAATTACATCGTCAGCACCAGTCATAGTATATTTACCATTATCACTAAAAGTAAGCACTATATCTTTATAAAAATCTTCTGGTCCTATTAATGTACTAGTACCATCAACGTTCACTATCCACGCACCTTTGATAAGATTTTTTGTTGCCGTTTCTTTTGGTGTTTCTTCTCCTCCAACATCGGGTTTTGGACATGCAGTTAACAAAACAATCATGGAAGCAAACAGAAAAAGGGTAGTTTTTTTAAGATTCATCATTTTTAAATTTTCAAAGTTTTCCAAATATATATAAATTCTTAATAAAAATTTTCAGCTAAAAACTAAGTTTTTCTATATTAAGTATGTTTTTACAAAAATCATATTCATGTTTTTGATTAGAACATATAAAAATCATCTTCTTACCTATTAGTTTCGAGACTTCCTCCTTATACCACTCAACACCCTGGCTATCAAGATTGGAAGTCGGTTCATCAAGAAACAGTACTTCGCAATCTGAAAAAAAAGAAAGTCCAAGCTTAAGTCTCTGCTTCATTCCTGAAGAGAAAAATTTAATTTGTTTATTTAAGGCACTTGCCAGCCTCGATCTTTCTGCAAACTCATTTAACCCTAATAAAGGCTTCTTAAATTTAAAGTGGAAATGAAAAACTTCTCTAAGTGTGAATTCCTCAATAAGCTCTAAATATGGCGCTGAAAAAACAATATGAGAATAGACCTTTTCCGGTTCAACCAACACGCCATCAGAAGTATAAATGATTTTTCCTTCAGTAGGAAGAATGAATGAAGAAAGGATTTTTACAAAAGTTGACTTCCCGCTTCCGTTGGAACCTACTATGGCATAGTCAGTATTGGCATTAAAGGAATAATTTAGGTTACGGAATATCCAGTCGTAATTGTATCTTTTTCCCAATCCTTCAATGGTAATATCCATTTCGTAACACCGGTAGTTTATGGCTTTAACGGCGCCAGTTTATTCATTAAAACCTTTCATCACCCCTCGTTCTGAGTTTCTTATAAAGCTAATTATTTCATCCCGTTCTTTGGAGGCAGTCATTTCTGTTTCTACTACATCCAGTGCTTTACTGATGTTTAATCCTTTTAAAAAAATGTTTCTGTAAATATCCTGGATCTCATTGATCTTCTCGTTGGTGTACCCTCTTCTCTTAAGACCGACAGAATTTATTCCGCAATAACTCAAGGGCTCTCTTCCTGCTTTTGTATATGGCGGAACATCTTTACGAACCAGTGAACCACCGGCAACCATAGCGTGAGCGCCAATTTTTACAAATTGGTGAACCGCAGATACCCCCGCGATGTATACATAATCCTGAACTTCTATATGACCGGCAAGTTGTACAGAGTTGGCAATAATTACATTATTATTAATCACACAATCATGACCTACATGAACATAGGCCATAATAAGGCAATTTTCACCTATAATGGTTGTATTTCTATCTAATTCTGTTCCTTTATTAAGAGTAACACATTCTCTGATAGTTGTATTATCACCCACAATTACAGTAGATGGCTCCCCTCTGTATTTAAGATCCTGGGGAGAAGCGGAAATAACAGAGCCGGGAAAAATCTTGCAATTTTTTCCGATTCTTGCCCCGTCCATGATTGAAACGTTAGGTCCCACCCAAGTACCCTCACCTATCACAACATCTTTTGCGATGGTAGTAAAAGGTTCAATAATAACATTTTGGCCAATTTTGGCCTCGGGGTGTATATTAGTTAGGGGATAATTCATGAATCTTTTCTTACAATACTTGCTGTAACGATGGCTTCACATACTAAATTATTACCAACAAATGCCTGTCCATGCATTTTAACTATACCTCTTTTTATGGGGGCAAGAAGTTCGCATTTAAATATTAACGTGTCTCCTGGCAATACCATTTTCCTGAAGCGGCAGTTTTCAATTCCTAATAAATAGGTATCATAGTTTTCAGGATCTGGAACTGTGTTAAGAATCAAGATTCCACCTGTCTGAGCCATTGCTTCTATTTGTAGAACGCCGGGCATTACAGGATTTCCAGGGAAATGACCTTGAAAGAAAGGTTCGTTTATTGTTACATTTTTTACGCCCCCTACACTTTTTTCATCCAGATAAAAGATCTTATCCAGGAGTTGAAAAGGATATCTATGGGGAAGAACTCTGGTAATCTGATTAATGTCTAATACGGAAGGAAGCTTAGGATCATATTGAGGTACGTTTGACTTAGAACTCAACATCGCTTTCTTTATTTTCTTAGCGAAGGCAACATTAGCTGCATGTCCTGGACGGGCCGCAAGGATCTGGGCTTTAATAGGACGACCTGCTAATGCCAGATCACCAATTAAATCAAGTAGCTTATGCCTTGCCGGCTCATTTTTATACCTTAATTCTACATTATTTAAAATACCTTCTTTTTTGACCTCAACCTTTGGCTTATTAAATAACTTCGCCAGGTGATCAAGTTCCTCATCCTTTACTATCCTGTCAACAACCACAATGGCGTTATTTAAATCTCCTCCTCTAATCAGGTTGTTTTTATATAACATTTCCAGTTCATGGAGGAAACAGAATGTTCTACAAGAAGCAATTTCTTTCGGGAATTCCCGGATATCAGTAAGTGAGGCGTGCTGACTTCCTAAAACAGGCGAATTATAGTCTACCATTACAGTTACTCTGTAATCATTTAAAGGCAAAGCAGCAATTTCCACGTTTCTGGACGCC
>Ga0196965_1001002_pt1 | contig 12312 bp, 13 predicted proteins | sample S1_20metaG_FD_148668 | JGI IMG/M metagenome (GOLD analysis project Ga0196965, IMG submission 148668) | Soil microbial communities from Anza Borrego desert, Southern California, United States - S1_20 | ecosystem: Environmental > Terrestrial > Soil > Desert | place: USA: California | collected... | reverse complement strand
TAAGGGGAGTGCTTCACGGTGCGAACTGAAGCCCCAGTGAACGGCGGCGGTAACTATAACCGTCCTAAGGTAGCGAAATTCCTTGTCAGGTAAGTTCTGACCCGCACGAATGGAGTAATGATTTGGGTACTGTCTCGACGAAGAGCTCGGTGAAAGTGCATTGCCGGTAAAGATGCCGGCTGTCCGCAGCAGGACGAAAAGACCCTGTGCAGCTTTACTACAGCTTGACATTGGACCGAGTTGTAACATGTGTAGTATAGATGGGAGACTTTGAAGCCCCGACGCCAGTCGGGGTGGAGTCATCAGTGAAATACCATCCTTGTTGCAATTTTGTTCTTATCCGACTCCCCATTTTTTCTTAATATTTTAAGGGAAAATGCGGGGTCGGAGACCGTGTCTGGTGGGTAGTTTAACTGGGGCGGTTGCCTCCTAAAGAGTAGCGGAGGCGTTCAAAGGTTGGCTAACTACGGATGGAAATCGTAGTGATAGTGCATACGCATAAGCCAGCTTGACTGTGAGGACTACAATCCAATCAGGTACGAAAGTAGGAGTAAGTGATCCGCTGTCCATACATTTTATGTATATGAATGTGGGATCGACAGCGCAAACGGATAAAAGTTACGCCAGGGATAACAGGCTTATAGCGCCCAATAGTTCACATAGACGGCGCTGTTTGGCACCTCGATGTCGGCTCATCTCATCCTGGAGGGGAAGCACCTTCCAAGGGTCGGGCTGTTCGCCCGTTAAAGAGGTACGTGAGCTGGGTTCAGAACGTCGTGAGACAGTTCGGTTTATATCCGCTGTGGACGTCAGGAAATTTGAGAGGAGTTGACCCTAGTACGAGAGGACCGGGTTGAACGCACCTCTGGTGTACCGATTGTCGTACCAACGGCATTGTCGGGTAGCTATGTGCGGCACGGATAAGCGCTGAAAGCATATTAAGCGCGAAGCCGACCTCAAGATTAGATTTCCCCATGAGGACACTGAAAGACCATCAGTTTGATAGGCGCAAAGTGTAAGCGTAGTAATACGTTCAGCTGAAGCGTACTAACAGTCCCATTGACTTTTTACGACCATGAGAAACACACCTTTTTGGCTGTGTCCCTCATGGAAAAATATGTATTTTGGCTAGTTGTTTGTGGTTATCATCACAACGCTTATGTTTATTAATTCAGTCATACTCGGCAATTTGGACCCCGATAGGCCAGTTTTATTACAAAGACTGGGAAGAGCAGCCCACAAGCGAATTTATTTCGCTTCTGGCGCGATGAGAAACCCAAAATGGGTGTCTCTCATACCTGCTCGGTGTCCATGGCACGGAGGAAACGCCTGTTCCCATCCCGAACACAGAAGCTAAGCTCCGTAGCGGTTACGATACTTGGGTTTTAATCCTGGGAAAATAGCACGATGCCGATTTTTGCGCTTGAGCCACCTGAAAGGGTGGCTTTTCGCTTTTTAGGAGGGGAATATCCCCTCCTAACGCGCGGTGCGGCGGAATGAATCCGCTCGCTCCGGCTGTTCTCCCCTAAAGCGGAACCAAAAACAGGGAAGTAAATTCCCAATTTTTGCTATTTATTTATCAATATTAAAACTAAGTATTGACCTAAATAGATTACTATGTTATAAATTATAGATAAAGAGGAATAGTTATGGCTTACAAAGAACTTATAGAATTTAATCCACCTGAAGAGTTGCATCATAAACCAGTGCCAACTGAGGTCTTACCGGTATTTGGAATTAAAAGAGATGCACCACAATCTGACTTGCGTTTAGCTCAAGTCATGCTTGTAGGATCTAAAGAAAACGGTACTTGGTTTGTGGCTGCAATGGATGCGACAGAACCGCGTCTGGAAACTAGTTTTGGCGGTATTAGTATTGATGATGAACCAAATGCTGACGCTGAAAGAGTATTAGAAATAGCCGAAGAATGGATTAGAAGTAGTGAGGCAACTGAATGGGCTCCAGGTTCTGTCCTGAACTTGGCGGGAGAAGACCAAGTTACTGATATAGCAGCTCGAGGCCTAATCTTAGTCAGAGCTTCTGATCCATCGTTGAGAGCTGAACATTCTCAGCCAGAATAGACATTTCCTCAAAAAGTTACTGTTCAAAGAATTGGTGGATTTTTAAGGAAAATGTTGAGTAGATAAACTCAATTTCAAGAAAGATCTCTAAACTAATTTTTTCTTTTTGGGGTCGGCAACCCAGGTTTTTTAGGATAATTCTTCCTCAGTTGGGGGTTCGAACATTTTTGCCCAGGTTTCCAGTTCTTCGCGGGTGATTGTTAAAGTTCCATTTTGAGATTCCGGCCGACTGGAAATCCGCGACCATAATTCTTCTATATCTACATCCAAAAAGATTATTTTGACTGAGGCTCCAAGCCCTTTAGCTTCTTTTCTGAACTTGACCCGTTCTGCTTTACCCCACAAGCCGAAATCCAAAACGACGTTACGACCGGCTTTCAGCTCTTTTTTGGCAGCCTGCCATTGCTCTTGCTCGATCGGTGAGCGGACTTCGTCGCGCTGTTTTCGATTCAAATCTTCTCCGTAGCGCTCAATAATCCAATCATCCGGTGTTAATCGGATGGCATTTTGCTCAGCTTCGATCTCTTTTGCTTTGGTAGTTTTCCCTGAGCCGGGAAGCCCGACCATCAAATAAAGTGTTGGTTTCATCCTTGAATTATACAATTTTAAAAATTAATTTTTTCTTTTTGAGTCGGTGCTCGGGCTTATAATTAGGTTATGCAGGAGTTTGATCAGGACAAGTGGGGAGTCAGTTTCTCTATAAAACAATGCCGGAATTTCGGGTTAGATTCCGATGATGTTTTGAAATGGCTTATTGATGTAGGATTTCGTCGTTTTCGGCTGATGAGTTATTGGGATGAGCATGAGGTTGAAAAAGGCGTATTGGACTTCAAAAGTTTAGATGAGCAAATCACGACTGTAGGAAAAACAGGAGGAAACATTAGTCTTTGTCTTGGCGTACGTCAACCCAGGTGGCCGGAAAATCATTGGCCGGCGTGGGCACTTGAGTTAGATAGCCAGCTCCGCACTGAAGCTATATTCAATTATGTCGAAAGTGTCATTCGACGCTATCAAGATAATCCAGCTATTAAAAGCTACCAACTTGAAAATGAGGCTTTATTAAAGTCGTTTGGTGAGAATCCTGATATCGACCGAAAAAGGTTGCGACGTGAGATGGCACTAGTGAAAAGACTAGATCCAGCTAGAAGAGTCATTATGACTACCAGTACGTCCTGGGGCATACCTCTGATAGGTCCTATACCGGATATAGTCGGGTTTAGCTTTTACCAAGTGATGTTTAATAACCGGAAAAACAAATATACCTTATCTTTTCATAAGCCTTGGCTGGATAGGTTAAGAGCCCACATGATTAAAATTATTTGGGGAAAGGACAGCTTTATACATGAACTTCAGCTTGATCCATGGGGCCCGCATGCGATATGGGAGATGAACGAGGAAGAACAGAATAAATCCATGAGTACTTCTCAGATACGTAAGAATATACGATTGGCTAGTTCTATAGGGTTAAGTCCGATTGATTTGTGGGGCGGTGAATGGTGGTATTGGCGAATGATTAAAGAGAAAGATCCGAGCATTTGGCAGACTGTTCAAGAAGAGATAGCTACGAATTAATTTTTCTTTTTAGTTTGGTTGCGTTCCACACAGATTCCGGCGATTTTACGTATCAGATCAAGAGGCAAAGGCTTATCATGAGGGAATTGGACAGTACCTCTCGATGTTTTATAAGCTGCTAGCTCCTTTTTAAATTCAGTAATTGATGCGGAACCAGGGTAGAAGCCAATATGGGCCTTATAACCTGCGAAATGCAGCAGATTGCCATTTAAATAATAAGTCGGGATACCATAACTGATTTTCTCTGTAGCTTCTTTGGGCACAACTGACTTGATAGTTTTTCTTATATCTTCCAGTTTTTTTCTAGTATCCCCTGAGAAATTATCTATATACTTGTCTATATCTTTGTAATTTTTTATCTTCATAAACCAAATTATACTCTCTAATTATAAAATTCCCTTGAGAAGATAATCCATATAATGCTCCAAACAAATTTAATAGAGTTATATCTTGTTATAAAACTATATCTATTATATAATCTACTTTATTATGACTTCAAGAAGAGGCGTTGAAGAAAGAGAACCTATTGATGCTACCGGGATTGTGGCAAATTGTTGGTGGCAAGTCGGAACCGAAAAAGGACCTCAGATTTTTGGAAAACGTAACGGTCTTGATCCTTCAGCACAGAGAGTGACTGCTGCAGGGATGGATGCGGATGGAGATAGGATTGTTTTACATGTAAGACAAAGCGATAGCCATTCTAGTGTGCGAATAGGGAATGTAGATACAAGAGCGGCAGCCGTACTACATTTGAGTGGCGGTGAGGTAGACACAGAAGCAGTTTTAACTGCAGGAACTGATTTAAATAGACTAGCTGATTTGGATAGAGTGACCGAACAACCTGTTGAAGCAACTCTTCAATCTGTAACTATCGATCTTCAGTCAGTATAAATTTATTCTTCATATTTTTAAGGATGCGATTTACGGTTTTATAAGTACGATAATTTATTTCTTCGTCGAATTGTTTCTCTATCTAAGTCATCAGATCAGTAGTTTTGATAATGGTATCGTCGGTTACCCGTATTAGGATTTCCTGCCCCTTCCCCTTAGAAGTACTACATATTGAATCATAATAATCTTTTGTTAATTAAATTATTTTGTTATTCTAAACATAAGTAATTATAAAGACAAAAATATGCAACAGCTAGTCGGTACTTTATCGGAGAAAGAAGGCGGGTCGACCAAAGAAGGTGAGCCGAGAGGAAATCTGCACTTGTTAAGGCCACATACCCTTGGTGAAGTCGATCTTCTTAAGATAGGAGGTTGCTATGATGATCTGGGTAGACTTTCTCTTAAGGGTCCACAAGAAAGTGAATCTTATGGCGTATCCACAGGAGAAGAGATTAAGCGTTTGCGCAAAATACGCGCTATTTGGGAAGGTGTTATGTTAAGCAAAGATGGCTATTACGATGATTTTGGGCTTACTATCCCCGATAGGATGGTAGACGCCTTTCACGACGCGGGCGAAAGGGAATTAGCAGCACGTGAACCCCAACCCGAGGCGGAAATAATCCCTTTGCCCGTTATAGATCAACCGCAGGAAGCAGCTTGATCTATAGGGATATTTCTAATATTTATTGACATGAGCGGGATATAGTGATACCATAAGTACAATTCGGTAGAAGAAAGAGGGTCCGTCAGGGCCTTTTTTATTCCTCTGAAATATTGGGTGGACCAATAAACTTAAGGGAGGTCATAACAAATGGCTGGAACAAAGAATGGCGGCAAAGCTGCTGCACAGACTAACAAAAATAAGTATGGCTCTGATTTTTACTCAAAAATCGGCGCTATCGGTGGTAAAAAAGGCCGAACTGGCGGATTTTACGCTAACCGCGAGCTAGCTAGAATTGCTGGCGCCAAGGGCGGACGTATTTCCCGTCGAAGCAAGAAACAAGACTAAATTTAGTCTTGTTAAGTTAACCGTCACGGTTTAGGCTGTGACGGTTTTTCTATATGTCCGGCAGAACCTTTCGCTGGACACTTTCCACTGGTGACCGCAGTTGATGCAATGGTAATTGCCAGTATTTTTTTCAACCCCAGCTTGCGTACATCTTGGGCAAGAACTTCTTGTGTATATCCAATCCCTATAAGTATCCAGACACTTATCAATATGGCCTTCATCTATCTGGTGGCTGTATTTCTTGGCAAGTTTGCGGGCTTTTTCCCAGGCTTCCACCTCCATCCTGAGCAGGCCTAAATCGTTGGAATAATTTATATGATCGCATAGCATATGGCCAGCTTCATGCAGTAGCGACCATTCGCTATTTTTCTTTCCATTTACAAAATAGATAGTCTTTTCTTCTGGGGACCACTGAAATCTAGAAGATGGAACAAACTTTATGTTTGAAAATTCTTTTTCTAAGCTAGTCAGAATTTTCATTTTTGATAAAACCTTGCTGCTTAAGAATGGTGAAACAGCCATGAATAGCAGGATCGGCTCCGTATTTTGCTGCAAGTAAAGCTTTGGGTTGCTTGATTATGGGGTCTGAGTTTTTTTCTAAGTAATCTTTTACATATTTATTAAACCTATCTGCGTACTGGCCTGCTCCACCACCGAATACAACGGCCTGGGGCTGTAGGATACTACAACAGATAGCCACTCCGTAAGCTATTCTTTCCCCTATATCCTTCCAGTCCTCTTCGTTATCTATCTCTGATGCATTCTTGCCATAGCGATCGACTATTGCCTTGCCGGAAGCAAATGCTTCCCAGCGTTGAATTTTATCTTCATATACCAGAGGCATATGACCTACTTCTGAATCTTGAAGCTCATGTATAATCTTTCCATCTCTCAAAAATGCCCCGCCAATGCCGGTGCTAATTGTCAGATATAGTACATACTCATACTCTTGAGCTAAATTAGTCGCTTCGGCAACTCCGGCAACCCGCGCATCATTCTCGATTATAGTAGGAATATTTCCTATAACTTTAGAGATATCATCCCTGATGGCCTTGTGCTTCCACCCGAGATTTCCTAAAACTTCTACCATACCTGTTTTACGATCTATTAACCCTGGTGCAGTCACACAACATGCAATATTTGTGTTCGTTGATAAAGATGCAACGTTTTTTTCCACTTCACGGATAAAAACTTCATAATCCGGATTGGTTGGTATTTTTATTTTATTCAAAATATTACCTGAACTATCAAAAACTGCTATAAGTGTTTTTGTTCCTCCTAAGTCAATACCCAAGTAGCTCATCTTAGGCGTTAGTTTATCCTGTAGATAGCTAGTTTGTAAACACTCTAATGCCAAGGTTGCCATATATCTGTCAAACAGATATAATGTAAATAATCTATTGGGTAAACTTAAAGGACAAGACCTTTCGATCTGACTGGTGTCAGGTGATAAGAAATTTATCTTAACCTTTAGCTAAAGCCCAAAGAAATATTTTATAAAGGAGGCATGAAACAATACATGTCAAAATCAGCAACAATAACAATGGATGATCTTTTAGCAGATCAGAAAGTCACAGAACACTTGAAAACAGGTGACGTAGTAGAAGGAGTGGTGAGCACCGTTCATAAAAGAGAAATCTGGATTGATCTGGGTGCCAGAGGAGTAGGAATAGTAACAGGCCGAGAAATCGGTCACGGTCAAAAACTCGAAGAGGGCCAAACCGTAACTGTAAGCGTGGTAGATCCTGAGCTAGATGAAGGACACGCGCTACTTAGCATGCGTCGAGCAGCCAAAGATAGAGGCTGGGATGAACTACAAAGAATTTTTGAAAAAGAGGAAATAATAGAAATCAGCCCTTATGATGCTAATAGGGGAGGGCTCTTGGTAGAGATGGAAGGGATAAGAGGCTTTCTGCCCGTTTCTCAGCTTGCTGCAGGGCATTATCCTCGAGTTTCAGGTGCTGACAAAGATGAGATACTGCAAAAGCTTAACGCTCTTGTAAATAAGCCTATACGGACTCGTATATTGGACGTCAGCCGTAAAGATAACAAGTTGATATTTTCCGAGAAGGAAGCCGTTAAAGACGATATGCAGTCTATGTTCTCTAAGATGTCAGTAGGAGACACTGTTGAGGGAGTAATAACCGGGGTTATTGATTTTGGAGCTTTCGTCAACGTCGATGGGATAGAAGGCCTTATTCATATATCCGAGATTTCTTGGGAGCGGGTTGAAGATCCAAAAGATTATCTGAAAGTCGGGGATCAAGTAAAGGCCAAGATAATCGCTATTGATAAGGATCGATTGAGCCTAAGTCTGAAACAGATGCAGGAAGACCCATGGCTAAATGAAGTGAGCAAATTCTCAGAAGGCTCCACCGTTGAAGGGAAAATTACCCGAATAACTCCTTTTGGAGCTTTCGTGCAGCTTAGTCCTTCGGTAGAGGCACTGGTCCATGTATCAGAAATGGGCAGCGATGATTCCGCTGATCCTGAAAAACTTTTCCGTTTGAATGAGAAGAAAGAATTCAAAGTTATCGATATAGACACTGAAGCACGAAAGATCGCTCTCAGTCTGAAAGACACGAAAAAGCCAAAGGCTAAAGCAAAAAAATAGCTTATTCCCAGAGTATGTAGATAAAGTAATTTAAGAAAGGCAAGGAGACGACGAAATGTCACGTACAATCCAAATCGAAGATGGTCTGACAGTCGGTACGCTTGCCGAGAAGCTTGAAATACCCGTAACGACTCTGATAGCTGAACTGATGAAAAACGGAGTTCTAGCTACCGTCAATGAAAGGCTGGACTTTGATACAGCGGTCATCATTACTTCCGAGATTGACCCTGAGATCACGCTGGAAAAAAACCAGGCTGACGAAGCAATGCCTATCAAGAGGCAAAAAAAATCTTCGGGCACTGAGCAGAGGCCCCCTGTAGTTGCAGTAATGGGCCATGTTGACCATGGAAAGACTTCCTTACTAGATGCTATCTGTAATACCAAGGTCGCTAACAAGGAGGCTGGCGGGATAACTCAGCACATATCGGCTTATCAGGTCAAGCATAATGACAGACTGATAACTTTTTTAGATACACCGGGACATGAGGCTTTTGCCGCTATACGTGAACATGGCGCACACCTGACAGATTTGGTAATTATCGTCGTGGCTGCTGATGACGGAATCAAACCCCAGACGATAGAAGCTATAAGATTCGCAAAAAAAGCCGGCGTAAAGATTGTAGTAGCGGTAAATAAGATCGATAAAGAAGGAGCTGATTCTAACAGGATAAAACAACAGCTTGCCGAGCAGGATCTGATGATTGAAGAATGGGGCGGCGATACAGTTCTGGTAGAGGTTTCAGCTAAGACAGGGGATGGCATAGATAAACTTCTTGAGATGATTCTACTGGTAGCAGACGTAGAAGAGTTAAAGGCTGAGGATAAAGGGGCGGCGGAGGGACTTATAATTGAAGCTCACATGGAACAAGGACGCGGCCCGGTAGGAGTTGCCTTGGTAGAGCAAGGAACACTCAAAAAAGGAGACTTTGTAGTAGCAGGTACAACATATGCTAAAGTTCGCAATCTGGAATCTTCCTTAGGCAAGCCTTTGAACGAAGCTGGTCCATCCACTCCGGTTACATTGACAGGATTTAAAGAACTGCCACGTTTCGGGGATGAATTCATCGTAGTGAAAGACGAGAAAGAGGCCCGAAAGCTCGTTGAAACCAATAGTAAAACGTCTTCTGAAAATAAGAATGCTCTTACGGGCGGCGACCTTATAAAGATAATTGACCGCAAGAATCAGGTGACAGAGCTGAATATAATTGTAAAAGCCGATGTACAGGGATCGCTTAAATCAGTAGTGGATAGCTTGAAATCTCTTAATACCGACGAAGTGGCCATAAAAATAGTTGGACTGAGCATAGGGAATATAACTGAAAAAGACACCCATCTGGCATCTACCAGTGGGGCCATCATCTATGGCTTTAACGTCGAAGCCCCTTCGAATGTCAGGCAGCTTGCCAATAGAGACAAGACTTCCATAAGGCTGTTCAAAGTTATATATGAGCTTATAGATGACGCTAAAGAAGAGCTGGTGAAGCTGCTGCCTCCAGAAATAATAAGAACCGATCTCGGGCGGTTACTTGTAAAAGGAGTGTTTAAGATTACCAAGACAGAAGTAATATGTGGCGGGGAAGTTACTAAAGGCAAGTTAATCGTACCTGCGCTAGCGAATGTTTACAGGGACGAAGAAATTGTAGCCGAAAATGTAGAGATTATCGGATTAAAGCATGGTCCGCAAGAAACCAAAGAAGTCCAGACTGGAGAAATGTGTGGAGTAAGCTTCAAATCAGAATCCCGCGTAGACCTCAAAGAAGGAGATCGTTTGGAATTCTTCAAGGTGGAGACAAAAGAAAGAGATCTTTAAAGCGAGGCCTTTATGTCAGAGAATTGGAATGCCTGGAATCCTAATACCGAAGATGATGACTTCGATGCTTTGGAAGCTAAGAAGCGCGATGAAAAAGAACAAGAAGCTAAGAAGTGGGCAGAGCTACTGTTTAATAAAGACTCGGAACCCGAAGAGGAAAACACAAGCATATTCGCTACAGTAGAAAAGGTAGACGAAGCAGGAGAAGAGACCGATGATACTTTTAAAGAAGCCGAGGAGACTGCCGATAGTCCGGATGCGGAAGACCCTGATCAGACCATCTTAGAACAACCTACCTTCCGTGAAGATGACCCGGGAGAAGATGCCTTGGCTCAGTCGGAAGATGAAACTTTTTCAGAGAAGGAAGGTCCTGAAGATAGCCAAGAAGAACCAAGTGCAATAGAAGGTATTGAGGAAGATGTTCCAGAAACGGAAAACGAACATGCGTCTGAGGTAATTGATGATCAGGATTCTGAGAATCCGGGAGAGGAGATGCAGCAGCAGGAGTTTACGGCGGATCAAGATGATGAAGATCAGGCTAAACAAGAGGTTGCTCAAGTGGAACCCGAAGAGGATGACCCTGAACAGGAATCAACATTAAGGATAGATCGATCTGAGCTCATTGATGAGCCAGCAGAAGACATCGTAGAAGAAGAACCCGCTCCTGAGGAAGCGTCTGAGCTTGACGTAGCAGAAACAGACAACACTGATTCTGGAGCTGAAGTAGAAGATGCCGCCATAGCGAATGAGGAGTATCGTCCGCCAGAAGGGGATCAGTCAGAAATTATCAGTAGCGAAGAAGCAGAAGAGCTAGAGGCACAACTCGAAACCACGGAAGACCCTGATCAGACCATCTTAGAACAACCTACCTTCCGTGAAGATGACCCAAGCGAATTAGAAGTATCTGAGCAAGAGACAAGAACTATTGAAGAAGAACAGGAGTTAAAAGCAGAAGCCGATGAAGCGGCAGAAGCTGCTGCAACGGCTGCTTCTGCGGCGGCGAGCACAAGATATATAGGGGGCAGGCGGGTCAAGAAAGTGGGAGAAAATGAAAATGAACATCCAGATCAAGCTAGTGATTCAGAATCCCAAGACAAACCAGTAGCAGAAGAAATGACAGACCCTATGCTCGGAAGCGGAGAGACCTTGGAACAAGAAGAACCCGAAGATGAGGAAGAATCCGCTGAAGAACTAGACGATGATGGTGAAATAAATCAAGAACAGGCAAAAGAAAAAGATACTGAAGACGAAGAAGATGCTCTGAAAGCAGCCGCGTATATCTATGCAGCCACCGAAGCTTTAAAAAGAAGGCCTGAATCTGATGTGGAGACAGATGAAGATGAAAAGACAGCCATTGCATCTAATCAGGAATTAAGTTCGCAAACCCACGAAGATATAGATAACGTATCCAGCGAAGAAGTAGATGTCGAGAGACTTGCGGACCATCCAGAAATGCAGCCTTACGATCCAGAAGCCGAGTCATTTGATAAGCGGCAAGAAACTATCAGTCAGGGACCTCCAAAAGATGCCGCTGAGTATTATGGAGAGGCCCAATCCTCCCAAGACGTAACTCCAATATCGGATATCCTTGCGGATAAAGAACAACAGATTGCCAACTTTAACGCTGATTCTACAGACATAAGCCAAATTAATCAGGACATCCACGCAGATAAGAATATAAATGTACGAAACTATAAATCCGCAATAATAACAGGAGTCATTACTGGAGTGATAATAATCACGCTCTCAATCTTATATTTTCTTTTTAGAGGAGGCGTCATTTGATTTTTATGGATTATTATGTTAAAATTTTAATATAAAATATAATAAACTATAATTTGTTAAAATAGGTACTAGGTAAAGGAATAAAAATGTTTAAGCTAGACAATAACTTTTTGAAGGAACTAGGACTCGACGGTTTGCCAGCCGATGAGAAGAATAAAATGCTGGCACATATATATGAAACTCTTGAAATGAGAGTAGGAGTGCGTCTGGCTAGCGGTATGACAGATGCCCAATTGGATGAATTTGAAAGTTATATCAATAAGAATGATGAAGCCGGAGCACTGAAATGGCTAGAAACGAATTTTCCTAATTATAAAGATGTAGTAGCAGAAGAGTTAGAGAAATTAAAACAAGAGATAAAGGCAGCCGCGCCTCATATATTGGCCGAAGCTGCGAATAATCCCACTTCTTCCAGCAGTTCAGCTACTACTCAATAATTTAGAGCCGTATCCTCTTATAAATTCAGCCGTACTCATTTCTTTCTTGCCCGTAGGCTGCAATCTTTCTATCAGTAAAGATCCCTGTCCGCAGGAGACTAGCAACGTGCTGG
>Ga0196965_1001001_pt1 | contig 12319 bp, 9 predicted proteins | sample S1_20metaG_FD_148668 | JGI IMG/M metagenome (GOLD analysis project Ga0196965, IMG submission 148668) | Soil microbial communities from Anza Borrego desert, Southern California, United States - S1_20 | ecosystem: Environmental > Terrestrial > Soil > Desert | place: USA: California | collected... | reverse complement strand
CAACAAAAAAGCTATTTTTGGGGCTTATTGAAGAATTAATTAAAGAGATGATAAAAAAATTAGCAGGTATTCTTCTCCTAACAGGGACTTCATTCGCAGCGATCAGCCAGGATTCGGCTACTAAAAAGCGATATTCACGCCCGGATCTTCCTGGGATATTTACAGTCGAATTAGCGCTGAATCGCGGATTAGATGCACCGGATAACTTCGACCTGGGTTTGTGGGGATCAAGAACCATCAATATTTATTATCAGTACGAAATCAGAATCCTGAAATCTAAGTTCAGCCTCGTGCCAGGGATCGGCGTAAGCTTGGAGCGTTTTAAGTTCAGGAATGGCCATATCCTACAATATGCCGGCGCTTCTGATGACTCTGTTATGCTTCTTGCACCTGCTGATTCAAAAGACCTCTATCCAAACCTGCGTAAAGTTCAGTTAATCAATAATTATATCGATCTTCCTGTCGAGCTACGTTTTACCAGCAATCCAGACGATCCTGCACGCAGCTTGAAAATTTCTGTTGGCGCACGTATTGGTTATATGTATGACGCGTTTAACAAACTCAAATTCAAACAGGATGGTGAGGTCAAACAGATAAAGGATAAGCAGTTCTACAACCTCAACCGTATCCGTTATGGCGTTTATGGCAAAATTGGTATCGGAAATATCAGCCTGTTCGGATATTATAATGTCTCTCCAATGTTCAAGGAAGGAAAAGGATTCCAGGAAGCGGGTATCCCGAACGACTTCAATACCATGACGATCGGCATTTCGCTAGCGGCATTTTAACAGAGGATTCGCACAGGGGAAATTTTCGGAGTTAATTTAATGTTTGTCATTGACCCGTCAAATGCTACAGGCATAGGATGGAAAATCAATAACGGAACAAAAGATTCATCATAAACACGCCGGTGCCCAGACCCACCATCGACCCGATCGCCACCTCACGAAGGGTATGAACATGAAGTTTTAATCGTGCAGACATTATAACACCCGCCATTGCGATGGAAATCACGGTTGGATAGAAAAACACACCGGTCTCTGATACGCCATTCAGCGGCAGCAGGATGCCGATAAATCCCCACGCGGCAATGCTATGAACACTGATTTTATAAAATAATGTTATGATTGCTGATACAAAAACCAGCGCGTCGATTACCAAAAGGAATTTTAGAAAGTTGTCGTTCAGACTTACTTCGTTGCGATCATAGAAGAGGAAAGTCACCGCGCCATATAAGAGCATAATAAAAAAAAACGGTATCGTTCGCTCTTTTCGTTCTCTCATGGTTACGCTTGTAATGGTGCCCATTGACCTGAATAATCCAACGTTAAGCGCAGGCAATACAAAGGTGAAGCAAAACACCAGCATAATGAATTTCCACATGGCATCTTCGCGAATCGGCTCAAAAGCAACGGGAAATAAAAAAGCAAAAAGGCTGAAGAGATACGTCGCCAGTAAAAGCGGGTGAAACAAAAGAGAGATAATCCGGGCAAAAATCACAGCAATCAATTTCAGAATCTAATATAGTGCTCACATCTCCTTTCGCAACCGCGCCACCGGAATATTCAACTGTTCGCGATACTTAGCTACAGTACGACGGGCAATATTGTATCCCTTATCGTTGAGAACCTTTTCCAGCTTATCGTCGGAAAGCGGTTTGTTTTTGTCTTCTTTTTCAATGATCTCCTTGATGATCTGCTTAACCTCGCGGCTACTCACCTCTTCACCGGAGTCGGTGGAAATACCTTCAGAGAAAAAATACTTCAGTGGAAAAATCCCAAAGTCTGTCTGAACAGCTTTACTACTTGCCACCCGTGACACCGTGGAGATGTCCATGCTGATTATCGTAGCAATATCTTTCAGGATCATCGGCTTTAGTTTCGTTTCGTCACCCTCAAGAAAGAAATCGTACTGAAAATCAATAATTGCTTTCATTGTGCGCAGCAAAGTATGCTGACGTTGTTTGATCGCATCGATGAACCATTTGGCTGCATCCAGTTTTTGTTTCACAAAAGACACAGCCTCTTTCAGTTTCTTATCACGTTTATCACTTTTATCGTAAGCTTTAAACATGTCCGTGTAAGAACGACTGATCCGAAGTTCTGGAGCATTGCGGCTGTTGAGGGCAAGTTCCAGTTTGCCGTTATTGTTTGTGAGTATAAAATCAGGAATGATATATTGATTCTTTACAACAGTGTTCGGTCCGCCTCCTCCTGGCTTAGGATTAAGCCGTATAATTAAATCAACGGCATCGCGTATAAAATCTTCATCTTCGGTATCAAGCTTTTTTTGGATTTTCTGATAATGTTTTTTGGTAAACTCATCATAACATTCCGCAATGATCTTTTTTGCAACAGCCACATCAATATCGTGTCCGTTATCCATTCTTTCGAGTTGCAGCAACAGGCATTCCTGAAGATCGCGGGCTGCAATACCCGAAGGATCAAAAGATTGAATTTTTTTTAGAATACTTTCAACTTCTTCCGCATTCGTTTCAATTCCCTGCGAAAATGCCAGGTCATTCACTATGCTCTCGATATCACGACGGATATACCCATCGCTTTCAATACTTCCCACGAGTTGTTTTCCAATCGCATACTGATGTTCATTGAGCCCTAAGAAATCCAGCTGACTCATCAACTGTTCATGCAGCGAACTTGCCATCGGAATGGGCATTTCACGATCATCATCGTCATCACCATCGCCCTGCATTTTATACCCGCTGTATTCATCGTCACCAAGATAGTCCTTGATATCCACTTCATCGTCCGACGAACTGGTTTCCTGGAATTCTTCCGTATTACTATCCTGATTATCCTCAGCGCTTTCCTGCGTTTCACCTTCTTCAAGGGCAGGATTAACCTCAAGTTCTTCTTCTATACGTGCTTCAAGTTCAGCTGTAGGCACCTGAAGCAGCTTGATAAACTGAATCTGCTGCGGGGATAATTTTTGTTGTAGAGATTGGTTTAAACCAAGCTTTTGCATTTGGACTATTATTTTTTAAAGACCGTAACAATAACTATGCAAAGTTATAAAAATCCGCCAGAGTGCAGGAAGATTGATGTGCTGAAACTACAATTCTGCTGTTTTTAATAATATGCATAAAACCGGCGGCAGCTGATCGAAAGAATCCTTTTAAAACTCAGGACTTTTTTCGTTTTTTGCGCACCTGCTGATGTAAACTACGCTCGGGCCTCAATTGTGATAGCAAAATTCATTATGGCGACGCTGCCTATTGATCTTATAACCGGAAGCCTGTAGTTTGCAACTTTCAGCCATTAATTTTTCATTATGAAACGAATAAAGATCAAAGAACTACTCGATCAACAACCCAATGGACAAATTGTAACTGTAAATGGATGGGTAAGAACCTTTCGGAATAACCAGTTCATTGCCATTAACGATGGTTCAACGATCAGGAATATTCAGGCTGTCGTGGATTTCACACAAACCGATGAAGCTTTATTGAAGCGCATCACCACCGGCGCATGCCTTTCTGTTACCGGTGAATTGATTGCCTCTCCGGCAAAAGGTCAGACCGTAGAAGTTAAGGTCAAATCGTTCGAGATCCTAGGTGACTGTGATGCTGAAAAGTATCCGCTTCAACCTAAGAAACACTCCCTCGAGTTTTTACGGGAGATCGCTCACCTGCGAAGCCGTACCAACACCTTCAGCGCAGTGATGCGCGTTCGTCATGCCATGGCTTTTGCAGTGCATAAATTTTTCAACGACCGCGGCTTTAATTATATTCATACCCCCATTATTACCGGATCGGACGCGGAAGGTGCCGGCGCAATGTTTCGCGTCACCACGCTCGATGCTCAAAAACCACCCCGCGATGAAAACGGTAACATCAACTATAAAGAAGATTTCTTTGGTCGCGAAACCAATCTTACAGTATCCGGTCAGTTAGAAGGAGAAACCTATGCGCTGGCATTGGGTGATATTTATACGTTTGGCCCTACGTTTCGTGCTGAAAATTCCAATACAACCCGTCACCTTGCAGAGTTCTGGATGATAGAACCAGAAATGGCATTTTATGATCTGAACGACAACATGCAACTTGCCCAGGATTTCTTACAGTACCTGGTGCGTTATGCATTAACGAACTGTGCCGAAGACCTGGAATTTTTGAACAAAAGGGCACTGGAAGAAGACCAGAGTAAACCCCAGGACCAACGCAATGAACTCAGCCTCCTCGACAGGTTAAAGTTTGTTGCCGAAAATGATTTCCAACGGTTGCCCTACACGGAAGCAATCGATATCCTAAAAAACTCGACACCAAACAAGAAAAAGAAATTTCAATATCTTATTGACCAGTGGGGTGTTGACCTGCAATCAGAACACGAGCGTTTTCTTGTCGAAAAACATTTCAAGAAACCAGTGATCCTGTATAACTACCCGGCAGACATTAAAGCATTTTACATGCGTCAAAACGAAGATGATAAAACGGTTGCTGCCATGGATGTACTCTTCCCGGGCATCGGTGAGATCATTGGCGGATCACAACGCGAAGAACGTTACGAGCGTATTGTAAAGCGGGTACATGAACTTGGGTTACCCGAAAAAGAATTATGGTGGTATCTCGACCTGAGGAAATTTGGTTCAGCACCCCATAGCGGCTTCGGCCTAGGCTTCGAACGCCTCATTATTTTCGTGACTGGCATGACCAACATCCGTGACGTTATTCCATACCCAAGATACCCCGGTAACGCCGACTTCTAAGGCCCAGGGAGTTAAACTCAGGTTTCGTTACGAAGGGCTTGTGTTTAATTGTTTGAGGTTTGACGTCTTAAGGTTTGAGTTGGTGTTCGATAACTGAGCGGCTACGCGAAACGATCTGTGTTTTTTTTTAGCTCACAGAAATCGCTGAATGCACGGAAGAATGCACTGAAAATTCGCGAAAGCCAGTTACTACCAAACAAACTCGCAGCTCTTAGCTCAAAGCTCGAAACTGATTCGCAGACTCCTAAATGATCGAAACCAACCTGAAGCCTGCAGCTTGCAGCCTGAAGCTGATCGAAATTACGAATGTTTCGGCCACTCTTAAACCTCCGGATATTTCCATTCTCCACGGTATGCTCTGCTGAGTAGTTTATTTGCATCGTCATCATTTTCGACAACGCCTTTTTCACCATCCCAGGAAATACTTCGTCCGATTTTAGCGCTTAACATACCCAACAGGCTCATGTTGGTGGAACGTTGTCCTATTTCAATATCACAAACGGGAAGCGTTTTATTTTTAATGGCGTCGATAAAGTTCTGCCACAGCGCTGAAATATTCTGATGATCGGGTGCATCGAGTTGGGCCTCTTCATGTATTATAGGTTTCTTATCATCCGAAGGAAAGAAAGTCCAGCCATCCAGCCAACCCATGTGGAACGTTCCTTCCGTTCCATAAAAATAACAACCAATGTTGCTGTGCTCTGCTCCATTAGCTGCATACTGACGATGTTCCCATGTGGCTGTAAAATCTTCGAACTCATAAATTACATTTTGTGTATCGGGTGCATCGGTGTTATCCCTTTTGATGAATCTTTCCGCTGTGGAATAAATTTTCTGCGGATGTTTTTCTTCGGTCCACATCAGAATCTGATCCAGCCAGTGAATTCCCCAATCACCCAAGGTTCCATTGGCATAGTCAAGAAACTGCCGGAATCCTTTTGGATGTATCTTTGTATTAAAAGGTTTTAATGGCGCAGGTCCACACCACATATTCCAATCCAATCCTGAGGGTGCTTCACTGTCCGGTGTGATGATACCTACATTCCCCGGATAATGCACGAACGACCTAACCATGCCAATCTTACCAGCCTTCCCTGATTTCAAGAAGCGTATACCCGATACGTTGTGTGGTGATACCCGCCGATGAGTTCCAACCTGAACGATACCCTGTGTATCGCGTGCCGCCTTCACCATAGCCTTGCCTTCGTTGATGGTGTGGCTGATGGGCTTTTCCACATACACATGAGCGCCGGCATAAAGCGCAGCAATGGTAATCAGCGGATGCCAATGATCAGGCGTAGCAACAATCACAATCTGCAGTTTTTCTTTTGATAGTAGTTCACGGTAATCTTTATAAAGTTTCGGAGCATCGGAAGTAATTTTCTTTACCGCTTCAAGGCATGTTTTGATCTGATTGTCATCGACATCGCACAATGCGATCACTTTGTTTTGACCTGATTGAATAGCACAACGCAAGATATTCATACCCCACCATCCCGTTCCAATCAGGGCTGTGTTATACCGTACCTCCTTCCCCATCACTTTTATCAGCGGAGCAGTTACAATTGCGGTAGTGAACAGGGCTGTATTTCGAATGAATTCTCGACGTTCCATATTAATAAAACTAATTCACATCAATATAACACTGGTTCCATTACTAAAAAAGAAGCGACAAAACAGTGACTTTAATGCTTGTCCGGTATTTTACTAATTAAACATGTTTTGATCTGTCTTACAGGTCAACCGCGCGGTTCCATTTTCATCTAAACCTAAAAGCTTATGGAACCAAAGAAAAACCCGAAGTATGACGTACACAAAAAACGTGGCGTTATCTTCAACTTTAGCCTTGTGCTGAGTATACTGGTTGTGATTGCAGCCTTTAAGTGGGGCGTGCCATACCAGGATGGTCCGCGTTGTTGTAAGGACGAGCCCGAACAATTACACACCGATTTTTATGTTCCGGTTAATTACCGCGTAAAGGAAGATAAACCAACGCCGGCTAAAAAACCAAAACCAATCGTTCGGCAGCCAACGGAATTTAAACCTGTATTAAACAAGATCATTCCGGTTGAGTCGCCTTCTATTGATGTCGCAGCATTACCGTCACCTGATTTTGGTGAGCTCGTCGTTGAAACAATTCCAGCGGCAGACACTGCGGAGTTTATTATAGTGGAAAAAATGCCGGAACCAGTTGGCGGATATAAAACGTTTTATAAAACGCTTAGCGACAACCTTAAATATCCTCGCCTTGCAAAGCGCACAGAAACAACCGGAAAAGTGTTTGTACAATTTACTGTAAATGAAAAGGGAGAAGTTCAAAACGTAAGCGTATTGCGCGGCATCGGATTAGATTGTGATGAGGAAGCAATGCGTGTTATACAGCTTACGAAGTGGAAAGCAGGAAAACAACGTGGACGCCCTGTTAAAGTAAGAATGGTTCAACCGATTCAGTTCGCGATCCGTAATAATTGAAGCATACTCAATGTCGTTTAGTTAGGCTTGACTACTTAAGATGTTATAAATCTTGAAGCCTGACTAAACGACATAATTAATCCTGACAAGTTAGTTTATGACGCTATTCATTTGGTACACCTGCTTCAAGCGTTTCATCATCGGGCTCTTCCAACCCGGAATAATTAAACGCAGTAGCAATAGGCTCACCTATAGGGCGGACGTTGTGGTAAGGTACATCTAAAAAAGTGGCAATGGTTTTAGCAACCTGGTTTTGTTCCAGGCGCATTTTGTTCTTCATTTCGCCGGAAGGCGGTGTATCGGGACCCATCACGGCCAACCAGATGTGCGACGACCCACGAAACAAACACGCATGACGTTGCCAGCCTGAAGGATTAGTACCACGACCGTGATCTGTCGTGATCAACAACGTTGTTTTGTTTTTATACTTTGGATGGGATTGTATCCAGCCCCATAATTGACCGATCATTGCATCAATGCGATGCGCTGATTTTAAATATTCATCATAGCGTTCGCCATGACCATGTTCATCAGTTTCATCAAATCCGATATACAATACACGTGGCTGCTCTCGTTTTAAATATTCGTAAGCATATTCAAATGTAAATTTGTCGTAACGATCTCCATGCGGGTTGCGAATGTCTTGTGTAATGTGATTTAATATTTTTTCCTTTTCGGAGATATCCGCTCCACGTGCCTTGTCATTTCCACTGTTGATATGAATGCCTGATTGATCTTCACGAAGAATATAGGGCATGACGCCCCAGGTAGAAAATGCTGCAACTGAATTCTGAAATCCTGGTTGCTTTTCGATAAACTCAAATACCGAATAATTCGGATTAACCACGGCTGTATTGTCTTTCACGCGTTTATCAACAAATCCAACAAACATTTCGCTGTACCCTGCATAAGAATACAAATTGCCATTAGTACACTTGATTTTGTTTTTATACCTCCGGTTACCATATAGCTGCCCCTCCGTTCCAATGACACTCCAAAAAAAAGGCATTAGCAATTCACGTCGTTTTTTGGGAGACTTATGCCAAAAACGATCTTGTACCGTTTTATCCTTAACATGATCATGGTGAAAAAGTATTTTTTTATCCGCTCCCAAAAATACCTCGCGCCACCGATAACCATCTATCGTAATCACCACAATGTTCTCCGTCAATAAATCCTGCGCAACAGTACCAAAACCTGGAACGACAATAACGAATATTAACAACAATCTGTGCATTCATGTAATAAGTAAATAATTATGCCAATATTGGGTCAAGTCAGGAAGGTTCAAAGTTTCGATACCCATCACCCCTCATTACCGTCATCCTGATGCGCGCATGTGCCTGCACAAAGCATGCAGAAGGATCCCCCGATCAAAGGAAAAATTGATTTGCAAGCAAAATCAGAATCAATGTTCGTGTATCCAAAGTCCAAGATTAAACTTCGGCAAGTTTCTCCGCTTGCGAAATATTGTTTGAGTTTGGTGTGTAAGTTTGATGGCTCCAGAATCAATTTGAGGCCAGCTTAAAGCGGATCTTAAATCTCATAAATTGCCGCCAACAAACTCAAAATCATGCTAAGCCTCTCGAATGAACGTGTAGTTCTTGTTTAGTTACCTTTTGCTTTCCGTAACGAATGGTTTTCTCCTTCGTTCCGGGGGATTTTTTCTGCATGCATGTACGCGGTACATGCGCATTCAGAAAGACGATAACGAGAAGGAGTTAAAGCGAGTTCAAAGCCAATAAATTGTCGATATCATCCTTGCAGCTTGTCGCAAACGGCTTGCAGCTTATCGCAAACAACAAAGTTCTTGAACTTACACGCCACGAATCTCTTGTATCAACGCAAGTGTGGATGAAATTTTATCCTCCAAACCCGGCCAATCTTTCGCATTCATGATTTCACGAGTAAACAAATGCGAACCCAACCCTACACACATTGCACCCGCTTTAAACCAGGCTGCCAGATTTTGTTCTGTTGGTTCAACACCACCCGTAATCATTAACTTCAAATCGGGTACAACCGGCATAATAGCAGAAACGAATTTCGGACCTAGAACTGATCCTGGAAAAATTTTGATTATCCCCGCACCATTTTCTTTGGCTGTAACAATCTCTGTCAACGTTGCACAACCTGGAATCCACAATACATCATGCTCATAACAAACACTTGCCATCTCCAGTTTTAAGATCGGAGAAATAATAAAGTGTGCACCGGCATCAATAAATTTTTCGGTTGTTTCAGCATCCATGATGGTACCGATGCCAAGAATAAGATCTGGAAATTGTTGACAATAGTCCAGTACTTTTACAAAAACATCATATGAGTTTTTCCTCCTATTGGTGAATTCAAAGACGCGTATGCCGGCAAAGTAGGCAGCTTCAACAACCTGAATGGCGTCATGATGGTTTTCGTGCGTAAACAAAGGAACAAGTCCGCTTTGTTCAATTACTCTGATGATTTGATCCTGGGTGAACTTCTTTGCCATTTTAAATGCAAAAACATTTTAAATTGAATACGTTTTATGACCCTGCATTAAAGCCAAAATATTGATCTGCATTTTTAAAACATATAGCTTCGACCATACCACCTATGCCCTCGATATCGCTAGGCAATTCACCCTTTTCAATATCGTTACCTAACATATTACAAAGCACACGACGAAAATATTCATGACGCGGAAATGAAAGGAAACTTCGCGAATCAGTAACCATACCAACGAAGCGTGAGAGAAGGCCCATATTCGAAAGCGCGTTCATTTGTTTTTCCATGCCATCCTTTTGGTCGAGGAACCACCAGCCACTTCCGAACTGCATTTTACCCGCAACAGAACCGTCGTTAAAATTACCAATCATGGTTGCAATCAATTCATTGTCTGCCGGGTTAAGATTATAAACAATGGTTTTCGCAAGTTGATTGGTGTTATCGAGATGGTTAAAAAACTGCGACATGGAACGTGCCTGTGAAAAATCACCTACTGAGTCAAAACCAGTATCCGGTCCTAACTCACGGAGCATACGTGAATTATTATTTCGCAGGGCACCAACGTGAAACTGTTGTGCCCAACTTTTTGCATGATACATCCTGCCAAGGTTTATCAGTACAGCACATTTGAACTGATTCCGTTCCGTTGTATCCAGTGACTTACCACCCTTTATTTTTTGGAATAAATTATCGGCAACGATTTCAGCATCTGCAAAAAAGTAAAGTTGTTCTAATCCATGGTCGGAGGCACGGCAACCCTGTTCGGTAAAAAAATTAATCCTGTTTTCCAGTGCCTGCAACAAATCATCGAAGTTCTTAATTTCAATTCGCGTGACAGCTGAAAGTTTTTCAAGATACGCTGCGTATACAACAGGATCCTCCACGCCATAAACTTTATCAGGACGAAAGGTGGGATACATTTTAAAACCAGCTTCCTGTTTGGCAAATTGTTGATGGTACTCAAGCGTGTCCGTGGGATCATCTGTCGTGCAGAGCACTTTTACATTCATCTTGTTCAACAAACCACGCGTGAAATAATCTTCGTTTTTAAGCTTTTCGTTTGCCTCAGTATATATTTTTAAAGCAGATTTCCCGTCCAGCAGCGTTGTTATTCCAAAATAATTTTTAAGCTCCAGGTGCGTCCAGTGATAAAGCGGATTTCGCAAAGCATAAGGAACCGTTTCCGCCCATTTCTGAAATTTCTCTTCTGGTGAAGCGTTGCCAGTGCAATAGCGCTCAGGGATACCGTTGGTTCGCATCGCGCGCCATTTATAGTGATCGCCATCCAGCCAGATTTCTGTGAGATTATTGAACTGCCTGTTTTCTGAAATATCCTTTGGTGAAAGATGGTTGTGATAATCAATGATTGGCATTGGTGCAGCAAATTGATCATACAATACTTTTGCAGATTCGGTTTCAAGAAGAAAATCCGGCGTGATGAACTCCCTTATGGTGGTATTAATCATAGTCTACTTCATTTCAGATAAGTTGCGCTGTATCGCCAATTCCAATCTGCGAAATTCAGCCAGCCCCGTAATCTTCCGATAGCCGAATAACCAGTTCTTTCCCAAATCATCGCGCATCGGATGTCCATGGTCTGGTCTGAAGGGTCCAGCGTGATGTCTTTTATGTTGTTGCAATACCAATTCTCTCATCGCAGCGTACATATCAACATCTCCATCAAGGCGATTCGCTTCATAAAAATTTTCTTCATCATCACGGATAGTACTACGCAAATGTATAAAATTTATACGGTCGCCTAACTGTTTCACCATTCTGCCAACGCATTATCCGGCCGAACACCAAATGAACCGGTACAAAAGCAAATCCCGTTGCAGGATCGGGATAAGCCGCCAGTAGTTGATTGACATCTTCTTCCGTGCTCGTACAACTATTTTTTTATGGCACATGACCTGCTGAATTTTGCCTGACATCAAACACCTGAGAAAGCTGTGAAACCACCGTCTACAGGAACGGTAATACCCGTTACAAATTTTGATGCATCCGAACACAACCAGAGTAACGTACCTACAAGGTCGTCGGGATTTCCGAAGCGTGCAAAGGGCGTATGTTGTAATATATCCAGACCACGTTGTGTAAAAGAACCATCTGACTTCGTTAGCAAGTTTCTATTTTGTTCAGTTATAAAAAATCCAGGCGCGATACCATTTACGCGAATTCCTTCCCCGAATTTCTTTGCCATTTCTATGGCCAACCATTCCGTAAAATTTTTGATTGATGATTTTGCTGCGGCGTAACCAACAACCCGGGTGAGTGGCTGAAATGAAGTTACCGAAGCAATGTTAATGATGACGCCTTCTTTTCTCTGCGCCATTTCTTCAGAAAAAATCTTGGTAGGAAGTACCGTGCCGGTGAGGTTCAGATCCACGACTTTCTTAAACTCATTCATATCAAGATCAAAAAAAGTCTGTGTTGGTGTGATCACAGCGCCAGGAAGATTTCCACCAGCTGCATTGACCAGCACATCGATCTTACCAAACGCTCGAAATATCGCTTCCTTTCCGCGCATGAGTTGTGCTTCATCCAAAACATCCGCCTGAATGAACATGGCTTTGGATCCCCTGCTTTGCAAATTATTTACAAAAACCTCACCCACATCTTTTCTTCTTCCTACAAC
>Ga0196965_1001000_pt1 | contig 12364 bp, 6 predicted proteins | sample S1_20metaG_FD_148668 | JGI IMG/M metagenome (GOLD analysis project Ga0196965, IMG submission 148668) | Soil microbial communities from Anza Borrego desert, Southern California, United States - S1_20 | ecosystem: Environmental > Terrestrial > Soil > Desert | place: USA: California | collected... | reverse complement strand
GATATCCAGTTCTCGTTGGCAGATCCTTGCGGAAGCGCCTGTCCCGGCCAGACCAGTGCCCCGTGGTTGGTTACCACATAAATATTGGCCGTGGTCCCTACCGATTGATATCCCAGTACTTTGAAAGTATATGTCTCACCGGATTTAATCCGGGGTGCGGTAAATATTTCACCGATGGGCCATACGCCCGGCGTCCCGGTCTGGTTTGAAACTACTTTGACATACGTTTCGCCGTTAAGATATTCGCTGGTAAGTGTAACGTTGTTTTTAGCAGTAAATCCGCTCAATCCATTTGCCTCCCTGTTTTCGATGAGGTTACTGTAAGAAGGCGGCAACAATCTTCCTTCTTCGTGGAAAATGATCGACGGCTCGTCGTTGATCAGTATCTGTCCGCCCACGTAATCGGTTTTCAGGATCAGTTGATCGGTGGCGCTGTACGAAGCCTGGCTGAGCTTCGTACCGCCGGCATCATAACTATAGAGCGTGTACGTGTCGTCTGTAAACGTTACCTTCTTAGGCAGGTTCAGGTCGTTGTACTCGATAGTAATGTCCTTATTCTTATCATAGGTCAGGTTGCCGCTGACGTCATAGACGTAGTCGTCCGTTGAAACGTTACCATCCTTGAAACCACTGTCCTTCTCAGTCGCAGTGCTGTTTTCTGTAACACGGATCAACTGGTTTCCCGGTGAGGCACCGTAATTATAACTGAGATCGTCAATCCACGCGGAGGCCGCCGCGCTGATCTTTTGTTTCCGCTTTAACGTCTGAATATTACCATTGAGGTCGTAGGTGATATTTTTCTCCGAGTAGAAGTCATTGTCATTGCTCCAAGCCCCATTTGCGCCAGCCTTATAGTTCGCGTCGGTCATGCGGTTCAGGCCGTCATAATCGAAATTGTACAACCGCTGTTTCGTTCCGAAATCCTTTCGCCACTTCAGCGCGGTGATCATGCCGTCCTTTCGCAGTGATGCGCCGGCGCTGAAGTCATCCGATGCATATGCCATCTCCATACCGAAATAGTCGTTCTCAGATTCATCGGAAGAAGCACTGTTCATTTTAGTCGTCCATCCCTTGATGTTATAGGTGTAGTCGACCGACTGCAAATACGTCGCGCCATTGTCTGCACTATGGAGATTTTTTTCTTTCACGTTGCCCTTCTCATCGTAGGACACAGATGACAGAATAACCTCAGGCTGATTATTTAATTTATGATAAACTTTCAGCGGCCTTCCTACCGCGTCATAAGTAAACCGCTTGGCGATTACCTGGGCAAGCTCACTCAGCTTCGACTCGAGCACCTTCCCGGAAAAATCATATAGTGTCGAAAACCGGCTTACCCCACCCGTATGAACGGAAGAAAGGATCTGGAGAGGACGCTGTTTCTGATCGTAATACGTAACGGTATGCAGCCATTGGTTTGTGTTGAGTACACGAACACTCATCCCGGTAATTTGCCCGCGGATGCGGTTGAATTTTAAAAAGGGATCGTAACCTGTCGCGGTCTGCCAGGTCTCGCTGACGAACTGGAACGACGGATCGAGGAACAGTTCGGCACTTCCATTGTAATTATCGTAGTATGTGATAACCAGTGCCTCGGCATTCTCAGTTGGAAAGCCGCTGCTTGCCGGAGATCCGCCATTTCCAATGCTGGCTACAAAAGTGCCCTGCGTAGCGGCGCTGAAAGAAAACCCGGGTTGAAGTACAATGGAATTAGTAGCCTGATACTCGCTGTAGCCATCATAGGCAGCCGAAACAATATCGGTGCCCGTGCGCATCGATTCGGTAGTATTGGCCGGCGGGGTTGTATTCTGATAGCCCGCACCGTTGTCAAGCCCGTTGACGAAAGCCTGCATCTGGCTGCGCGAAGAAACCGTCGAAGGTTTATAGATCCCGCTGATCACCGGCCGGTCAAATTCATCATACTTGGTGTAGCTCCAGTCATTCAACAACCGTTGATTGCCATCCTGGGTCAGCACAACACGCCCTCTTTTATCGTAAATAGTGTAGACCCAATCCGTTCCAGGTCCTTTGCTTTCGATGGTGCGATTTAATTCATCATACTTAAATTGGTAACACCATTTATCAACCTGCGCTTGTGTTGGATTATAGTTTGCTGCATCCTTCAATATTTTAAACAATGCAGGGGGGATAATAAATCTCAGGTTGTTCCGCGAATCGTATACATGATGTTTCTCCGCCCAGACGGTAGTGCCCTCCGCCAGCGATCGTTCGACAAGTTTTACGCCTTCAAAATTGCTGATAATCTGGTTAACCGATTGTTTCGAAACGTCTACGATATCGGTTACAGTCTCAACTTTTAACTGCGCGTTGACCCATGCTGCAGAAGAGGTAGGTAAGGAACCGGTAATTGTCCATTTTCTAATGGGTGAAGCGCTCGTATTCGTTCCATAGCTGAATTCGGAATGCCCCGTCGCCTGATCAGGTTGCCAGGCGGCTCCGGTAGAGCCTTGTTTTAGAGGCCTGCTCAGCCCCGAATTTTCAAGTACAGTGACAGCATAAGGCTTGTCGGTATAAAATCCGGCGACCGTTCCTGCGTATTCGCCGTTATCCAGTAAGCTCTGATAGTTCCCGTTTGTTTGGTTGAATACGACTGGCAGATACATTTTTGTCTCGCGGCCCAAGTCGTCGTAGACCCTCGGCGTCATGATGTCTTTTCCCAGGGGGCTTTGCTCTTTCGCCACCATTTCCATAGGTAAACCGAGATCATTGAAGTAAATTATGTTGGTTGTCCGGTCGGAGGCACCCAAAGACGCTATTTGCGATTTATCCAGGATATTACCTGTTCGTACAATGTCCTCACGCTGGTAGGAGTAGTTGTTGGTGATGTCACTGACCGTTAACACCACATTGTCGGTGGCGAAATCGCCCGGGGGATCGGTGACCTTCAACTGAAAAGTGTATACTCCTGCTACAAGATTTGTAAGGGTAAGCATCGGCGTTGCCGCACCGTTTAACGTTACAGAAGGTCCTGAAACTTTAGTCCATTGATATGAAAGGCCATCATAGTCCGGATCTGATCCGGAGCCGTACAAACTGAACGAACTCTTCGGTAAGCCCACTGTCTGGTCGGGTCCGGCGTCTGCGACCGGTATTTTGTTGACTATGACCGTGAAGGGTACTTTGATACTTTCGCAACCCAGATATCTTGATACATGGTATGACCTGTTTTCAGTGAGGGTATATGATGTTGTGTAGGTAAGCCCTTGCCCCAGAGGTGCCATGTCACCTTCATACCATTTATACGTCTCTCCCGAAACAGCCCCCCCAGCAGTAAGGGTCGCAGCCGTGTTATATTTGATAACGATATCGGTTGCCACCGGACCTCCCGGCGGCGTGACTATTGTGACCGGCATCAAGGTAGTCTGTACAACACCGCAACTGTTAGTTCCTTTCAGGTAATAATTGCCACTCTGTGATGGAGAATAGACTGTTGTGGATGATAAAAATGTGCCGCCATTATCAGGGTCTCCCAAATACCAGGAGTAATTGGTGCCTCCCGTAGCTGTTAAGGTGAAAATCCCTTCACAGGCTGTGAAGGGGTTACCCGAGGGCGATATGCTGATGTTTGATGCGGCAGTAAGGGTAAAGGTTACTGGCGTTCGCGAAGATTCTGATGATCCGCACCTGGCTGCTACCCAATAGGTCACAGTACTTCCGTAAGAAGCCTGCAATTGTGAAATCCATATGTTGGTACTGGGACTGTATTGATTAGTAGGTGTTACCATTGTGCTGCCCGTCTGCGACGTGTACCACCGATGCGCGGTGACACCTGAATAGGTAGTAGTTGCCATTAATGTGTAGGTACCAGCACATCCCGATACGCTGCCCGGATAGGGCGGCGTCGAGCATGACTGGCTCCAGGTCGCCGTATGAAGGAAGCCGAACAGCAAAACAAGGCATATGGCTTTAAGCCACTTTGAAAAGAATGTATTTTGTGTCATTCTTATTTCTTTAAGTTGTACGTATACGACTTGATTATACCCCTGCTTTCATCGCGAATGTTCAGCACTCTTCCCCACACATCGTACTCTGTATACATCGTTTGATTGTTGGAGTCAGTTTTAGAGGTTATCCCATAGACCGGATGGTAGGTATAGGTAGTCATGACCGCTTCGCTGGGATGTATCCTTACCTCATCGATCTGAACTTCAGTCGGACCTGACCTGTTGATGGCGATGCCCATCTGGCCACTTACCGTGTATTCAAAAAACGTCCAGTCGGATAAAGTACCAAGGTTAATAGTCCCTATGCCTGTGATGGTGATGGAACCTCCATTCGATTTTGCCCAAAACGAAACGGTATACGACTTCTCGGGCGTTAGCTCGTCTTTTGCCAACGAACCCAGGCTTAAGTATTTGTCACCTGTTTTTGCGCTACCGTTCGTAGACGTTCCATTAATTATGGAGAACTCGCCATGGCTTGCATCCTCAAAACTGTTGTAAGCAAAATCACCATAAGCACCATTGGACAAACTTGCGATGACATTACGTTTTTTATAATCGTAGATCTGCGAAGAGCGCTGGCCAGTATTGTCAGATTGCGTAAGGGGCAAACCGGTTGTAACATCAATGGCGTTCACTTTACCGCCATATTCCCAGTCGGCAGAGGGCGTTGTTGAAACATTCCAGGCTGTAAATGCCGATGTTCCGGTATGCCTCCAGGTGTAGCTGTCGTATGGAAACCATTTGCCACTATAGTCCTTCCACCGCGACACCTGGCTCTCAACTATATTACCTTCCCGGGTCAAAGAAGTTTGAATCGGATCAGAAAAAATATTCATTGCCCGTGATGGATCATAGCTTTCCCACCAATACTTATAAGTTTTAATTACTTCCCCGATTTTTGTGCTTCCCTGCAGCGTTGCGGAACTTTCCGATTGCAGGTGTCCGTATTGGGAATGATACGTGAAATCGTTAACGGCTATCCTACCCGTTGTATTATCGGTAACTTTTTGCCTTAAAGGCCGGATGAAAAAACCTTTCTGCAAAGGGTAATAGCTAAACGTGGTTTCGGTTGTCAATACGGCATTGCCGGCCTGATCAATGGAAACGTTCTTATACGCTATGCCCATGAATTTTTTCAAATATGTACCAAGGTGTCCTGTGAAGGCAGCCGACGGGTCATTGGACAGTGTTGTGGCCTGGTTAGAGGTGAGGCCGTTGATGAAAAAATATTTCTGAATGCCCACAGGATATGGCGTAATGTTGATATCCGCGACTCCTGGCAAAACCTCGACCTTATTGAATTGAAGTATATTACCTGAGACATCGGTTGTTGCTACATCAGGATAATATCTATAGGACGTGCTGCTTGCTCTGCTAATCAACGGTCCCGTTACAGTCACTTCTGATGTAGTGTTTGTGATTTTGGTAGCCGCATACTGGCTTATAGGTCCTTCAACTTTATCACCTGACTTACGGAAAATTCTCAATGCCTTAGCTTCATCGAGCCACGAATATGTCAGTAAAGTGACTATCGTATTGCCAGCTACTTGCAGCGATGTCACTTGGTGATCGGGGTGAATACCTAAAGCGATTTTTTCGAGCAAGCCGGTATAAGGTTGATCTATGTACGTCTGTCCGGAAAATTGTCCATTTTTAATGAAGATCACACCGAACTGATGCCCACTACCAAAATTTCCTGCAATAAAATCGAAACCCGCAAGGGCCGTGAAATTCTGATTCTCCATAAAGGTATCATGCCCATTGCTGACAGTCCCATCGGATTTTCGGAAAAAAAGTTCACCGCTGCTCAAAAAAAAGTTAGCGCCGACTGCTGAATTGATGCTGCCCTGCCAGATCGGATCTTCCCAGTCTGTCAACCACGCCCTCGCGTTTCCGTCGTATCGCCGAAGCGCTCCTTTTACAACCAGGGGGCCATTTAAAGGAGGCGGATCAAAGCTTGGACGAAAAATAAAATCCTCCCCAGCGCCGAAAATATTAACGAAGCCAAGTCCATTGCTTAAATTTTGCATAAACCCAGACGTTCGCCAGTACTGCCCATCATATCGAAAGGCAAAACCTCCGGCATCAACTCCTGGTTTGACCATCAAGACGGTACTATTCCCAAAAAAGTTAACAAAAGAAAGGTCATTTACTGCGACCCCGGTATTATATCTCGAAAAATTGTCAAAGTTTTCATCCCAAGTATAAATAAACTCATCGTTGTCGGCAGCCATTGCTACAGCAAAAGTGCTTCCGGCATGCCAGTAGGATTTTTCGGCATCGGAGAAAAATGTTATCCCGGACGGAACTGTTTTTTGTATCCACTGATCATTCTTATCCAGAAAAAAGAAGTCAATCTTATCAGGATCGATTGGATTGGGAAATGATACATCGTCATAACCGTGAATAATATAGTAATTGGGCCCCGCTTCATAATTATACCGATCAGAAGACCCCTTCACTGTCGTAGCACCCGTCCACGTAGTTCCATTCCATCTGAAAATGAAATGTCGGTCTTTGCTTTTATCCGACCCTAATAAAATAAAATCTTCTCCCGCCACCAGTGTTGGCTCATTGCCGATATCCATATAAGGTGATTTCGCAGCGTTTGCATCGCGTGCCAATTCCTGATAAAAGGTATGCCACTCGCCGGGAATATTCTCATTTCGCTTATACATGTAGAGATCATATCGCGTGTTCTGATATTCCAAGAATCCGGTTTGTGTCCTCCGGAGGTTAAGGATTGCAAAAAAATCCTTGCCCATCGCAAAATCAAAATCTTGAGACTTCCCGTTGTCAGTCTTTAATGCAACATCGACCAACGCCGTTAGATCCTTCTTCAACCATCGGCCTGTTTCCCAAGTATATACTTCAACATCCACAGGTTGAGGACCGGTACTCTCATTTCCTGAAGGCCGTCTCCTGCGCGTTAGTACGACAAAGTCTTCGCCTATCCATATCCGTGGTTCTGCATAGTCACTGGAAATTTCCGGCACATAAAGATCCTGTTTTGCGTTCGGCAAAGTGATTAAACTGTAGGTGTAACTAGTTGACCCTCCGGTCGGAGACGTAACTGTCGCTAACGCGCCATAATTATTTTCCGAGTTTTGTTCGTATTGAAATTCGACGTTGGCCTGATAATCACCGGACGCCAGCAGTTGACCGACATTATTCAATAATCTTTTTTGAAGATTACCCGAGCCCAGGAATGAATATCCCAATTTAATCTGAAAAATAACGGCGTCATTTTCGTCGTACCGCACAATTCTCTCCACATACTTGGATTCATATTTCTCCTGATAAGCATCGGGCTCATTTTTTTCAACGTGAGGGTCATCATACTCGCTAAGGTTTTTTCCCTGATAAACCAATCTGACTTTCTCGCCAATCTCATTTCGCACCTCTAGCAAATAGGACGCCTTCGTGTGAAAGGAAGATCCAACTGCCTCAACGTCCTGCAGATACTCAAAATAAATTTTTTGACCTACGACATTGGTGATTTCAGTGAGATCCCATACATGTGCCATTTGTTGTCCTCCCGGCGCGTTGCTGTTGCCAACCCAGTTTCCCCATCGAACCATATACTGGACAGCATTCCTTCCGTTGGAGGGATTTCCGTATGTAAAAATAGTGCCGTCGTCTTTTGTGATAGTCCACGTTTCATTTGCGGGATCATAACGAATCTTCCAGAATTGGTAGTTCTTGGTATAAAATTTCCAAAGGGAACCATCCAAACCATCGTAGAACAGCAGATTCGATTGGCCACCTTCTAATATATAAAAATCATCGTCCTCCCTTGATCCTGTGCCCTTAAAATCCGAAACTATTCTTGGCGATTCAAAACTCCACCCCAGCCCGAACACGCCCGTAGGTGCTTCCCGGTTCCAGGTTGTGGATAATAACTTTGCGTTTAAGGAAGTGTAGTTAAGAGCGAACGAGTAAGAAGAGCTACCGTAAGGTAATTGCACTATAGGCAAGCTGAATTGAACGCTGCCATTAAACAGGTTTGTACTATTTTCCAGAAAGCCTAGATTGTCCGGAAGCAGGGAAAAAGAACTCGGTACTGACGTTGGGGGGGGCGGCGGTTCGGTTTGCGATAGCAAACGCGTGCTAATGGCCACCATCACAAGGAGAAGGGCTATTCTATTTTTCATAAATGTAAATCGGACAACGTACTAATTATGAGACTTCTTTAAAGCGTCGATTTGCTTTTGTTGATCTATCAATAACAAAGTGAGTTCCTCGATTTTCTTCAACAGCACCGCGTTCATTTCACCCAGGCTCAAACCTTGCTCCTCGACTTGCTTCGCGGTAGGAACGCCAGGCAAGTGCTTATGCATTCTGATATAAGCTTCAACTTCGCTTAGGCTGGGAAGTTTATACTCCTCATCAAAGACATAATCCGGCCAATTCGACTGAAGCTTTACAACGACCTCTTCAGCCACTACTTTCCCCCCTATTGCGAGCTTGTACCCTGCGGGTGCTGTTGCAGTCCCAATGCTTACAATACCTGAATTGTAATTAATGTTGGATCCGGAGGTTGTCCATTGTGAACTACCGGAAAACGGAGCACCATTTACATATAACGCCGTGGCATTGATGGTTCCATTCACGTCCAAAGTATACGCTGGGTTATTTTTTGCTATACCAACCCTGTTATCACCGAAAATATTCATGACACCATTTGTCCCCAGTCCATTGGGTGAAATGCTTACAAAGTCCGGACCACCCTCTTTATAGAAGATTCCATACGTGGGATATGATGAACTGAAAGCGATACCAAAAGTACTACCCGCCACGCCGCCACCTAAAAAAAGCTTTCTGTCATTGCCCGAGAAGTTTATGTTGCCGTTAATATGAAGTTTCTCTGAAGGCGAAGTCGTCCCGACTCCTACATTACCACTATTAGAATTATAAATGTTAGTTCCACTGGTAGTCCACTGTGCATAACTTGACTGTGAAGCCAACGCAATGGCTAAAAGCATGAAATACTTCATATTAACTTGGGATTAAAATTGCGATACAGGTTCCGGCTCTCAGAAATATATACTACAAACAACACATACTTTCATCCAACGTTTTCAAGAGCTTGTTTACAATTATATCAATTGTATCGCATTAGTTCCAAGCATCACACATTTTTTAATTTTAAGAATATCGGATAATTGAGTCAAAGACTGAGCATTAAATGATTTGAAAATCAGTTAACTTTAATATTGCTTGTGTCAATTTTTAACGTCATCCCCGGGTCAATAGCCAAACGGTTGCGATAGAGTGTCGAATTGATTTGGATGAAGCTGATTTAAAACCTGTCCCGAGTAAAAATATTCAGACACTTAATGTAGAACATTCCCGAATCCCGCTCGCTAAGCTCAGTAGCGGCAATGACATTTATTTAAACGGCCGCTGAAATCCCGATCCTGACCATTATCTTCAACACATCTAAACAAACCTTGTTTACCAACATGAAATATCTTTTCACCTGTCTAATTCTGACCATCATGGCCGCCTGTCAATCAAAAGAAACAAGAACCGCCGGCACGATCGAAAAACTCGATCCGGCACTCGATGCCATTATCGACGAAAACGCCAGGCCGGAGATCATTGCTGAAGGATATAAATGGAGTGAAGGTCCGCAATGGTTAAGCGAAACGAAAACACTGATCTTTTCGGATGTACCGACCAATACCATCTACCAATGGTCCGAAGGAAAAGAAGCTTCTGTTTACCTCACACCTTCGGGGTATACCGGAACCGTGGAGCGCGGCGGCGAGATGGGCTCAAACGGTTTGACCTTAAACCGCGAAGGAAAGCTTGTGCTATGCCAGCACGGTGATCGCCGCGTCGCCATCATGGATGCACCACTCAACGATCCCAAACCGAATTTCATTACCGTATCGGACAATTTTGAGGGCAAAAAATTAAGTAGTCCCAACGATGTGGTTGTACGCAGTAATGGCGATTTCTTCTTTACCGATCCGCCCTACGGACTTCCGAAGCAGGCCGATGATCCGACAAAAGAAACACCCTTCAACGGGGTTTATAAAGTATCCGGCGGCATCACTACCCTGCTGGTTGATTCATTGACACGGCCCAATGGTATTGCTTTTCTTCCCGGGGAAAAGACTTTCATTGTGGCCAACTCCGATCCCGCGAAAGCGATCTGGTATGCGTTCGATCTTACCGAAAGTGACTCCGTTGTCAATCCCCGCATTTTTTATGACGCTACGGAAAACGCAAAAAAAGAGAATGGTTCACCCGACGGGTTCCGCGTCGACAAGCAGGGAAATGTATTTGCAAGCGGCCCTGGTGGTATCTGGATCTTCAACGTCGAAGGTAAAGTACTCGGCAAGATCAAACTCTCCGAACCCGCCTCAAACTGCGCCCTTACCGATGATGAGAAGACGCTGTTTATTACGAACAATATGTATGTAGTACGCGTTAAGTTAAGACAATGATGTGCTGAGGAGCATGGGCCGTCGGGGAAGCTGCTGGCTTCAAGCTACAGGCTTCTAGCTGATTTCTTTAATGATGGAATCGTCTTCTTCAGTATTGATCTTTTGAGTGAAATGCAATGCCAGTGTATCCTATTTCAAAGTCCCAAAGCCTAAGTCCCAAGGCCCAATGCCTAACGTATGCATGCTGTAGACCAGATAACCCCTGAAGTCCTGTTGATGATGTGCGTCGGCGGCATCATCTTTATTGTTGTGTTTAAAGCGATCTTCCGAAAGCGGAAGTAAGTTTTAACGGCATTATGTTCAATCCTGAAGGGTAGGCAACGACCAACGACAGTTTTAATCGTCAGGATGATTTTATAAATTCATGGGTCCATAGTTATTTGAACCTTATAAATTCATTACACCCCTATGAAAAAAATGCTCGTCTATTGCGCCTTTACATTGATCGTTTCCGGCGCTTTTGCACAAACCACGAAAAAGATATTGGAACTGCCCGAATTCAAAGGCATTTATGTCAATTCAAACTACACCGTGTACCTGAAGCAAACCAATAAGCAGGAGGTTACGGTTGAAGCGTTGACGGAGATCTATTCGCTTACCGATATCAAAGTGGAGAACGGTATACTCATGATTAACATGGAACGCAAACCGGAAACACCCAATAAAAGTATCTGGTCGAAGATCGATGATATTAAACTTAACCCGACCATGAAACTGTATGTGAGCGTTAAAAATATCAATGAACTTCAGGTCAACGGCGGTGGTAAGATCATCTCCGAAAATTCCATCGCTGCCGATAATGTAACCCTGGGTGTATCCGGGAATGGAACTTTGGATGTCGATCTGAAAGGCAATGTGGTTAAAGCCGAAGTGAGTGGTAGCGGAACCCTGACCTTACGCGGCTATGCGACGACACTCGAAGCAAACAACAGCGGCTCGGGAACCATCAACGGTTTCAACTGCCCGTTTGAAACCGCGAAAGTGAAAGTAAGCGGCTCGGGACTCTGCCAGCTCAACGTAAGCAACAACCTCGATGCGGTGGTGATGGGCAATGGCCAGGTGAAACACAAGGGAAATACGAAAACAGCGCAGAAGAAAATTTACGGTTCAGGAAGCGTAGAGCGCGCGTACTAACCACTAACATTGCTAACATTCTCAACAAACTGTCCTTATTGCGATCAGGCAATGTGGACAGTTTTTTTATGTCTCTTGTATTCCAGTCTGCAGACACACCGTAACGAATTATGAAAACTACGGTGATTCCGCCCTTGTTCACCAGGCTTTCCGGGCTTGTTTCGAGTCCAACCGGGCTGAAAGCTGTAGTGGTAAAAAGTCCCAAATTGGCCCAAAATGGCGGATTTTCCCGAAATAATCCTGAAAAAAAGCCGGCTGGGGTACTGCTGATATATCAAAAAATTCTATATACATTTACACGTTAGTTGATTTTCTTACTTGGGACAACAAAAATAGTTCTCATTTAAAGTCGGTCAGTAACCTTAATTAATTTCTCATTTATTATCAGTACAATGAACATTTATGTTGCCAACATCCCTTTTAAGGCATCCGAACAGGAATTGAAGGGACTATTTGAAGAGTATGGCGAAGTTTCTTCAGCCAAAATCATCATGGACAAAGTTACTCAGCGCAGCCGCGGTTTCGGTTTTATCGAAATGTCTGACGATGCTGCTGCCCGCCAGGCCATCACCAGCCTGAACGGTTTCAATTTCCTCGGCAAGACCCTCGTAGTGAACGAAGCCCGACCAAAGACTGATACTCCCCGCAGTGGTGGCGGTGGAGGATACAGAAGCGGTGGTGGTGGTGGTTTTAATCGCAGAACAAACGATTATTAATCGAGCCGATACTTGAATCAAAACTGTCCCTTAACCGGGACAGTTTTTTTTTTGCCCCTGGTTTTCAGGCAGAACTTTTCAACTTCACCGG
>Ga0196965_1000999_pt1 | contig 12365 bp, 14 predicted proteins | sample S1_20metaG_FD_148668 | JGI IMG/M metagenome (GOLD analysis project Ga0196965, IMG submission 148668) | Soil microbial communities from Anza Borrego desert, Southern California, United States - S1_20 | ecosystem: Environmental > Terrestrial > Soil > Desert | place: USA: California | collected... | reverse complement strand
CGTCGGCGGTGAGGGGGACGTCGTCGAAGCCGGACCCGGTGCTGCTGTTGTCGCCGGTGCCCGACGCGGTCGGGATGTCCTGCTGGATCCGGTCGCTGCCCTGGGGGTCGCTCACGGGAGCCTCCTGTCCGACGGCGCTGTCCCCCGGGGCATGCCCGCCGTCGTCGCCCTGAAACGACCAGCGGCCGCTGGGTGGCGTGCTGGAACGGCCGCCCTCCAGGGATCCGCCGGCCCCGCCCGCAGGCTCACCCCGACCCCGCGAGGGGTGAGAGGGGCGGGGTCCTCCATCGAGGCGTGGGGGAGGGTGGTCCTCCTAGAACGCGGCCTCGTCGACCTCCATGAGCGCGTTGTCGGTGTTCTCGACGATCGCCCGCTCCGAGGACAGCCGGGGCAGCACCTGGGTGGTGAAGAAGCGGGCAGTGGCGAGCTTGCCCTCGTAGAAGTGCCGGTCCGCACTCGTCACCTCGCAGGCCAGCGCGCCCAGCGCCACCTCGGCCTGCCGCACGAGCAGCCACGCGGTGATCAGGTCGCCGGTGGCCAGCAGCAGCCGGCTGGTGTTCTGCCCCACCTTGTACAGCGCGGTCAGGTCCTCCTGAGCCTGGCCCAGGTGGCCGAACATCGCCGCGAGCATGGCCTGCACGTCGCCGAGGGCGGTGGCCAGTGCGGCGCGCTCCTCCTTGAGCCGGCCGTTGCCGGCCTCGGCGTCGATCGTGGCCTGGATCCGGCCGGCCAGCCAGGTCAGCGCGACGCCGCCGTCCTTGACGATCTTGCGGAAGAAGAAGTCCTGGCCCTGGATGGCCGTCGTCCCCTCGTAGAGGGTGTCGATCTTGGAATCGCGGATGTACTGCTCGATCGGGTAGTCCTGCAGGTAGCCCGAGCCGCCGAGGGTCTGCAGCGACTCACTCGTCAGCAGCTGGGTCGCCCGCTCGGAGCCGAAGCCCTTGACCAGCGGCAGCAGCAGGTCGTTGACGCGGGCGGCGAGCCGGGCCTCCTCGCTGTCGGCCGTGCCGGCGGCCTCGGCCTCGGTGACCTGGTCGCGGAAGGTCGCCGTGTAGAGGTACAGCGCCCGCATGCCCTCGGCGTAGGACTTCTGCAGCATGAGCGACCGGCGGACGTCGGGGTGGTGGGTGATGGGGACCCGCGGGGCGTCCTTGCTGGTCGCGGTCAGATCGGCGCCCTGGACGCGGTTCCTGGCGTAGTCGAGGGCCACCAGGTAGCCGGCCGACAGCGTGGCGATCGCCTTGGCGCCCACGAACATCCGGGCGTGCTCGATGACCCGGAACATCTGCGCGATGCCGTCGTGCACCTCGCCGACCAGCCACCCCTTGGCCGGCACCGGCCCGGCGCCGAAGGTCAGCTCGCAGGTCGTGGAGACCTTGAGGCCCATCTTCTTCTCGACGTTGGTGACGTACACGCCGTTGCGCTCGCCCAGCGCGCCGGTCCCGAGGTCGACGTGGACCTTGGGGACGACGAACAGCGACAGCCCCTTGGTGCCCGGCCCCGCACCCTCGGGGCGGGCCAGCACCAGATGGACGATGTTGTCGCTCAGGTCGTGCTCGGCCGAGGTGATGAACCGCTTGACGCCGGTGAGGTGCCACGAGCCGTCGTCCTGCCGCACGGCCTTCGTCCGGCCGGCGCCGACGTCCGAGCCCGCGTCGGGCTCGGTGAGCACCATGGTGGCGCCCCACTTGTGCTGGAGCATGAGCCGGGCGAGCCGCTGCTGGTCAGGGGTGCCGAGCTCGTCGAGGATGGCGGCGAAGGCGGCCCAGGAGCCGTACATGAAGACGGCGGGGTTGGCGCCGAGCACCATCTCGAAGGCCGCCCAGGTCAGGGCGTGCGGAGCGCCGAAGCCACCGAGGTGCTCGGGCAGGTCGAGGGAGAACCACTCGCCGTCCTCGATGGCGCGCACCGACCGCTTGAAGCTCTCGGGCAGGGTCACGGAGTTCGTGGCCGGGTCGAACACCGGTGGGTTGCGGTCGGCGTCGGCGAAGGAGGCGGCGATCGGGCCCTCGGCCAGCCGGCGGATCTCGGCCAGCACGCCGCGCGCGGTCTCGGTGTCCATCTGGGCGAAGGGTCCGGTGCCGAACCGGTCCTTGGTGTCCAGGAACTCGAAGAGGTTGAACTCGAGGTCCCGCAGGTTGGCGGTGTAGTGGCTCATCGCGCGTGGCTCCCGGTGCTCCATTGCCCGTCGACGGGTTCGTACCCGCTGGTAACAAACCGTATTACCGGCGGTAACCGGGAGCAAGCTCCGCGACCCGGCGACGGTCGTGCCGCCGGGGGGCTCCCCCTCGGGAGGGTGACGTGGCCGCTCAACGACCGTTCCGGATGTGCCGATGTGCTGCCCATGACCCGACCCGCGACCGCTGTCGCCGTCGCCGCGCTCACCACGCTCCTGGCCGCGTGCGGCACTGCGACCGCCGACACCGAGCCGTCCTCCACCGCTGCTCCCACCCCCGCGGTGGAGGACGGCACGACGCTCGTCATCGGCTCGGTCAGCGACGACCCGGAGGAGGAGGCGGAGGTCTTCCAGCCCTTCATCGACCACGTCGCCGACCAGCTCGGGGACCGGGGCGTGACCGGCGGCGACATCGTCGTGGCGTCGTCGGTCGCGGAGATGGCCGAGCTGCTGCGCACCGGCGCCGTCGACCTGTACGTGGACAACATGAACGGCGTCACCGAGGTCGTCGAGGGCGGGGCCGGGACCCCGTTGCTGCGCCGCTGGAAGGACGGCGCGCCGACCTACCACAGCGTCGTCGTGACCCGGCGGGACAGCGGGATCACCGCTCCGGAGCAGCTGGTGGGCCGCACGGTCGCCTTCGAGGAGGAGACCTCGACCGACGGCTACTTCCTGCCGGTGAGCACCCTGCGCCAGCTCGGCCTGACCGTGGCGCAGGTCCCCGAGCCCACCTCGGTGCCGGTCGCGGGCGAGGTCGGCTACGTCTTCTCGGGCGACGACGAGAACACCGTCTTCCTGGTGCTGGACGGCCGGGTCGACGCCGGTGCCCTCAGCGAGGAGGACCTCCTGGAGAACGCCGGGAGCCGCGCCGACGAGCTGGTGACCGTCGCCCGGAGCATCGACGTCCCGCGGCACGGCGTCGTGGCGCGGACCGACCTGGACCCGGCGCTCTCCGAGGCGCTCACCGCTGTCCTGACCGGCCTGCACGAGACCGCCGAGGGCCGCGAGGTGCTCGAGGAGTTCGACGACACCGCCCGCTTCGACCTCCTGCTCCCCGAGGAGCTCGCCCCCGTGCTCGGGCTGCGCCGGTTCCTGGGCGATGGCACGCCCTGAGCCGGCCGGGCGCCGGCCGCGGTGGTCCCCCACCTCGCGGCTGGGCATGCCGACCCGCTTCGCCCTGACGCTCGTCGTCGTCGGGCTGCCGATCGGCACGGTGGGCACCCAGCTGATCGTCGACCGGCAGGTCGCGGCGCTCGAAGCCACGGCCGAGGACAGCGTCCGCGGCGTCCTGCAGCTGCTGGACTCCTCGGTCACCAACCTCGTGGCGGCGGGCGACATCTCCGGCCTGCACGACGTGCTGGGCGACGTGCGCCGGCACGAGGGCGTCAGCGACACCTTCGTCATCGACGAGGACGGCGTCCTGCTCGCCGACGGGACCGCCGACGAGGACCGGCGGTTCAGCCGTCCCGAGCTGCACCGCGAGGTGGTCGCCGGGAACGCCTCGTCCCCGCACGAGGCGTTCCTCTTCGAGCACGGCGCACACCTCGACACGGCCCTGCCGCTGATGCTCGGTGACGAGCGCATCGGCACCGTCGTCGTCGAGTACTCCCTCGCCGAGGTGCAGGCCGAGGCGGTCCGCGCCCAGCGCACCGGCCTGGCGCTGGGGTTCGTCTTCACCGGCCTGTCCGGGCTGGCGGTCACCCTGCTGGCCGTCCGGCTCACCCGTGCCCTCGTCCGGCTCACCGACTTCGCCCGCGTGGCCGCGGAGGACTCCCTGCCCCGGGTCCTGGCGGCCGTCCGGGAGGGCCGGCCGGTCGAGCCGCACCTGTTGTCCGCCCCGTCCGAGGTGGGCAACGGCCGCGAGGCACGCCGGCTGGCCGACGCCCTCGGCACGTACGGGGCGGTCGTGAACGGGATGGCCGGCGACCTCGCCCAGTTGCTCCGGGAGACCGACGCCCGCTTCGCCAGCGCGTTCGAGGGCTCCGCCGTCGGCATGGCGATCCTCGACCCCGCCGACGGCCGGCCGGTGGCGGTCAACGACGCCCTGTGCCGGCTCCTGGGCCGGGACCAGGAGGGCCTGCTCGCCGCCTCCCTGCCGGACCTGGTGCACGCCGCGGACCGCCCCGCGTACGACGCCCGGCTGGCCGCGCTCCTGGCCGGCAGTGCGCCGGGCGCGCCCGTGGAGATCCGCTACGTCCGCGGGGACGGCGAGGTGGTCTGGACGATGGCCAGCGCGGCGGTCCAGCGCGACGAGGACGGCGCCGTCCGCGCCGTCTTCCTGCAGCTGGTCGACGCCTCGGCGCGCAAGCGCGCGGAGAGCGACCTGGTCCGGCTGGCCTACCACGACGTCCTCACCGAGCTGCCCAACCGCGCCTACCTGCTCGACACGCTGGAGCGGGCGCTGCGCCGGGCCCGCCGGACGGACGGCCCCATGGCGGTGCTGCTGCTGGACGTCGACCACTTCAAGGTGGTCAACGACAGCCTGGGCCACGACGCCGGCGACATCCTGCTGCGCGAGGTCGCCGCCCGGCTGCGCGCGGTCGTCCGGGACGGTGACACCGTCGCCCGCTTCGGCGGCGACGAGTTCGTCGTCGTGGCCGAGTCCCCCTGCGACGAGGAGGGCGCCACCGCGCTCGCGCAGCGGATCGAGGACGCCCTCTCCCCGTCCGTGGTCATCGACGGGCGCCCGGTGCACGTGTCGGCGAGCATCGGGGTCGCCGTCTCCCGGGGCGGTCGCGACGCCCGCAGCCTGCTGCGTGACGCCGACACCGCGGCGTACTGGGCCAAGTCCCGGGGCCGGGCGCGACACGAGCTGTTCGACGAGGAGCTGCGTCGCCGGGCCGACGCCCGCCTGCAGACCGAGCAGGAGCTGCGCCAGGCGCTCGAGCGCGACGAGCTGGTGCCGTACTACCAGCCGGTGGTCAGCACGACGACCGGCGAGGTGCTGGGCCTCGAGGCGCTGGTGCGCTGGGAGCACCCGACCCGCGGCGTCCTCGCCCCCGGGGCCTTCATCGAGGTGGCGCTGGAGACGGGCCTGATCGTGCCCCTCGGCCGGCGGGTGCTCGAGCTGGCCTGCCGCGACCTCGCCGTCTGGGACACCCTCGGCGGGTCGCGCCCCTGGGTGTCGGTGAACATCGACGCCCAGCAGCTGCACCTGGACGGCTTCCCCGACGACGTGGCCCGCGTCCTGCGCGACACCGGCACCGACCCCGACCGGATCCGGCTGGAGCTCACCGAGAACGCGTTCCTCGACCTGGCCTCGATGGAGGCGGCCCACCGGCTGCGGGCGCTCGGCGTGCGGCTGGCGGTCGACGACTTCGGCACCGGGTACTCGTCGCTGAACTACCTGCGGCGGCTCCCCGTCGACGTGCTCAAGATCGACCGGTCGTTCCTGGAGGACCTCTCCGCCGACCCGCAGGCCGACGCCGTCGTCCGCGCCATCGTCGAGCTCTCGCACACGATGGGCCTGACGGTGGTCGCCGAGGGCGTGGAGACCGCCGAGCAGCTGACGGCGCTGGCCGTCATCGGCTGCGACGCCTCGCAGGGCTTCCTCATCGCCCGTCCCATGCCGGCCGCGTCGGTCCCCGCCCACCTCGGGCAGGCCGCCGTCCTCCCTCGCCCGGCCTACGCCGGGGCCGGCAGCTGACCGCTCAGCTGCTGCGGCGGCGGGCGCGCAGCACGAGGCCGGCCAGCCCGACCAGCAGGCCGCCGAGCGCCGCGGCGATGACCAGGGCCAGCACCAGCGGGGCCTGCACGTCGGCGAAGACCAGGCTGATCTCGACGGTCTGGGTGTTGTTGACGACGAACAGCACCAGCAGCACGGTGACGAACAGCAGCAGCGCCAGGGCGAGCGTCCGGCCGGCGGTGCGGCCGGCGTTGCGGACGGGGTGACGCTCGGGCGTCGCCGTCCTGCCGGTGGTGGCCGGGCCGGCGGTGGCCGGACCCGTGGTCGTCCCGGGTGTGCCGGTCGAGGTGCGCAGGGGGTCGGAGCCGGGGGTGGTCACGGTGCGAGTCTGGTCCCCACCGCTGCTCCGCGCACGGTCAGCGGTGCGCGTCGGGCTCGGTCTCGGCCGGCGGGTAGCTCGGGCCCGCGATCCCGTCGGCCGGGCCGGGGGTCCCGCCCTGGGACTCGGGGTCGCCGGGCGGGGCGACCTCGCCGCCGAGTGGCTGGACGTCGCGCGGCTCGTCGGGCTCCGGCATGGTCATGGCCCGAGTGTGCGTCGGCGTCCTCCGGACGGCGACTCCGGGGACGAACTGCCCGATCGGCCCGCCGGGCCACGCCTGCCTCACCCCTCCAGGACCGGGCCCGCCTCGTGGTGGGGGTGGCCCTTCGTGCGCTCGCGCTGCTTCATCCGCGCCTCGTAGACGTGCCGGTCGCCGTCGGCCAGCTCGGTGCGGGCGCGCTCGTCGAAGGCGCGGAAGACCGACCAGTAGGTGGCGTCGTAGTCCTCGACGATCTGGAAGGTCCAGCGGTCGGCGATGACGTTGCGGCCGACGAGGTCGCGGTCGAGGTCGTCGGCGAGCTGGGTGTGGCCGGCCTCGCGCAGCAGCTCGACGGCGTCCTGGAGCAGCAGGTCGGCCTTGCCGGAGTGCTGGTGGAAGCCGTAGAGCTGGCCGCGCGCCTGCTCGATCGTCTCGAGGGCCTCGGAGAGCTTGCCGAGGCCCTCCACGGTGGCGTCGTCGAGGTCGGGCCGGCTGCGGTCGGTGCTCACCGGCCCATCCTGGGGTGCCCGGTACGGCGCCGCAGGCTCAGCGGGTGACGGCGATGTCGACGAGCCGCTCGGCCAGCTCGCGGCCGTGCGCGGCGGGGCCGTCGGGGCCCAGCAGCCCGCCGGAGAGGTACATGCCGTCGATGATCAGGTGCACCTGTGCGGCGAGGTCCTCACCGGCGCCCGGGGCGACCTGCTCGGCGAGGCGCTCCAGCCGGGCGTGCAGCTCGAACTTGTAGTCGGCGGCGGCGCTGCGCGCGGGGTGCTGCGGGTCGTCGTACTCGCTGCTGACGTTGGTGAACGGGCAGCCGCGGAAGCCGGCCCGGGTGACGTCTGCCTCGACGGTGTCGACGACCGACAGCAGCGCAGCCCGGGGGTCGCCCTCGAGGCGCGCGAGCTCGGCGTCGATGCGGGCCAGCACGGTGGCCGCCTTGCGGGCGAGGTAGGCGCCGACCAGGTCGTCCTTGCTCTTGAACAGCCGGTAGACGGTCATCTTGCCCAGACCGGTCTCCCGGACCAGCTCGTCCATGCCGACGCTGCGGGAGCTGCGGGTCGCGAACAGCCGCTCGGCGGTGTCCAGGACGATGGCCTGCCGCTCGGCCCGGCTCCGGCGGACGGGGGCCGAGGCGTCGTCGGCGGCGAGGGGGATGGCGGCTGCGGTCACGCCGGGGATGCTGCCCGAGTGCGTGACGGAGCGGTTCGCGGCACGCCGGGGAGGGCCGACAGCTGGTTGCAGTGAGTGACGAGGTACTTCCGGGCTGACCGGGACCCGGGGGAACGGTGGGGCGGGTGTGACGGTCCGTGACCCCGGAGTGGCCCCGTCCCGGCCACGGCCCCGAGCTCGGTGAGGTGCTGGAACGGCCCCCTGCAGGGCCCCACCGCGAGCCTGCGAGCGGGCGAGCGGTGGGGGCAGGGGTGGCCCCGTCCCGGGCACCGCCCCGAGCGTGCGAGGGGTGGGGAGGACGGGGTCCTCTCTCAGGCCCTGCGGGTCCGGCGCGGGTTGGCCAGCAGGCGGGCCAGCGGCGCGGTCGAGGCCTGCCGGGCCTGCGACTCGTCGGCCGGGCGCTCCTCAGAGGCCTCGGTACCTACTCGGGGCTGGTTGTGGGTGTCCTCCATGGCCCCAGCGTCCCCCGCGCGACCGGTGACGAAACAGATCCGCAACGGTGAGTTGAGTCGACATCACGGAGAGATGCGTCACTCCCGGTGGCCGCCGGGCCCGGCCGCGCGCGAACCGGGCACGCCGCCCGGCCCGCGCTGCGCGCTCGGGTCAGGGGGTGTCGGCGCCGCCCGCCGGCACGTCGCCGCCCTCGGCGGGCTGGTCCGGGTGCGGCGTCTGGCCACCCGGCTGCTCGCCGGGCGGGTCCCCGCCCTCGGCGGGCTCGGTGGTGTGTGCGGGCTGGTCGGGTTCGCTCACGGGACTGCCTCCTCGATCGTCGGCTGGCCGAGCCTGTGCCCGGCGGGCAGCCGGGTCAACCGCCCTGGTCCACCGGGACGGCGGGCGGCAGCCCGGACCTCGCCGCGGCGACCGCTGCCGCGTCGGGCAGCGCACCCCGGGCGCCGGGTCCGGTCGTCGACAGCGCAGCCGCCGTGACCGCCGTCGCCACCGCCTCGGCCGGGACCGTGCCGGCGGCGAGCGCGACCGCGAGCGCTCCGCAGAAGGCGTCGCCGGCGCCGGTGGTGTCGACGGGCCGCACCGGGAGCGGAGGCTGCAGCAGCGCCGGGCCGTCGTCCGGCACCAGCAGCGCGCCGCGCGCGCCGAGGGTGACCACGACCGTGCCGCCGGTCAGGGTGCGCGCCAGCGCCGCCAGCTCCCCGGGTGTCCGGTCGCCGGGAGGCGCCTCGGCCAGCTGCACCAGCTCGTGTTCGTTGGGCACCAGGACGTCGACCCGCGCGAGCAGGTCCGCCGGCAGCGGCTGCGGCGGCGCGGGGGTGAGGACGACGGTGCCCGTGGCCACCGCGGTCGCCGCCTGCACCGTCTCCAGCGGCACCTCCAGTTGCAGCAGCACCACCTGCGCGTCGCGCACCGCCGCGACGTCGACGTCCCCCGGTCGCAGCTCGGCGTTGGCGCCGGGGACGACGACGATCAGGTTCTCGCCGCTGGCCTCCTCGACCGGGATGGTCGCGCTGCCGGTGGGCGCCGCCGTCGTCCGCGCCACGGCCGAGACGTCGACCCCTGCCCCGGTCAGCGCGGCCAGCTGCCGGTCGGCGGCGGGGTCGTCGCCGACCCGGCCGACCATCGCCACCCGGCCGCCGAGCCGCCCGGCGGCCGCGGCCTGGTTGGCCCCCTTGCCGCCCGGCGCCAGCACGGTCTCCCGGCCGACGACCGTCTCGCCGCGGCCGGGCAGGCGGTGCACGCGGACCAGCACGTCCTCGTTGAGGCTGCCGACGACGGTGACGCTCACCCGCGCAGCTCTACCAGAACCGGTCCTCAGCCGTCGGACCGCCGGCGCTGGCGCAGCGGCAGCAGGTACCAGGCCACTGCGCCGAGCACGACGACGAAGGCGCAGCAGGCGACCGCCGGCCAGCGGCCGAGGACGACGTCGAGCACCAGCAGGACCGCCGCCGCGATGCCCAGGAGCAGCAGCGCCAGCCCGACGACCAGCGCGCCGTCGGCGAAGGCGACCAGCTGCTGCTTGCGCCGCTGCCGGAACAGGGTGCGGTGGAAGGAGACCGGCGCGATGAGCACCAGCGTCGCGCTCGCGGTGCTGAGCAGGGTGACCGCGTAGACCGTCGTCCCGAAGGTGCCGAGCTCCTCGAAGCGGGCGCTGAAGGGCAGGGTGAGCAGGAAGGCGAACAGGATCTGCACGCCGGTGATCGCCACGCGCATCTCCTGCAGCAGCTCGGCGAGGTTGCGGTCGAGCACCTCCTCGAGCGTCTGCCCGCGGGCGACCGCGGCCCCGGCCGCGTCGGTCCGTTTCCGCGCCACCCACCTGCGGTACCGCCGGGGAACCGACCCCAACCCACCCCGACACGCGCCCCGACACGGGCAGACACCGCGGGAGCAGCCATGGCGCACGACGAGGACCCGGACACCATCCGCCGCGAGTTCGGCGACGCGGTCAACATGAGCCCCTCGGAGCTGGAGAAGTGGCTGCAGACCGACGAGTCGCAGTCGGTGGGGCAGAAGAAGGACCGCGACGGCGAGTCCACCGGCCACGCCGAGGGACGCCGCATCGTCGAGCTGCTGCGGAAGGAGAAGGGCGACCTGTCCGACGACGACCTCGCCCACATGCGGAAGGTGCACGGCTACGTGGCCCGTCACCTGGCGCAGCAGCCGGCCAAGGAGGACGTCGAGACCTCCAAGTGGCGCTACTCGCTGATGAACTGGGGCCACGACCCGTTGAAGGAGAGCTAGTCCCCGGATGACCGACCTGCGCCGCAACGACCTCGCCCAGTACGACGACCTGGCCGACCAGTGGTGGGAGGCCTCCGGCGGGTTCGCGGCACTGCACTGGCTGGCCGCCTCGCGGGCCGAGCACATCCCGCCGGCGCCGGGCCCGGACGCGGTGCTGGTCGACCTGGCCTGCGGCGGGGGGCTGATGGCGCCGCACGCCGCCCGGCTCGGCTACCGGCACGTGGGCGTCGACCTCGGCGCGCAGGGCCTGCGGGTGGCCCGCGAGCACGGCGTCCTGGCGGTGCGGGGATCGGTGCTCGCCGTCCCGCTCGCCGACGGGTGCGCCGACGTCGTCGTGGCCGGCGAGATCCTCGAGCACGTCGAGGACGACGTCGGGGTGCTCGCCGAGTGCGCCCGGCTGCTGCGCCCCGGCGGCACGCTGGTCATCGACGCGCTGGCCGACACCCGGATCGGACGCTTCCTCATGGTGACCGTGGCCGAGCGGCTGCCCGGCGGCCCGCCGCCCGGCATCCACGACCCCGCCCTGTTCGTCGACCGCGCCCGGCTGCTCGCCGCCGCTGACCGGCTCGGACTGGACCTGCGGCTGGTCGGGCTGCGGCCCTCGTTCCGCGAGGCGCTGGCCTGGCGGCTGGGCCGGCGGGACACGGTGCGGATGAAGCCGGTCCGGTCCACCGCCGTGGTGTTCGCCGGCTACGGCAGCCGCCGGTGAGGGCGCCGACGGAGCGGCGCGACCCCTCGGCCGCCCATAGGGTCGGGGTCATGAGCGCCTGTGAGCTGCGCCGATGAGCGCCGTCCTGACCGGCGCCGGTCGCGCCCTGCCGACGACGATCGAGCAGGACGCGGTCTGGGAGGGCTTCTTCGCGGGCCACTACGCCGACGTCCGCGCAGCGCGGCGGGTGTTCGCCAGCGCCGGGGTGCGGCGCCGGCACGCCGTGGCCAACCCGCTCGACGAGGACATCAGCGGCTGGAGCACCGGTGCGCGGATGCAGCGCTACGTCCAGGAGGCGCTGCCGCTGGGCAAGCAGGCGGTGGCCGCCGCCCTCGACGACGCCGGCCTCGCGCCGGGGGACGTCGGCCTGTTCGCCGTCGCCACCTGCACCGGGTACGCCACCCCCGGCCTGGACATCCGGCTGGCCAGCGACCTCGGCATGCCGCCGGGGCTGCAGCGGCTGCTGGTCGGGCACATGGGCTGCTACGCCGCCATCCCCGGCCTCGCCGCGGTCGGCGACTACGTGGAGGCCCGGTCGCGCCCGGCCGTGCTGCTGTGCTGCGAGCTGACCAGCCTGCACGTGCAGCCGCCGGTGCGGGAGCTCGACCAGGTCGTCGCACACGCGCTGTTCTCCGACGCGGCGACGGCCGTCGTCCTGGAGCCCGGGCGGGCGGGGCGGGGGCGGCGGCGCCGGCTCGCCGGCGTGGTGGCCCGGACCGACCCCTCGACCGCCGACCACATGACCTGGGACGTCACCGACCTCGGCTTCCGCATGGGCCTGTCACCGCGGGTGCCCGACGTGCTCTCCCGGCACGTCGGCGCCGTCGTCGACGAGCTGCTGACCGGCGCCGGGCTGCGGATCGAGGACGTCGCCGGCTGGGCCGTGCACCCGGGGGGGCCGCGCATCCTCGACGTCGTCCGCGACCAGCTCGGGCTGGCCGAGGAGCAACTGGCCGCCTCGCGCCACGTGCTGGCCGAGCACGGCAACTGCTCGTCGGCGACGGTGCTCCTCGTGCTCGAGGAGCTCGCCGACGCCGACGGCCCGGTCGTGGCGATGGCGTTCGGCCCGGGGCTCACGCTCTACGCGGCGCTGCTGCTCCCGGCCTGAGCCGGTGAGGGTGGTGACCGCCCTTCCCGGTCGGCTACGCTGCGTGAGCTAGGTCACTCTCCGGAGAGGGCAGCCCGTGGGGTCCAGTGACACTCCCGTGCGCGTGTTCCTCGTCGACGACCACGAGGTCGTCCGGCGCGGCGTCGCCGAGGTCCTGGAGGAGGATCCGGTCATCAGCGTGGTGGGCGAGGCCGGGTCCGTCGCCGAGGCCCTCGCGCGGGTGCCGGCGGTGCGGCCGGACGTCACCGTCGTCGACATGCGCCTGCCCGACGGGGACGGCGCGGAGGTCTGCCGCAAGCTGCGCGAGC
>Ga0196965_1000998_pt1 | contig 12376 bp, 11 predicted proteins | sample S1_20metaG_FD_148668 | JGI IMG/M metagenome (GOLD analysis project Ga0196965, IMG submission 148668) | Soil microbial communities from Anza Borrego desert, Southern California, United States - S1_20 | ecosystem: Environmental > Terrestrial > Soil > Desert | place: USA: California | collected... | reverse complement strand
TCCTGGGGCCTCCCTCTCCATGGTCTCGGTGATCTCCAGCGTCCTCGCCATGGTGCCGGTCTACGAGCGCCTGGAGCCGATCTTGGAGACCGTGCCCGAGGTGGACGAGTCCAAGGCTGAGCCCGGGGAGCTCTCGGGAGAGATCGAGTTCAGCCACGTCTCCTTCCGGTACCAGGAGGACGGCCCGCCGATCCTGGACGACGTCTCCTTCCGGGCCGGCCCCGGCGAGTTCATCGCCCTGGTAGGCCCCTCGGGGGCGGGCAAATCCACCTGCCTGCGGCTGATCCTCGGTTTCGAGAAACCCACCTCTGGCTCCATCTACTTCGACGGCCAGGATCTGGGCCTCCTCGCCGTGCAGTCCGTCCGCCGCCAGATCGGCGTCGTCCTCCAGCACGGCCGCCCCATGGCCGGGAGCCTCATCTCGAACATCATCGGCAGCGCCAACCTGGGCATCGACGACGCCTGGGAGGCGGCGCGCATGGCGGGCCTGGAGGAGGACATCAAGGCCATGCCGATGGGGATGCACACCGTGGTGAGCGAGGGGGCCGAGACCTTCTCTGGGGGCCAGAAGCAGCGCCTCCTGATCGCCAGGGCCATCGTCCACCGGCCGCGGATCGTCCTCTTCGACGAGGCCACGAGCGCCCTGGACAACCGCACCCAGGAAGTGGTGAGCCGCAGCCTCGAGCGGCTCAAGTCCACCCGCATCGTCATCGCCCACCGCCTGAGCACCATCATCAACGCCGACCGCATCTACGTCCTGGAGTCCGGCCGGGTCGTGGAGTCGGGCACCTACCAGGAGCTGGTCCGCCAGGGCGGTGCCTTCGCCCGTCTCGTCGAGAGGCAGATCGCCTGAGCCGCAGGAGCTATCCCCCTATGAGAAAAGTCCTCTTCCTCTTCGGCCAGCTCAACGACGACGACATCGAGTGGATGCTCAAGGCCGGCCGCAAGCGCCCGGTCCGGGCCGGCCAGGTGATCATCCAGCAGGGCGTGCCGGTGGACGCCGTCTTCATCCTCCTGGAAGGAAGGCTCGCCGTCTGGCTCCAGCCCCGCAAGGGCCCCGAAAGGGAGCTCGCACGTCTCCAGGCCGGCGAGATTGTGGGAGAGATGTCCTTCGTGGACGCCCGTCCCCCCTCCGCGACTGTAAAGGCCGTCGAGGACTCGACCGTCTTCGCCCTTCCGAAGGCGGTTTTGGCCGCCAAGCTCACGGCCGACCCCGCCTTCGCCGCCCGCTTCTACCGGGCGCTTGCCATTTATCTCTCGACCACCGTCAGAGAGCGCCATCGGGCTCTAGGGGGGGCGGGGACCGGAGAGGCAGAGTCCGAAGAGGAGTTCGAGCCGGATGAGGTGGATGAGCTCGACGCCAACGTGCTGGATGAGGTCTATCTGGCGGGGGAGCGGTTCGACCGGATGGTGAAGCGAGTGATGGTGGCGTGAGGAAGTGCCTTCAATAATTACCGATTGCGCTTAGACGACTAACCCTGTTACAATTGAGTAGTACCTAGAGGCCGAGCGGCTCCAAGCGCTCGTTCTTCTTCTCCTGGCTCTGATGTACTTCCGAAGTACCGACTCATCCCGCCTCACTGTCGCGACGAAGTACCCCGGCCAGATGAATGGCGTTCTCTGGCTCATAGACTTATTATACGGCATCAATCATTGTAAGTGCAACTTTACGGAAGAAGGTCCCCCATGAGCGCGCTCCCCCCTCTCTACGCTCGCTGGATGGAAACAGCTCTGCTGGGCGCAATTCCGCGCGAGACTAAAGCCACCTGCGACAAGTGTGCGATGTGCGCCTTATCGGATGAACCCGGCAACGGCGCCTCATTTTTCAATCCTGAGGCAAAATGTTGCACCTATTTGCCGGAACTCTACAACTTCCTGGCCGGCGCCGTGCTAGCCGATGAGGACCCGGCAACGGAGAAGGGGCGAGTATCAGTGGAGGAACGGCTGGAGGCAAAGCTAGAAGTCACGCCACTGGGGTTGGGGCAATTGCCTTCCTATAACCTGCTATACGACCACTCTCTCCATGCATTTGGCCAAAGCCGAGAGTTGCGCTGCCCGCACTATATCGAAGACGGAGGGGGAAGCTGCGGAATCTGGCGACACCGCAATGCCGTCTGCGCTACTTGGTTCTGCAAACACGAACGCGGCGCTACTGGACTGAAGTTCTGGCGGACTCTATTACGGCTATTGACGCAGATCGAGAAAGAATTGTCGCGCTGGTGCGTACTGGAAATAGGAATAGAGACCAGAGCTTTGGAGCTGCTATTGCTCAATACTCCCACGAATCGCAGGCAAACGAGGCTAAGCGCCAAACAGATCGACCACGTAGCTGATCTCAAATCGTATCGCCAGCTCTGGGGTCAGTGGATGGGACAAGAGCGCAAGTTCTATCAGGAATGCGCACGGCTAGTAAGCAACTTGAGCTGGGAAGATACTCTTCACATCTGTGGGCCAGAAGTACTATTGCTTACTAGGCTTACACGGGAAGCATACGATCGGTTGACTTTAAACCGATTGCCAGAGTTTGTTCGTTTGAAGCCACTACAGATCGTGGAAGCGGGAACGGACTGGGTGAAGGTGAGAACGTATAGCGGTCATGATCCACTAAAAATGCCTCGCAAGCTCTTTGAGTTCCTGCCGTTCCTGAAAGGCCAACTTACGACAGAGGCATTGCAATCCCTTGCGAATGAAAAGGGACTACGGTTGACCGATGACCTGATCCAAAAGATGGTAGACTTCGAAGTTCTAACAGCGGGAACGGAAGCCGAATAGTCCTACTCTGCGCACCCAGCGCGGCGGCTCAGGAGAGCGGTAGCGCCTCGACCGGATTGACGCACGCAGCCCGCTCGGCGGGCAAGGCGCTCGACAGCAGCACCAGCGCGAGCAGCAGGAGCGGCATGAGGACGAAGGTGAGAGGATCGAGAGGGCTAATCTCGAAAAGCAGGCTGCCGAGCGATCGCGTGAGCACCACGGCGCCCAGGAGCCCGCACAGGATCCCGCCCAAGGCGATCACGAGCGATTCGCGGAGAACCAGCCAGCGGATGTCTCGCGGGTGGGCCCCAAGCGCCATCCTGATACCGACCTCCGCAGTCCTCTGACTGACGACATAAGAAACGAAACCGTAGATCCCGACCGCGGCAAGGACCATGGCCACCGCCGTAGCCAGCGAAAACATCATGACCGAGTAGAGCATGCGCGCCTGGGAGCGATGGAGGACCTGCTTCATCGTCTGCATTTCGCTCACCGGTAGGTTCGGATCGACCGCCCGGACGGCGCTGCGGACCTCGTTCGCCAAAGATTCCGCCGGCACCCGCGTGCGCAGCACCACATATGCCTCCCGTACCGTCCAGGCGTTAGGACGCTTGCCGAGCAGTGGGTAGTAAACGATCTCATCCGGCGGCATCGTCAGATCGCGGTTACGAACGTTGCCAACGATGCCCACAATGGTGTACCAGGGATCGCTCCTGCCCTGCTCTCCACTTGGCCGCAGACGTTTGCCAAGGGCATTGTCGCGCGGCCAGAAGTGTCGCGCCAGGGCCTGATTGACCACTGCGACGTTCGCGCGGTTCTCCTGATCAGCGCGGGTCAAGACGCGGCCAGCGAGCAGCGGAATGCCGAGCGTCTCGAAGTAACTCTCGCTGGCGTAGCCGAACCAGAGAACCGGCACCGGAACGCCGGGATGGAGTGGCAGCCCCTCGATGATATAACCGCTCGCCTGGGCGCTGCCAATTAAAGGCAACGTTGAGGCCACTCCCGCCAAGCGAACGCCAGGAAGCCGCCCGAGGCCTTCGACGACGCGATCGAGGACTCCGGCTGCCGCCAGGTCATCCGGAAAATCCTGCTCGGGTAGGCTGAGTTGAAAAGTCAGCACGTCTTCTGTAGCAAAGCCGGGATCGAGATGAGACAGACGGAAAAAGCTGCGCAACATGAGGCACGAGCCGGTGAGCAGGACGAGCACCAGTCCCACCTGCAGGCCGACCAGAAACTTCCTCATGCGCCGCTGAGCATGGCCGATAGTCGTACGCGTGCCGCCAGTCTTCAGCTCAAGTGCCAAGTCCTTCTTAAGCAGCGAGCGCAGCGCAGGAAACAGCCCGGACAGCAGGCTGCTGAGAATCGCCGCCGCTGCCGTGAACAGCAGCACGCGACCGTCAATTCCGATCTCTTTGAGGCGCGGCAGGCTGAGCGGACCTATCGCGAGCAGCAGCCTCAGCCCGCCAGCGGCGAGCAGCAAGCCTAGCCCGGCGGCGGCCCCGGCGAGCAAAAGGCTCTCGAGGAGCACGGTCCCTATAACTTGCCGTGGCGGGGCGCCCAAAGCGGTATAGATCGCCGTTTCGCGGCGACGTCCCTCGCCCCGCACGATCAGCAGGTTGCTCACATTAGCGCAGGCGATGAGGAGAATAAAACTCACAGCGCCGAGTAGGATCCAGAGCGCCTGACCGACGTCGCCCACCAGATCCGCACGTAAGGGCCGCACACGCGCGCGGACGCCGCCGCGAGTCAGCTCCGCAGCGGCTTTGTCGCCCGGAGAGAGTTGGACTAGGTCTACAAGCAACCCTTCGAGCTCAGTCTGGGCTGCTGCCGGCGTAATCCCCTGCCGCAGCCGTGCAACGCCGGATGGGCCAAAGTCTCCCAGCCTCGCCTGAGCGGGTTCGATCTCCAACGGCAACCAAAGCTCCGTCTCCGAGTTCGGGAACTCGAACCAGGCTGGCATCACACCGACGACCGAGCGAGGTACGCCGTTGATCCGGATGTGGCGTCCTAGCACTCCCGGATCGGCGGCAAAACTCCGTCGCCATAGCTGATCGCTCAACAGCACGACCGGCGCCGCTCCCGTGCGTCCCTCCCCTGCTATGAACATGCGGCCAAGACTCGGCTTGACTCGCAGCACGGGGAATAGCGACGGCGTGATGAGGGCCGCCGGCAACCGTTCCGGAACTCCCTCGCTGGTCACATTGACCTGCTCGGACTGATAGAGGGCGATGTTCTCGAAGGATCGGCTGTGCTGGCGGTAGAGCAAGTAGGTGCCGGAAGATTGCGGGAGCTCGGCGAAACCGAGCGCCGGGGCCGTATGCGAGAGACCAACCAGCCGTTGGGATTCGGCATAGGGCAGCGGCGTGAGGAGGACGCCGTTGACGATACTGAAGATCGCCGTCGCAACGGCGATTCCCACAGCCAGCGTAAGGACGCAGACGGCGGTGAAGCCAGGAGCGCGGAGAAGCCCCCGCAGCGAGCGGCGAATCAGGACCCTCAAACTATCTTACCTCAAAAAAGCGCGACCTTGGCAATCGTGCTGCGGCTCCGGCCTTGCAGCGTCCCTGAGTATACCAGAGGGTGGAACATGGAAGGGGACGTGACTTGACATTGAGTGGATACTCAAGCCGGCTCCGCGCTGGCGAGGTGATCATCCTGCAAGGTGTACCGGAAGACACGTCCTCGTCCGCCTGGGAGGACGGCGAGCAGTCTAGCGAGATATGGGAGAGATGTCCCGGCGACTTCGTCGCCAACGCAGCGAATGATCTCGAGACGCCTGTGATGAACGGTTACGCCTCGGAGCTTCTGGTCCTGCCCACTACTGAGCATCACAGACTCGCAGCAGACCTTCCCGGATCATCCGCCGCACCAGGACGACCTTTCCCTCTTCACTTAGGGAGCCTGGCAGTTCGGAGACCCTGAACGACCTGCTTCTGCACATAAACTCGAACGCCGCCGAGAGGGCCACGGGGCCCCGGACTACATTGGTGCCGAACAGGAGAGATGCGTCCTTCTCAGCGCTCTCCGTTAGACAGCGCAACCCCCTGCGGCGTTCTACTCGGGTACCAGAGCCGACATCGTCAAGACTACTAATGAGTGCAAAGTGGCCATCTGCCGGGAAGGTGCTCGCGCAAACTTGATCCCTTACCAGAGAATCATAGGATGCATTAAACGACAACACTTCACCTAAGCGACTGAGCAGGCAATTAAAGGTTTCCGACATAGAAGCTCGCAGACCAGGGTCCTGCCCGAAACGGGGAGGCAAGGTCGCACGCAAGTCCAGATTCTCAATTCCGGCAAGCTCCAGAGCGCGCCGGAAGAAGTCCAACCAGTACAGTGGCCTGACGTACAAGGTTACATGCAGAGAAAGCTCATCCTGAGCTACCGCCTTGTGATAAAATCCTCGCGGAAGGTACATCATGTCTCCAGCCCCGAGCAGCACCTCTTCGCAGGGGGTCAGCTTATCCTCCTCACATTTTTCGATAAGCTTGTGAAGGTATTTCTCAGAGATGGGGATCGCCATTGGCTGCACATGGGTGGGCTCCCATACGTGCCATCTCTTGGATCCGGCGAGCTGCAAGATAAATACATCGACAGGGTCGAAGTGCAGAGCAAAACCCTGTGAACCAGGAGGAGTAAGGAATACGTGCGCGCCCACCTGGCCGGCAAACGACTCTCGCATGCTGGCGAGCAGCAGATCCATAGGTGGCCAGTACTTCTCGGCGTTGATGAGCCGGATACTGTTTCCGGAAAGGTAGGCCTCGTAGAGGCGATCTCTCGAAATACCAGAAGCCGTAGTAAATTTCGATTTCCTTCCGCTGTCTGGTGGAGCGATCACCTGAAGCATCTCCGAGGGGCTATCAATTGCGGCCTGCAGACAACGATCGAAATCTGTAAGCGTCATGAGCGAACAGTAGTATTCAGGCTTATTTCGTCGCAGAATGAGAAGAGATCTTTCCCATATGCTATCGAAGAAGTCGTCGAGAGATGTAGGCGATATGAGATCCTCCAAGCTCAGACTGTTCTGTGACTGCACCATTATCTCTTCCTTCAGCAATGCGCTCATGACTGCTCCTTCGGCGACTACCAGAGTCCCCAGTTCTTCTCGAGTAGGCGGGGCGCACGACTGCTGCACCGGAACTCGGGCCGTGAATGCCTAAAAGTGACCAATAATAAGGGCAGAGAGTACAATTGGAAGATCATCCGTCGCACCTTGTCAGTGGATCTATGTCGTATCTCTCACCCGGCGAGCCGTGAGTGGCTAACTGCTCACCAATATCGATTTACAGGCAGCGCCAAACTCAGATAGCTCTTATTCTCTCGAAGCATGACGCCCAGCCCACAGAACTTCTCAAGGAGAGCTTGAATCTCATCGGGTCCAACCTCTCCTACTCCACGCTCTCCTAATTGCTCTGAGAGCGACTCAACAGTCCGTTCCGTATCGCCACACAATTCGTATATCTCGGCCTCCCATCCCTTAAAGAAGTAAGACGCAGATTGTCTGGCGCGCTTATCTGCAATCCGAATCCATCCCGGCGCCCGCTGATAGAACAAACTAGGTCTGGGTGGGTGCAACCATGCAGTACTCCATTCCTCAACTTGGCTTCTCAACTCCTGGTGATGATCATCGGACAAGGTCCAGTCCATCTCGTAGTTGAAATAGTAGGCTACCTCAGCAAGATTGATACGCTCTTCTGGGTAGACAAACCTGTAGGCGTCGAGCGGCCGGACGTTCCTCACAGGAAACGAGTGGTCAAAGAAGTAAGGACTGAACCTCTCGAGCCAGATCCGACCAACACCCAGTGGAGGAGGAAGGTGTCGCAGCAAAGCGACAACCTTAGATTGCTCGGCGTAGTCCGTGACCCTCTCCCCGGGGAAGCCAGTCAACAGATTCCAATCAACTTGCATTCCGTAGTAGTGAGCCCACTTAAGGAGTCGCACATTGCGCAACATGGTGATTCCCTTGCGCATCAGTGATAGAATGTGCGAGTTGAGACTCTCAATTCCAGGCTGAATTCTAGTAATCCCCGCCCGCCTCATCACACGCAGGTCGCGCGGGCGCAGATTAGCTTTAACCTCATAGAATATCCGGTAGTCGAAGCGCTCCTCCGACAAAGGACCACAGAACTGCTCTACATAACGGTAATCAATGATATTGTCGACGGCCTGAAATCTATTCATCTCATATTTGGCTGAGAGCCGCTCCAACTGAGCAACAGCCGAGGATGGCGACTTCGCCCGAAACTTCATCCCGTTGGCATTTAGACCACAGAACGTGCAATGCTGCTTCTCCCCCCACCAGCAGCCACGGGAAGTCTCGAACAAAAGCTGAGGGAGTATGTCACCGAGAACAGCCTTGGCACCTAAGCGGGTCAGCGTGGCGAAATATTCGTCGTAGTCGGGGTCGGGAAGCGAATCCATGTCTTCAATCCGGGATGCGAGGCCACTGCCGACCACCTTGCCTTCACGACGACCGAAAACGCCCTGAATTCCCAAAGGGCTCTCTCCACTCCTGATGCACTCCAAGAATTCCGGAAGTACCTTATCCCCTTCGCCCGATACGGCGTAGTCGATGAAGCTCAGAGCACGAATGTACTCTCTTCCCATGGCGCCATCGAAGTTGGCCCCGCCGAATAGAATGACAACTTCCGGATAACGCTCCTTGATCCTGCGCGCCAGCGCAAATGCCGCATTGTTCTGCTCAAAGGTCGTGGTGAATCCGACGACGTCATAACGACCCCATTCGACTTTCTCAGCCCACTGATCCAACCATTGCGGAATGACGTTGCGCCGCAGCTCGCAGAGGCGATTTGAGTCGATACTCCAAGTTGCCAGGACGGAGTCCAGAGAGGCGCAGGCCCGAATAAACTCAGCATCCTCCGGCAGATCCTCAAAAACGCTTCCCGAGAAGAGCCATTCTCCAAGGAGGTGATCTGTGCGGCTAAGAGAAACATGGCGATAGAGATCTGCACCAATCTCTGCCGCAAACTCCAGATTCAAGTAGAAGATTTCCGCTTCATGGCCTGCCCGCCGCACCGACGCCTTCAGGAGGCCACATTGAATTGAAGGCCGATTCGCCATGCCGAAAGGCATGTTGACCAATGCAATCCGGATCTGGTCTTGAAAGGAAGCCATATACACCACCTATTTGCTCGCCAGTCTCGGGCATAGACGACAAAATGCAGCCCGGCCGCGGCCCGACTTCACTGATCGGGCCACCGCGTGGATCCAAGTCCTCGTCGTTCAACGCGCCGACAGCGTTACTGTGTTGCCAATGCAGGCGCAGTCGCCTCCTTCACGCCGCAGGAAGGACCATCGGGAGAGTCCTCCCCAGAAGAGGCGGGAAGGGAGAACATCTTGAGGTTGCCGTCAGCAGTGAGGATACCGCAGCAATCCTCAACCTCAAGATCCGGTAGAGAGTCGACCGAAAAAACGTCTTCGTCACGGGAGGCAGTGGGGTGGGAATGCGACGATGGGACTATTCTTTCCATGTCCAGAGGAACGCTGTCATCATCAACCCAAACCAATCCACCCCGGGCGATGAGGTCCAAATGGATGGAGCAATCATAGCCGACTACTCCAGCATCTTGGTTGTGCATGCCCAGCCCGAGATGAATACCAGGTCGCCGTTCGTTGATGTGGGAATTTAGGGGGATAGCGTCCGTGATCGCGAAGTTCGTGCCGAATCCAAGCTCTCCCACGTTGTAGGCACAGTGGGCATAGAAGCACTTCTTCAGAAACCGGCTCATTGCCTCATCGGCGCACTCATACTTGACAACCCGTCCGTCTTCAATCCAGATGGTCACCGGGTGATCGTGGAGCCGGGAGTCAACGGACGTCATGACATTTGCGTTGTAGGCGAAGTCAGCGATGAACACCCCTGCGATCGAGGCCGGGAAGGTCGCGACTTCTCCCGCCGGGAGAATCACGATGCCACCTTGGCGCGCCATCCCGCGGTTGCTGATCCAGCGATGCTTGGAATCCAGCGTAATCTCTATGTCGCTGCCGCTCGCCGTCGTGATCCGCAGCCGCTTGGCAGTCATGAGACGATCAAGCAGGGCCACGTTGCGGGCTGTCAGTTCTTCGGGCGAAACAGTCAGCGCCGCGGAGAAGAGGCTTGGGCAAGCGCTGATTGCGCGCAGCACTCGTGAATTCTTGTATTTCGAGAGGGAAGACGCGACGATGTTGCCGTGCGACATTGAATGGCGCTCGAGACCTAGGACTATTAGCCGATCCTCGAATTCGTTCGAATCCGGGAGCGCCGCCGCGAGGCGTTCAGGAAATCCCGGGTCCTTGAGAGGCGCCATCCACACCCTCTTGGTAGCAATGCCTCGAATATCGAGCGCAGCAGAAACCCACGCGGCTGACTCAGAGCTATCGCTGGTATATAACACGATTACACGATCATTAGTCTGAACTTTCATGTAATTGTCGAGGAGAGACTGGATACCCTGCCAAACCCTTGCATCGATCGTTTCCATCTCTTTGCTCTTTCTCGGGTCACCCGAATCGCGATCTAGTTACTCTATAGACGTTGCAGGTCGAGAGATGCAGCCCCGGGCAAGCTCCTAAATCGCTAGCCAGTTCTCATACTGCTCTACTCACACCCTGACCACTGCCGAGCCAGCTCACCCGGGGCCTTCCGTTACTTATGAGGATGTTTTGTAGATGACGCTCCCACCGACCTCCCAGACTTCTTCGAAGCCGTCACCGCTGGCGGCGCCACCGGTAACCTCCTCGAGATCGATGTCTTCAGCCTGGTGCTCCTTCACTTCTTCGGCGACCTCCTTCTTCGCCCGAGCGATCGCGTCGTCCATCTGGTCTTTCGAGTTCTCTGCCATGGCCGTACTCCTTTGTAAACCTGGAACCCTTTATCGGGCGCCCAGATCGCAGCATCCACATGGGCTGCTTCGCGTTTGAATGTTGTTATCTGCTTCGAGTAGAGCAGACATGCCTCTTAGCGAAGCTGGACAAATCGTGCGGTCATCCATTTGAGGTGGAGGAACTTCGCTCTGGTGCGGCGGGGCTACTGCCCTGATTCGTTTCAAAACCAAAGTACATCCTCGCAAACCATAGGAGTTCGCGCTTCGCAAGAAGCAGGGACCTTATGCCGAATCAAGAGGAACTCTCTTCGAGAATTGCTCCTGGCCATCTAATTTCGGGGGATTGAATCAGGAGGGTCTCGCATCGTACTTCTAGCTCCACTTCGGATCGTCTCACCGCAGCGAGCCGATCAAGGAAACATAGAATATATGAGAACTGACTCAAATGCAATAGACAGGATGCGCGAAATATTTGTCTGCGAGCGAGCGGCTCAGGCGCTCGCCCGTGGTTCGGCCCTACCCCGTCACGCCTCCCGCCCCCGCCCCGCCGGATCCGGCCCGATCCTCAGCATCGTCCACAGCGCCTCCGGCGGCACCGCGGCTGATCCTTTTCCAAGGCTCGTCACATAGCGAACCAGCGATTGAAGGCGTAGAGGACGACCAGGCCGGCTTCGTCCGGGGTGCAGGAGGGGAACCAGTGGGTATCCGGATCCTCGGCGGCTTGGCGCGCCTCCTCGGGGTCGGGGTGAAGAGGAGGGAGACCACCACGTCGTAAAGGGCGCCGCGGGTCTCTTCCGTGATCCGGGTCAGGTCGAACGGCGCGACGGGTGTACGGGCGTCCGTGGTTAGCTCCTCGGGCATCCAGGCCTCGGTCTGGAGGCTCACACTCCCTTCCGGGGGCGAGTTCTTCTCTCCCCGGTGCGAGGCACACCCTCGCCCATGGGGCACGGCTCTCCGGCTCAAGCGATCCTTCCGGGACACACCTCCTTTCGGAATCTGGTTGCGGCGTAGCGTAAGCCCCAGATGCGAAGGGGGCGTGCCAGGGTGCAAAGTAGTGAGCTTACGAGCTCACCACATCTGCTGACGGAGCCGCAATGTCCGGAGAAGTCGTCTCTCCGTCTCGAGAAATCCCCTTCAGAGAAGCAGACGGAGTCACTCCGTCTGCTGACGGGGCCACGACTTCTCCAGACGGAGCCGTAATGTCTGGAGATCTTGCCGCTCCGTCTCGAGATGTTCCTTCCAGGAAGCAGACCGAGTCGCTCCGCCTGCTGACGGAGCCACCTTTTCTCCGGACGGAGCCGTGATGTCTGGAGATCTGCCAGTCCCGTCCCGAGAAGTTCCCATCCAGGAAGCGGACGGAATGGCTCCGTCTGGAAACGGAGAGGCGATTTCTGGAGACATTCCGGCCCTGGAAGCATGCGCTACACTGGCGGCTAGCCCTCGGGGCTCAAGATCATGCGATGCCCTAACTGCCAGTTCGAGAGCCCTTCGGGGATGAAGTTCTGTGGTCAGTGCGGGACCAAGCTCGGACTGCTCTGCCCCAAGTGCGCGTTCGAGAATCCCCCCGGGTTCAAGTTCTGCGGCGAGTGCGGGACCTCATTGACGTCCCAGGCGTCCCCCTCAACCGAGCCGCCTCTGCCATCCCCGCCTTCCGAGCCCGTCCGGCGCCCGGCGGCTCTGGTGCTCCAGAGCTATACGCCCCCCCACCTCGCGGCCCAGGTGCTGCGGACCCAGGCGGCTCTCGAGGGGGAGCGCAAGCAGGTCACTGTCCTGTTCTGTGACCTGGTGGGGTCCACCTCCCT
>Ga0196965_1000997_pt1 | contig 12386 bp, 9 predicted proteins | sample S1_20metaG_FD_148668 | JGI IMG/M metagenome (GOLD analysis project Ga0196965, IMG submission 148668) | Soil microbial communities from Anza Borrego desert, Southern California, United States - S1_20 | ecosystem: Environmental > Terrestrial > Soil > Desert | place: USA: California | collected... | reverse complement strand
CGCGAAAGCGTTTGTAACCGAAAAAAAAAACACGTGCTATGAAGGGGGCCCTACGGGTTGGCAAGTGTCGCGCAACAGGCTGGCTGTTCGCAAAAACTCCCGCGACGATCGAATGCGCACCCAGTACCTTGTACAAGAAACAGGCGCGTCGTCTCTATACGCTTCTGCGCTGTCGAACTAAAACACTTATGACATGGCTATACGTCCGGGGGAGCAACGACAAAAACACATGGGCATGCCTATGCGCTTCCGCGCAGGTGGACAAAAGCACGCGTGACATGGCTATGCGCTCCCGAGTACATGAGGAAAAACATCCGGGTTATCGCCAGACGCACGTTGAGCCCATCGCAAAAACACCTGCGAGGCGGCTAGTTGCTCGCGGAGCATTGGACATCAACACGCGTAGGTTCCGAGGTTGCCTTCGGCAGGCTCCGGCAATATTCAAGACAGGCTCAGGAAACGGTTCAGCAGGGCAGCATTCTACCAGGCGACGCACATGGAAACAAAGTTTTTGCTCTTAAAAAGCAAGACACGAACGCAACGACTGACTTTACCAGGCGGCACTCCCCTTCATTTCTCAGTATGGAAGCACTCGGCATTGGTTTATCATCGATCACCAACTTTAACTATTTTTGCCAAAAATAGTCTATGGCTGAGTCAACAGAGTGCCCGAAATGCAAGTCGATTTATGGATATCCTACCGGAACTTCCATGATGTGTCCAGAATGCGGCCACGAATGGAACCCAGGGGAGAATAATGATCCCAGCGAATCGGTTGCATCGGAAACCGACTCATCGGTGGTGAAAGATTCGAATGGTGTTGTGTTACAGGATGGTGACACTGTGATCATCATCAAAGATCTGCCCGTGAAAGGATCGTCCAAGCCAATCAAGGCCGGGACAAAGGTGAAGAACATCAGACTCACTACAGGCGATCATAATATCGATTGTAAAGTGGAGGGTTTCGGCGCAATGGCACTGAAATCGATCTACGTACGCAAAGGGTGAAAAGGTAGCTAGCGCGTTGTATCTGATGCTTCGGCAACAGCCGCGACAAACAGGCAACTCAAAAGGAAACTCACACTCTATAATATACGCGTACAGGTGCATCTCATGGCCGATAAAGATTGCCATGATAAATTCATGAATACTTCACCCCAAAAGACCTTTTGGGTTTCATAGAGAATTTTTATTGGCACCCGAATAAGCATCATAGAAGGCAGAAGGATCGGCTTCCTAAAAAGGAAATACAAGAGCGCAACGGCTGCTTTCCGCAGATACGGTTTTTCGCCAACCGAACAACTTCCTTTAAGCCTTTTGCGGCTTAGACTCCGACCATTCCTCGAAAAAACTTTTGCCCTCAAAACTTTTCCATGCCGCAATGCATCCAAACAATAGATCCGTTTCCAAGGACATCATTTTCGGTTTTTACCATACTTAAACCTTTATCCTCATGATCCAAAATTATATCAGAAGCGCCACGCGAAATCTTGTCAAGCGCAAGGTCTACTCCTTTATTAATGCATTTGGTTTAAGCGTGGGATTTACCTTCTGCATACTAATCTACCTCTATGTTCAGGATGAACGAAGCTTCGATGAATTCCATGAAAACAAAAACCGGATCTACAGACTGGAGGCAAAAACCTATGATCTTCATCAACGCAATCCGAACAGCGACTATAATCAATCAGCATCCTTACCCCTTCCACTCCTTAAAGCCGTAAAAGATGAAATTCCGGAAGTGGAGTTCGGTACTCACTTCAGCTCGGGAAAAGAAAGTGCCATGAGATATGAAGACAAGGTGTTCACTGAAACCTATGCGCTCGTTGAAGCCGACTTCTTCGCAATGTTCTCCTTCCCTTTAATCAAAGGGAATAGAGAAAAGCTCTTTACATCGAAAAATGAAATTGTCATAACGCCTGCTATCGCTGAAAAATACTTTGGCGATGAAGAGCCTCTGGGCAAAACTGTCACAATGCTCATCGATGGTGAAGAGAAATTATTCACGGTTACCGGTGTCGTTCAAGCCCCGCCTTCCAATTCAAGTCTGACGTTCTCCATATTACTCCCAATGGAGAATGAAGCAAACTACGAACGAAATATCCAACAATGGTCTAACTCAGCGTATCCGACGTTCATTCAACTTTCCGAAAATGCCAATGCCGCAAACCTCAACGCCAAACTGGAAAAGGTGATTCAAAAATATATGAGCGACAAGCTCGAGCGTTGGGCAAAAGAACACAGCGTGCCGGAAGGAGTTAAGACTTATGAACTGCAATCGACAAACCTCGCCGACATACACTTCAAACCCGAGGTGAGCTTTAATAATGTCAGTGATCCGAAATATTCATTTATTCTCAGTGGTATCGGGTTGCTCGTTTTGGTCATAGCCTGTATCAACTACATAACACTTGCGCTAACTACCTCAACATCGAGAAGAATAGAAGTTGGGGTGAGAAAGGTGATCGGGGCGCAGCAATCGCAGCTGATCTATCAGTTTGGCTTCGAGTCAATTTTTCTGGCCATGCTTTCGCTGATCATCTCCATTCTTCTCGTGGTACTGGTCCTCCCGTTCTTTAATGACTTTACACAAAAATCCATTGCGTTATCTCCAACGGTAATGGTAAGCGTTTTCTCCTTCGGTTTGCTGCTTTCGATAATCGTCGGCCTGGTAGCGGGAAGCTACCCTTCCCTTTTTCTCTCACGGTTCAAACCTGCATCCGTGCTCAAAGGTGGGTTCACATCACGCCTCCAGGCAGGTTTCACAAAACCCCTGGTTGTATTTCAATTTGCACTTTCAGCATTCCTGATCGTCAGCTCGGTCATCATGTTCAGGCAAATGAAATTTATCACCACAAAAGATCTGGGTTATAACCAGGATCAGGTTATCGTGATCCCGACGCAGGCGGGTATGTCCGATGAATCTGATATGGTTGTTCAGCAATACAGGCAGGAGTTATCGCGACTTCCCTATGTCGTATCTGTTGCAGGAACGAGCGCGTCATTCAACCAGGGGTATATGCGCTTTGGCTATAAGGTTAACGATGAAATGAAAGTCGCCTACGTCTACGCGGCAGATCCATATTACATCAATACCCTCGACATACAATTAGTGATGGGCAGAAATTTCGATCCACAAATCATTTCAGATTCTTCCGCCCTTATCGTGAATGAAGCCCTGGTTAAAGATATGGGCTGGACTGATCCGCTAGCTGAACATTTAAACTGGCGTGAGGATAGCGCCGGCGTAGGCGACCGGATTATCGGCGTGGTAAAGGATTATCATTTTCTTTCGCTGGAGCGAGGCATTGCGCCTATGTTCATTTCCCTCGACAAAACCGTCGGCCATCTGACTACCATGCTCGTGAAGGTGAGCGGTACGGATATTCCAACGGTCATAGAGGGGCTCCAGCGCACGTGGCAAAACTTATATCCAAACAAACCTTTCAACTACAGTTTTCTTGATGAGGATGTGGCCCGGCAATATGAAAGCTACACGCGCTGGATGCAGATCATGAAAGTGGCGACAGGTTTTGCAATCTTCATTGCGTCACTTGGTCTATTTGGCTTGTCTGGAATCAATGCTTTGAACAGAACAAAGGAAATTGGTATCCGGAAAGTGGTCGGCGCAGGAGTAGGAAACATTTTTTTGCTATTGAACAGGCAATACATCTGGCTTGCGATGATTGCGTTCGTGATCGCTACGCCAGCATCGTGGTACGTGATGAATAAATGGCTTGCGGGTTTTGAGTTCAGAATCACAATAGGCTGGGAAGTTTTTGCAGTGAGTATGCTGGCAGGTGTAGCCGTAGCGTTGCTCGCGGTTACGTTCCATACCCTTAAGGCCGCGCTTGTTAATCCTGCTGAGACGCTTAAGTACGAGTAGGGTAACAGTCACTGTAATGCTTACGATTGCGTTCTTACTTTTGTGTCATCACCCTTGTAGCAACGATTAAACATCAATCAAACGTCAATAGAAAGGCCTGGTGAAGAATGGCATGTGCGACCGGCGGAATGGCAGGCAAGCATAGAACAAACTTACCAGGCGCAAGGACGTGAGTGCATGGCGGAGTGCAATGATGATCGGATGGTTGAGATGCGTTGTCACGGGATCGCGCATGGTTCGGTGAGTATTAACTTGTTCTTGCAACCTGAAGAATCAGAGTCCCGCGGGGCGGTGACTCTGATTTGGAAATTTTACTCAACTTTAAAGACCACCGTCTTGACAATTGCGGTGCAAGGCGTTTTCAGTGTAAAGTCAACCTTGCCATCTCCGGTCATATTGGGTTTAAGTGCCAATCGGGCAATTCCCCTCTCGTCAGCAAAAATGGTATGGGGTGCCTGGCCATGTTCTGATGTAGTAATATCAACTCTGGTGCGATTACTCACGGGCCTGTCATCATCACGCAACATTGTGAGAACAACCTGGATGGAGTCGGTTGCGCTTAAAGACATTGTTGGTTTACTTACATCCAATTTTACTTCATCCGGGCATGACCTGGTAAATTGGAGAACCTCCAACGCAACGAAATTATTTACTGTTGCGGATACAACAACGTGATCATCGGGTACATTAGAAGACTCAACAAAAAAAGCGAATTTACGGGAGCCAGGTTGTAACGTAATGGTGTCACCGCGGCCTTGCGAAGTTGCAGATACAGGTAAAGTATATAGCTTTCCATTTGTTGTGGTTACATAAACTTTTTGTTGCACGGCAAGTTCATCGTCGAATTCGACCGTTATAAGCTTTCGTGAGACACCATCAGCATTCAGGATATTGTTGTCCAACCGGAGAACAGGGCGCTGTATTTGAGTATGAACCAATTCGGAGCAACCGCACAATAGAATAAAATAGCAGGATAAAATGAGGGTTTTCATTGTTTCTTTTTTACGTGTTCATAGATACTTGAAAAGCTGAAGCCGATTCCCATATAAAATGGACTTTCTCCATTGACGCTAAATGCATAGCCAGAAGTAAGTAGAATTGAGTTCCGAAAAAAACCCATCACCGGGCCTGCCGCAAACTCTACGTCTCTGTCAGTACGGAAGTCAGTGTATGAAACATTCAATCCAAAGGACGGCTCCAGCCAATGAAGAAACTTCACAAAACCAAACTCTTTCCGTTTGCCTTCGTTTCGATCTGCAACCAAACGCGACACTTTCTTAATTCTGTCCCGTGTTCGATGTGGATTATAATAAGTCCATAGTAATGATGCTCCAGCAGTCGGTTTAAAGTTTGAAGGTGAAAGCGGATAGTCTACCCGAAGTTTTTCTTCATCAATACGGTGAATCAACAATGCCGATTCAACCACATCCACATGCCATCCAACATCCCTTACCTTGAAAGTTGCGGTAGCCAGCTCTACTCCGTCATCTAACACGCCTGTTCCGCCATTTTTATTCCCGTCAGAATTATACCACATGACAGATATAGTTAATTCATCACCATCGTCGACATTGGCTTTGGATATATCAATGTTCGCATATACCAGGCGTTTGAATATCTCACGACCTGCGTGCAACGCGAAGATATCTCGTACGGCGTCATATGCACGCGCGTCTGACATCAAGTGTTCGAGTTTCCTAAGTTTGCCGTCAGTCATTGAATCGCCTGACACATGTGAATATCCATTCTGTCGTAAGGTCTGAATAAACATCGCAGAACTGTTAGCCAAATTTTGAAAGATCTGACTACTCTCCTGTAACAGTGCCAGCACATCCTGATTCGCCACGAGGTCGGGAGTTGCGTTCAAAGTTTCGGTTAGTTTACCCAAATTCTCTTCTGAACGACGATACATTTCTTCAAAATCTGTAACGGTGAGCGTGGTAAAACTGAGAAATGCATTAATCGTTTCGCTGTTCGATTCCTTTATCCTTTTGAGCAAACTATGAAGTAACTTGATTGTGTTTACTTCGGACGTGATCGAACTTATGACCCGGTTTTCAAATGACGCGCGATCTTTGTCTTGAAAAACCGACACCGGATTACCCCGGATATAGCTTTGATAGAATGTGTCTTGTAACCGTGACTCGATCAAGCTATCAACTTTTGGTCTGAAGAGTGTCAGAACACTATCGATATGCCTATACTTGAACGGCTTGGCATACAACGCGCGGTATTGAGGGTCAACCTGGTCGGAAATAAGATCGAGAATAGGCAGATCGAGATGAAAATTTACCTGCTGAACCGTATTATAAAGGTTCTCGTCTATTTGTAATTCTTTATCACGGATGAATGTGCTATTCATCGCATGGAGTCGGTTAATTTCAGCTTTGGCTGTATTAACAGCCTTCGTCTTATCGGCTGGTAAAATTGCGGATGCAGCTTGCGGAATAGTTTTTAATACCTCGGAATCCCTTTTCAAACTTGTCCACAAGGAACTAAGTCGTCTTGACTCTATCATCAATCTGAGAAAATAATCAGCAAGTTCTTTAATTGGCATTGCGTTAACACCCAATGCTTTTTGCTGCTGACCGATTACATAATAGGGCGCAACTTGTACTTTTTTGTCGCCGGAGTGTGCTACCAGGGAAATGCTTCCTTGAAAATTAATATTCCTTGCTATCGCATCTTGATCAAATTTAATCTCCAACACGCTGTTACTTCCGATGACTGTGTACTTTTGATTCGATGAAAACCGCCTTTGTCCGTCTGTGGATGCGCCGCGATCCAGTTGATCAACGGTTTTTTCTAACCACCATATAGGCCGCGCGGGTGCCTGGTCATTCACTTTTTCATAGATCGTGACGTACTGCCTTGGTTCGTTATTGGGAAACTCATTTGAGCTTGTCTTGATACGGAAAACATGGTGCGGCAAATCATTGTCAAACTTCACCATATATTCAAGGCCGAATGTCTCTGCAAGTCTGCATAAGTTCAGCCTGACACTGGACGGTGATTCAAGCAAAGCCGCTTGTCGTTCATGCCGTCGGCGAAATGCCAGCGATGTTAGCGTGTCAAGATCCAAAATGAAAAAGCGCGCATCAGGCTTAATGTCCTTAATGATAGCTTCGATATAAGGAGCCATTGTATTTGAAGCCTGGTCAACTGCGGAGGCCACTTGAATGGAGCTCAGTACCTGCTGCAACTCGGTCTTATTATTAAAACCGATGATCATTGCCAGATTTAGATAGCGGTCGCACTGGACTCTTACATCAAAGACCGTGTCTTGTGAAGTTAGAACATCCAGCTTCTTAAAACCCAGAGATCGCCGGGCTTCATCGAGCTCGCTTTCAGTATAGCCTTTTACAATCTGGTTCCGGTGCTCGGTTGAATAATTAATAAAAGCATAGCGCTGCGCCTTGGCATAACTCACTACAAATAGGAGTAGCATGCCGAAACAAATTTGTTTTCGAATCATGGGGTTCTTTTTAAAGTTATTGGATCGTGGATCGTGAACTGTCGCGTACAGAATTGCACACAATTTCGATAAGTGCGAGCATGGCAAAGCATGCTCCGGCGTGGAGTTTAATCATAGGGATCTTTTTAGGAGTAAAACAAAAAGCCCATTCTTCCTTTATCCTAAAGGCAGAATGGGCTTATGATGTTAAGATAGTGTGTGCGGAAATCACCTGCAAAGAGAAGCATGATAAGTTTTGCAAAATACCTCGTTCAGGGTATGGCCGTGATTCTAAAATTCTCGAAGCATGGTGCGTAATGAAAATGACGCACACCGGGCGACGCTGTATTGAGAGAGATGGGCAAAAGAGTTAGAGGGTTTAAAAGTTAAAGGTTTAAGGCTATCGTGCTGCCACGTCGCTCACTTCTATCGCTACCATCATCAAACTCAATCGTGAAAACCTGGCTTGTTCTTCGTTCGCGCAATAACGATTACACCGCAGCCTGCAAGCGCTCACCTACCGGTGGGCAACGACCGGCAGCATCTGGTGGAGGATGTATTTTGATTTGACGCCGCACCGCGTGAGCGATTGAGCGGCATGTTTGAGCCCGAAGAGGTTGTGGGTTTGATGGCGAGTAGCGAAAGCGCGACCTGAGCAAAGAAAGGCATGTGCGGCGGGGCGAAGGGCACGCCCAAAAAATCCCCTCATATTCCAGTACATATCAGTATCAGTACTGACTCGAATACCCTTCCGATGGTATAGCTAATGCCAGGCCAGGTGAAGAGATTGCATTACGCTTAAAACCATACCTAAACAACCTTCTATATGAAAACAAAATTGGTATTTGCATTCCTGCTCATCGCAGCTGCGGGCAACGCCCAAAATTTTTTATCGAAAACAGTAGCGAAACTGGCGAAAGGCATGGGGCAATCAACAAACGTTGAAACTACCGCCAACCTGGACGAAACCACTCCCCTTGTGATCATTGAATCAAACCTGCATCCCAAGCAGGTGGGTACGATCTCACAAACATTTTTTGACGGCTGGGTTCCCGGTGGTGATATGGCATTCGTGATGTTCAGTTCGAAAAAGAATATGTCGTATACGAAACTCGACGGAACTGTCATGATCGACGGCGTTCCTGTTGAGTACCAAACGGCAGGCATGTACACACTCACAACGACACCTGTGACCGCAGCGCGCAAGATTGAAATTATCACCAGCAGCCGGCAGACATCTTCTTTTACAGTGACACCATTTCTCACACCACCATTTAAGATCAAGTCAATTAACGGCGAAACCAATAACCCATCCGTTGACCTAACGAAAGATGTCACAATAGAAATCGATCCGCTTGACCTGCCGGCAAACAGTTTACTGAAGGTGAGCATCGCTATTAACCAGGTCAGCATTAAAAGCTTTTATGAAGTTGCGTTTGTTCGCTCGGGATCGACGATCACAATCCCAGCCAATGCGTTCCGCAACATCAACATTAAACCTGCTGGCGATGCGGTGTATAACTATAAAAAATCCTATATCGCCGTACACTATGAAACAACGGAAGAGGCAACGAACGTAACTGGCGCCTTTGCATCCGTGCCTTACGTGAGGTCTTACAGCGATGGCATGTTTGTGAACGTAACGGGTGAGCCGACGCTTAATCCCGGACTGTCAGTTAACGGATCTGTTGACGATTTCAAATTTGAAGCGTTCAAAGCGCATGCATTTTTAGCGAGACCGTTTTCACACATTAAGAATGTGGGATTAATCTCCTTTGCGCTTCGTGGAACTTCATACCAGGAGGTAACGCAGACAGCGAGCACAGGTCCGGTACGTATGAATCCGTTCGGCGGTGCATCAAGCACGACAACCGTTGCAACAATCACAATCACAAGAGAACTGCCATGGCAGGGTGTACTCGACGAATTGTATCCTGAATTTATGGCGGTGCTGGAATCGGAATTTGGCGCATCTTCGGTAGGCGTAAACAACATTACTTCGAGCCCATCGTATGCGGTGATCAACGAAACATCGTACAACGATCCATACACGAAAGTTGAATTCGCAAAAACATATCGCGACACGAAAGTTGTCTCGGCATTCATGCCATTCTCTGAGGGTTATGGTGCAAACTCAGTATACCAGAAGATCATGAATGAAACACGAACGGATGCCCTTGTGTCTCTTACGCTCGACCTTCAGCTTTCGCAGGAAGATGGAACTAGCAGGATGTTATTGATCCCTCGACTTGGTTTCGAAATAACGGGTAAGGCTAATGGCAGAACTGTACTTACAAAGTATGCTTCTGGTGTTGTTGAGTCAACTGTTGCGTCGGGCTTCGAAAAAGATGTTACGGCAGCGGAGTTGGTTTCGCTCATCCGTAAAACAGAGATGATGAACGCATTCCGTAAAGCACTGAAGGAACTAAAAGCAAGTGAGCAGTCGAATGGCGATTATGAGGTTGTGTGGAATTTGCAGAAGTGAAAAAAGGTTCAAGGTCATAACGTTTAAAGTTTACGGTTCCGGTCGAAACACGACTGGTGGAGCACATTTACTGAACTACACACGGAGGTTCGCTGATAAAGCGGCCTCTTTTTTATTAAGAAGTGCCATTCATCTTCGCATCAACGTCAGTTGATCTATTGAGTTCCCATTATGAAATCAATGTATTGACGAAAGCCCGGTAGGGAGATCCCGCATGTAAGCGAAGCGCTATTCAGCCATCACTCGTCGATATTCTTCCAGTATCTTAATGAAGTCTTCTTTCTCGCTGAATTCGAGATCATTGGCTTCAGCGTATTCTATCATTTTTGAATAGCCGGGTTCTACGAAGTACTGATCAAAGAGATGCTTATCAACAAATCGCTTCTTCTTTTTTTCGCGGTCAAAGATTATACCTTCACTTATTTTCTGCGTGATCTTCATAAATGGCTGAATTTCACCGGAAGCTGTCAATATATAAACAGTTTCAATTCGGCGGAAAACTGTTGTATTCGAACTCATCCCTGGAGTACTTGAAAACCCAGAACCTGGAGCAGGAGCTAAGCTTGAGTTTTTCCGTACCTTTACTTCGGGCTGATCAAGCAAAGAAAGGACAACAAAGGAATTTAAATCTTGCAAAACCTCGAAAAAAGCTGGCTTGATTAAACCAGTTTCGTCATCTTCAAAAGATCGCGTAAAAAACACACGCTGTCGCTGCGTTCTGTCGTCGAAGAATTCAAATCCCTGGATTGATCGTGCGTTAAAGGAACGATTGATGCTACCACTTTCATAGGACACAACACGCGTTCTGTCGTTATATCGGATCATTCCCTTTAACTCGGTATTATCATTCAGCATAATTGACCCTTCACCCCATTCATTAAGGTCTGGCATTATTGCCTCGCTTATTTTGTCTTGAGCGATAGATGTTGTAAAGGCGAGCGTCGCCAGTATGAACAGAAGGGGCTTCATTTCGGGATCTTTTCTACAAAGATACGAAAGCGGGTTAAAACTTTGACGGAAGTTCTCTTCACGCCCCGGCTAAAAAAAACCGCCCGATCACATGGAGCGAACCGCATCACATGGCGGTGATGAAGGCACAAAAAAAAACCATCCTGAATCGGATGGTTTATCAGAGGTTCCGAGCGGATTCGAACCGCTGTAGGAGCTTTTGCAGAGCTCAGCCTAGCCACTCGGCCACGGAACCAACTAAAGTTCAAAGTTTCAGGTTTAAAGTTTCAGGTTGATCCACCCTAACGCTTCAAAACCCAGATACCTTCGGATAGCAAAACTATAAAATACTATCCGCTTTACAACGCTTTTAAAAACAAAAGTGGCCCCGACAAGTCGGAACCACTTTCAATTATCTAAAAACGTCTTATTCAGACTTTGTCTCGCTACCGCCAGACATCTTGTCTCTCAACGCAGCAAGTGCATCAAGGTCGCCAAGTGTCGACTTCTCTGACTGCTGATTGATGTTCTGGATGGTCTTGCCTTTTGCAGGAGCAACCTTCTTCTTAGCGGCTGCAACTTCTTCTTCAACAGACCATGTTGCCTTGTGCGACAACACAATTCTTCTGTCGTCCTTAGAGAACTCAAGCACTTTGAAATCAAGTGAATCTCCAACTTCAACTTTAGAATTGTCTTCCTTCTGAAGATTTTTGATCGACACAAAGCCTTCGATACCGTAAGGTAACTCAAGCATTGCACCTTTATCGTTCTTGTTGTTAACCGTTCCTTTGTGAACAGATCCGATCGTGAACACTGTCTCGAAAGTATCCCAAGGATTTTCTTCAAGATGCTTATGGCTCAAGGCAAGTCTACGGTTTGCAGCATCAAGCTCAAGCACCTGAACTTCCATTGTTTCACCAACCTTCACAAATTCTGAAGGATGTTTGATCTTCTTCGTCCAGCTAAGGTCAGATACGTGAACCAGACCATCGATACCTTCTTCAAGCTCGATGAACAAACCGAAGTTTGTAAGGTTACGAACAATACCCTTGTGCTTGGTACCGACAGCATACTTCGTAAGTACATCCTGACGTGTCCAGGGATCTTCAGTAAGTTGCTTGATGCCCAGTGACATCTTGCGCTCTTCACGGTCGAGTGTCAACACAACAGCTTCTACTTCATCGCCCACTTTCAGGAAGTCCTGAGGGTTACGCAGGTGCTGTGACCAGCTCATTTCGCTTACGTGGATCAGACCTTCAACGCCTGATTGCAGCTCAAGGAATGCGCCGTAGTCTGCAACGTTAACGATCTTACCTTTTACTTTCGAACCAACCTGGATCTCAGTAGCAAGCGCATCCCACGGATGTGGCGTAAGCTGCTTCATACCAAGGGAGATTCTCTTCTTATCGCCGTCGAAATCAAGAACAACAACCTTAACAGTCTGGTCAAGTTTCAACACCTCTTCAGGGTGGTTAATACGTCCCCATGAAATATCAGTGATGTGGAGAAGTCCGTCAACACCACCAAGATCGATGAACACACCGAAGTTTGTCATGTTCTTGATAACACCTTCCAATACCTGGCCTTTCTCAAGGTTAGTAAGGATAGCTGCC
>Ga0196965_1000996_pt1 | contig 12387 bp, 11 predicted proteins | sample S1_20metaG_FD_148668 | JGI IMG/M metagenome (GOLD analysis project Ga0196965, IMG submission 148668) | Soil microbial communities from Anza Borrego desert, Southern California, United States - S1_20 | ecosystem: Environmental > Terrestrial > Soil > Desert | place: USA: California | collected... | reverse complement strand
TCGGCCGGCAGCACCGGCGCGGTCCACTCCACCACCGCGCGGCGGTGCGGCGCCGGCTCGCCGACGCTGACGCCGCCGATGGCATGGCCGTCGAACCCCAGCCGCGACAGGTCCGCCGCGGCCCGCTCTCGCACGCTCCGGTAGACGCTCCCCTGGACGATGCCGAACAGCCCGCCGGGCCCCCCGCTCGACTGGTCGCGCGAGCGGCGCGCCCAGTCGAGCGTGCGCTCCCAGGAGCGGGTGGCCGCCGCCTCGTCGATCGGCCACGGGGGGCACTCGTCGAGCACCATGGCGATGTCCACCCCCATGCGCTCCTGCATCTCCACCACCCCCTCGGGGGTGAAGCGCATCGGCGAGCCGTCGACGTGGCTGCGGAAGGTGACGCCGCCGGCGTCGACGGTGCGCAGGCCGTCGAGGCTGAACACCTGGAAGCCGCCGCTGTCGGTGAGGATCGGCCCGGGCCAGCCGTTGAAGCCGTGGAGGCCGCCGAGGCGCTCGATGGTGTCGATGCCCGGCCGCAGCGCCAGGTGGTAGAGGTTGGACAGCATGATGGAGGCGCCCTGGGCGGCGAGGTCCGCCGCCGGCACCCCCTTGACCGCGCCGAGCGTCCCCACGGGCATGAACGCCGGCGTCTCGACCACCCCGTGCGGAGTGGTCAGACGGCCCAGGCGCGCCTCGCCGTCGTTGGCGAGGATGTCGAAACGCAGCGGCACGGGAGGATCAGGGTTTGGCCGGCGTTTTTATCGGATTGGCGGGATCGCGGCCCTTCTCCCCCAGGTCGATCACCCGGGTCTGGACGCCGCGAGGGAGCTGGAGCACGAAGCGCTCCGCCGGGATGGAGACGTTGCGGCGGACGTTCTCGAAGCGGTACCGGGTGCTGTCGCCGTCGGCCTCGACGTACTCCAGGCGGGTGGGGAAGAACATCTCCGAGTCGATCCACAGGGTCATCGACTTGAGCCGCTTGGCGATACGGGCGTAGCGCGGCGTCATCTCCAGCCGGTAGGGATCCCCCTTCTTCGCCGGCACCTGCAGCTTGACGGTGAAGTAGTCGAGCAGCGTCTGCATGTTGCCGCTCGCCCCCAGGTACTTGAAGAACTGGCTGGAGTAGCGCCCCACCTTGAGCTTGTCGGCGCGGTTGAGGTCGCGGTACCAGGTGGTCATGTCGTCGCCGCGGATGACCACGGTGATGGGGCTGGGCGCCTGGTACTCCCAGCGCACGCTGTCCGGAGCGGAGTAGGAGAAGACGCCGGAGGACTCCTCGGGCTCCGCCAGCATGGAGCTCTCCTGCTGCTGGACGAAGCGGGCCTCCATGGTCTTGAGCGCCTTCTGCTCGTACTTGACCCGCTCGAGCAGGGCCTGCAGGCGGGCGGTCTTGGGGACCGAGGGGGACATGGGGTCCGGCGGAGCGGCCGCGACTGCGGGAGTGGCGATCAGGGCCGAAGCGGCGAGGAGCAGGGCGGACAGGGTCGCTGTGAGGTGCTTCTTCATGTCTTGGATTCCAATGCCAGGGGAGCCAACATCCGGGGCGGGCCGGGCATTCCATGCTACCACCGCTCCCTACCCCGGGCCGGGCAGCGGCGGCAGGGGGGAGAAGACGGGGGCGCCCAGCGCCTGCGAGACGGCGGCGGCTTGGGCGAAAAAGAGGCCGGCCAGCAGGGCCGCCGCCGCGAGCCCGGGGCGGCGCAGCGACGCCGGCAGCCAGCGGGCGGCGAGGAACAGCACGGCGGCGGCGCCGGCGGTGAGCAGCGCGCCGCTCCGCACCAGGGCGTCCGCCAGGCCGGCGGGGACGACGAAGAACCAGGCGCCCAGGGCGGGGGCGGCGGCCAGGGCGAGGAGCGGCCGGCCGCCGGCGCCGAAGGGTGCCAGCGCCTCCCCCGCCGCCAGCGCCACCAGCAGGCGGCAGGCCGCGGCCAGGGTGGTCACCGGCAGCGGGCTCACCGGCCCCTCGCCGGCGCGCAGCAGCTCGGCCACCAGGCAGACCGCCGCCAGGGCCGCGAGGCCGAAGCCGCCGAGGATGCGCCAGCCGGCGTCCTCCAGGCGGCGCCGGCCAACGACCGCCACCAGGTCGGCGGCGAGGAGCGCCACGGCGAGGATCGCCAGCGCCCGTCCCCAGGGGGAGGAGGTGATCGGCACCAGCCCCGCCGCCACGGTGGCGTCCGGGTGGGTGTGCGCCCAGGAGAGCGCGGCCAGCACCCCCCCGGCATAGAGCGGCAGGATCGTGTAGCCCCAGAAGCGCCGGGCCTCCTCGGGACGCCCCGGGAGCCGGCTCGCCAGCCGCCATGGCGCCACCGCCTGCGCCCCCCAGGCGGCGAGCAGCGCCGCCATCACCAGACCGTCGAGCAGGGTGTTCATGGCCGACCGGTCAGAGCAGATCCCAGCCGCGCCCCAACACCCGCTCCAGAGGTTCCGGGGCGACGCGGGCGAGGAGCTCGCGCACCGGCGCGCCGTCGGGCGGCACCGGCAGGTCCGGCGCGATCTCGGCCAGCGGCTCGAGCACGAAGCGGCGCTCGCGCAGACGGGGATGGGGCAGGGTCATCTCGGCAGAGTCCGAAAGGAGGCCATCGTAGAGCAGGAGGTCGATGTCGAGGGGACGGGGTCCGAAGCGCGGGCCCCGGCGACGGCCGGCAGCCCGCTCCAGCGCCTTGGCGAGGGCGAGGACCGCCTCGGGCGGCAGCGCCGTGCGCGCCAGGGCGGCGGTGTTCAGGTAGTCGGGCTGGGGGATCGGGGACACCGCCCGGCTGCGGTAGAGGGGGGCGGCCACGAGAGGCCCAAGGCTCGCCCGGAGCTGGCGGAGGGCGAGGCGCAGGGTCTGCTCCACCGCCCCCTCGTTGCCACCCAGCGCCAGCGCCACCGTCACCGGGGTCATCGGGGTCCCTGGGTGACGCCGCCGGTCACTCGGCCTCGTCGAACTCCTCCTCGTCGTCGTCCTCGTCGAGGTCGGCGTCGATATCGGCCGCCTCGATGTCGTCGTCCGGAATCTCCACCGGGGCGTCGTCCTCGTCACCGTCGAGGGGGCGCGGCGCGACCTCGGCCTTGCGCTTGCGGCGCGAGGCCTGGCTGACGGCCGGGGTGTCCGGCGTCGCGTCCTTCTGGTTGGCTCCGCATTTGGGGCAGAGGGGCTCCGCCTTTCCGAGGTCGTAGAACTTCGTCCCACAGTTGAAACACTCGTACTTGGCTCCCAGCTTCAGCTCAGGCATCGTCGCTCTCTCCGTCAATTCCCCGGTCGGACCGGCTCAGAGGGCGGTGAAACTAGCACCCGCTGAAACGGGTGTCAACCAAAGGGACGGAAACGGCGCTAAACCGGGTCGCCGTGGACGAAGACCTTGGAGCGCGGCAGCTCGTCCTCGATCGCACGCAGCACCCGGACCATGAGGTCGTGCGCCTCCTCGAACGATTTGCCGCGCGGGATCTCCAGGTGGAGCTCGATGAAGCGCTGGCCGCCGCCGCGGCGGGTCTTCAAGTCGTGCAGCCCCACCACGTCCGGGGCGAAGGAGGCGACCACCTCTTCGATGCGCCGCAGCTCCTCCGCCGGCAGCGCGCGGTCCGAGAGGACGCCGACAGACTCCAGCACCAGCGCGCCGCCCGACCTGAAGACGAGGACGGCCACGCCCATGGCGACCAGCGGGTCGGCCGGCGCCCAGCCGGTCCAGCGGACGATGACCAGGGCGGCGACGGCGGCGCCGTTGACCCAGAGGTCGGTCTGGTAGTGCAGGCTGTCGGCCGCGAGGGCGGGGCTCTCGGTCCGCCGCGCCTCGCGGCGCAGCAGGCGCGCGACGCCCAGGCTCACCAGCAGGGAGAGGACCAGCACCGCCGCCCCCAGCCCGGTCTGCCGTGGCGCCTCGCCCGAGGACAGCCGCCCGACGCCGGCGACGACCAGGCTGACGGCGGCGGTCATCAGGAACAGCCCCTGCCCGAGCGCGGCGAGGTTCTCGAACTTGCCGTGGCCGTAGGCGTGGTCGGCGTCGGGCGGCGCGGCGCTGCGCCGCAGCACCACGTAGTTGGCGGCGGAGATGAAGACGTCGATCAGCGAGTCGAGGGCCGCCGAGCCGAGGGCGAGGGAGCCGGTGATCCAGGCGCCCGCCCCCTTGAGGAGCACGAGCAAGGCGGCGGCGGCGACCGCCACCAGGGGGGCGCGGGGGGGCTGCAAGGACGGCTGGTTCCGGGAGCTATCCGGGGTGGCGGGCGAGGAGGGCCTTGGCATCCGCGATCGCCTTCTCCTCTTCGACGACGCGGTCCGCGGCCGGCTGCCGCGCGGCCAGCCGGCGCAGGATCGTCCGCGCCTCGGCGCTCTTGTCCGGCTGGTGCTCGAGCAGGGCCTCGGCGAGGAAGAGCTGGTTGTAGGGGTCTTCGGGGAAGAGCGCCAGGGCGCGGCGCAGCTCGGACACCGCCTTGCCGCGGTCGACCCAGCCGGTCACCAGCGGCACCTTGGGGGCGAGCGTATGGAGACGCCCCAGGAGGCGGTGGCCGCCGGCGGTCTCGTAGCGCTCGTCGAGGGCGACGACGATCTCGCCGTAGCGCCGGATCTTGTCCCCTACCCCCTGCCGCGCCGCGGCGATCCGGCCGAAGGAGTCTCCCCAGAGCCCCCAGTGGATCGCGGCATAGAGGAAGACGGGGGTGGCGTCCCGCGTGCCGGCGAGCGCCTTGGCCGCCTGCTGCGGGGAGAGGGCGTCGAGCTTGGCGCGGCCGCCGGCCTGGCGGGCGGCGAGGTCGATGGCCTTCTCGGCGACGCTCTTGCCGCGGTCGAAGGCCGCCTGGCGCTCCTCCTTGGTACGGGCCACGTGCTCGCCCTGGAAATGGAGGGCCCGCATCAGCTTCCACTGCGCCTCCAGGTTGCCCGGCTCGGCGCGGACCGCCCGCTCGTAGGCGGCGACGGCCTCGCCGGCGGGGCCGGCGGCGGCGCGGGCGCCCCGATGCCCCTCGGCGCGGCGGGCCCAGGCGGCATCCCCCGCCGGGATCTGGGCTGCGAGGGGGGCGCCCGCCACGACCAGGGCGACGAGCACGGCGGCCGGCAGGAGGAGGCGGGGGAGGGCCGGGGTCTTCCACATGGAGGGGATTTTGTCACGGATCGGACGGGCGCTATCATCTCTATCCCTATGGCAGACCGATCGGACAGCAAGCCCAGGCTCCCCCTGGTCCCGCTCCCGGACGTCGTCCATTTCCCGCGCACGGCTCTCAAGATCCGGGTGGCGGACCCGCGCTACCTCCGCCTGGTGCGCGACCTGCTGGAGCAGGACGAGGAGGTGCGCTGGGCGGGCGTGGTGCTGCTCAAGCCCGGCTGGGTGCGCGACGCCGCCGGCCGGCCGGAGATCTTCCCCGGCGGCACCGCGGGCCGGCTGGTGGAGGCCGAGCCCCAGGCCGACGGCACCACCCAGATCCTGCTGCTGGGCGATTTCCGCTTCGAGCTCGAGGCCGAGCTCCCCGGCGACCGCCCCTACCGCAGCGCCCTGGTGCGGCCGGTGCAGGAGCCCTGGCTCAACGAGCAGGACCCCGGCATCCTGGCGGTCCGGCGGTCGCTGGTGGAGCTGGCCGGCGCCCTCGCCACCGAGCTCGGGGAGAGGTTCCCGTTCGACGCCGGAGAGATCGAGGACCTCGCCGAGCGCTCCGATTTCGAGGAGCTGATCAACCGGCTCGCCGCCGGCTTCGACCTGCCGCCGCTGCGCAAGCTGCAGCTCCTCAGCGAAGCGCTGCCGGAGCGCGGGGAGTCGCTGCTGTCGATCCTCCGCCACCGCCAGCAGGTGCTGGACTCGCTGCGCCCCTACCGCCACCTGGCGGGCGGCTCCGAGCACAACTGAGCGCGCCCCGTGCTGTCGATCCGCGATCCGGTGCACGGCTTCATCCGTGCCGACCCGCTGGAGGCGGCGCTGATCAACAGCCGTCCGGTCCAGCGCCTGCGCTTCATCCATCAGCTCGGCTTCACCTTCCTCGTCTTCCCCGGCGCCGAGCACAGCCGCTTCAGCCACGTGCTGGGCGCCATGCACCTGGCCGGCCGGGTCTACGACGCGCTCTGCTCGCGGGCCGAGGGCCTGCTGCCGCCGGGGACCGCGAGCCGCGAGCGCCGGCTGGTGCGCGCCGCGGCGCTGGTCCACGACCTCGGCCACGCGCCGTTCAGCCACTCGGCCGAGGGGCTGTTCGAGGACGGCATCGACCATGAGGAGATGACCCGGCGCCTGCTGCGCGCGCCGGAGATCGAGGAGGTCTTCGCCCGCCATGGCGCCGGGATCACCACCGGCGACGTGGCGCGCCTGCTGGCCGGCGGCGGCGACCCGGCCGAGCGGCTGCTGGCGCAGATCGTCTCCGGCGAGCTCGACATCGACAAGATGGACTACCTGCTGCGCGACAGCCTGTACTGCGGCGTCCGCTACGGCAGCTACGACCTCGACCGGCTGCTCGACACCATGCTGCCGATCGCCGACCCCGACACCGGCGACTGGGGGGTCGGCGTCGACGAGGGGGGCGTCCACGCGCTGGAAGCGCTGGTGATGGCCCGCTACTACATGTTCACCCAGGTCTACTTCAACGTCACCGGCAAGGCGCTGGAGCTGCACCTCAACGAGTGGCTGCTCGAGAGCGGCATCCGCTGGCCGGCGGAGCCCGAGCTCTTCCTGGAGCAGGACGACGTCTCGGTCTGGGCGGCGATGCGGGCCTCGCGCAGCCCGCATGCCCGGGCGGTGGTGGCGCGGGAGCACTTCCCGGTGGCGTTCGAGACCCGCGAGCACCTGACGCGCGAGGAGAAGGAGCGCTTCGAATCGCTGCTCCCCGCCCTGCGCGAGCGCTTCGGCGCCGGCAACCTCCTGCTCTCCAACTCCGCCAAGGACCCGCACCGGCTGGGGCGCCAGCGGGTCCTGGTGCGGCGCTTCGACGGCTCCCTCGAACCGATGGAGGAGGCGAGCCAGTTCATCCGCCACCTGTCGCGCATCGACCGCTACCGGGTGTACACGCCGCCGCCCCTGCGGGAGGCGGTGGCGGCCGGCTTCCGCGAGCGCTGGGAGCCCTCTGCAAGCCCTGATTCAAATTCTTGATCGGCTCACCCCAAAAAACTGAACCGCCGCCCTCTCCCCTCCCTGCCCTCGCGGGCCAAGTCATTGAGACATTGGAACTTAACTGGCAGTTGACATTCTCATGACACCGGCATGACAATTGCCACGCTTATTCCCCAGTGTTCCAAACCGCTCTCCTCCTGTTGAGGAGGCATGGCTCGAAAGGAGTCGCAGCATGAGAGTCAAAATCCTTTTGGCGTGCGTAGCGTGCCTTCTCTTGGCACTGCCCATGCTCGCCCAAGGTGTCCCCACCGGCAGCGTGTCCGGCCGGGTGACTTCGGCGGAAGGGACGGCGCTGCCGGGGGTGACGGTGACCGTCACTTCGCCCCAGTTGCAGGGCACCCGCTCCGCCACGACCAGCGCCCAGGGTGACTACAACCTGCCGTTGCTGCCGCCCGGCGACTATCAGGTCAACTACGAGCTGGCTGGCTTCCTGACGGCCGAGCACTCGGTCAAGGTCGCCGGCGGCCTGCAGGCGCGGATCGACGTCGAGCTGGCGCCGAACTCGGTCAGCGAGGAGATCGTCGTCACCGGCACCTACGAGACCATCTCGACCGGTTCGCAGGACGCCACCACCTACGAGAAGGAGTTCATCGAGCAGCTCGCGATCGACCGTGACATCCGCAACACCACGCTGCTGACGCCGGGCGTCTCCGCCACGGGCCCGACCAACGCCATCACGATCTCGGGCGCCTTGTCCTATGAGAACCTGTTCCTGGTCAACGGCGTCGCGGTCAACGAGAACCTCCGCGGCCAGCCGTACAACCTGTTCATCGAGGACGCCATCGACGAGACCACCATCTCGACCTCGGGCATCTCCGCCGAGTACGGCCGCTTCGGCGGCGGCGTGGTCAATACCATCACCCGCTCCGGCGGCAACGAGCTGCACGGCTCGTTGCGTACCGTCTTCCTCAACGACGACTGGATCGGCCGCACGCCGGTTTCGCCCGAGCGGCTCGACGACATCAACCAGCGTTATGAGGCGACCCTCGGCGGCTGGGTCCTCAAGGACCGCGTCTGGTACTTCCTGGCCGGCCGCGACTACGAGCTCTCCGGCAGCAGCGCCACGGCGCTGACGCAGATCCCGTACGAGACCGGCGAGTCCGAGACCCGCCTCGAGGGCAAGCTGACGGTCTCCCCCTTCCAGGGGCACCGCCTGATCGGCTCCTACATGGAGATCGAGCGCGAGGAGACCAACGCCCGCTTCCAGTCGATCCTCGACATCGAGAGCCTCAAGAGCCGCACCCTGCCGAACGAGCTCCGGGCGCTCAACTACACCGGCGTCCTGACGGAGAGCTTCTTCGTCGAGGCGCAGTACTCCGAGCGCTTCTTTGCCTTCGAGGGTGACGGCTCCAAGTTCACCGACCGCATCCGCGGCACGCTGCTCATCGACGACGAGCTCCACCGCTGGAACAGCCCGACCTTCTGCGGCATCTGCCGGCCCGAGGAGCGCAACAACGAGAACATCTACGCCAAGGCGTCCTGGTTCGCCTCGACCGAGAGCCTGGGCTCCCACGACATCGCCTTCGGCTACGACAGCTTCGACGACATCCGCGTCGCCGACAACCACCAGTCGGGCAGCGACTTCCGCGTCAACCTGAGCGACACCTGGATCATCGGCACCAACCTCTACCCGCAGCTCCTGAACGACAACACGACGATCATCACCTGGAACCCGATCCTCCAGGGCAGCCGGGGCACCAGCTTCGTCACCAACTCGATCTTCGCCAACGACCGCTGGCGCCTGAACGAGAACTGGAGCTTCAACCTCGGCGTGCGCTACGACCAGAACGACGGCAAGGACAGCTCCGGCAAGAAGGTGGCCGACGACAGCCGGATCAGCCCGCGCCTCGGCCTCACGTTCGATCCCAAGGGCGACGGCGACTGGGTGTTCAACGCCAGCTACGGCCAGTATGTGTCGGCCCTCGCCAACACCCAGGGTGACGCCACCTCGGCGGCCGGCAACCCGGCCAACATCACCTGGTTCTACCGCGGCCCGAACATCAACCCGGACGGCACCCCCGCCGACCAGCTGATCTCCACCGAAGAGGCGCTGCGGCGCATGTTCGAGTGGTTCGACCAGCAGGGAGGCACGAACTACGCGGTCCACCGTCCCCGCTCCCTCACCATCCCCGGCGAGACCTCGCGGATCGTCGACGGGCTCAAGTCGCCGGTCACCGACGAGATCGCGCTGGGCGTCAGCAAGCGGCTCGGCAACCGGGGCATCGCCCGCGCCGAGTACGTACACCGCGAGGGTCACGACTTCTACGTCGACCGCCGCGACCTCACCACCGGTCAGGTGACGCTGTCCAACGGCAGCCGCGCCGACCTCTCGGTCATCGAGAACGAGGACGACCTGCTCGAGCGGACCTACGACGGCCTCCACACCCAGTTCCAGTACCGGGTGGGCGACCGCCTGAGCCTGGGCGGCAATTACACCCTCTCCTTCCTCAAGGGGAACTGGACCGGCGAGAACTCGGCCTCCGGCCCGGTCCGCTCGACCATCCTCCAGTACCCCGAGTACATCGACGTCGACTGGTTCGCCCCCGAGGGCTACCTCAGTGCCGACCAGCGCCACCGTGCCCGCGTCTGGGGCCTCTTCGACCTCTTCAAGACCGACCATCACCGGCTGAACCTCAGCGTGCTGCAGCTCTACACGTCCGGCACCCCCTACGGCGCCCTCGGCGCCGTGCGGTCGCTGAACTACAACGACAACCCCGGCTATGCCATCGAGCCGACGAGCGTCGCCTACTTTTTCACCGACCGTGACGAGTTCACGACCGAAGACATCACCAGCACCGACCTCGCGCTCAACTACTCGTTCACCTGGAACGCCTTCAACAAGTCGATGGAGGTGTTCATCCAGCCCGAGGTGACCAACGTGTTCAACGAGGACGGCGCGATCCTCGTCGACCAGACCGTGCGCGACAACACGACCACCACGACCATCCCGTCCTTCAACCCCTTCACCGAGACCCCGGTCGAGGGTGTCCACTGGCAGCGCGGCGCGAACTTCGGCAAGGCGGTCAACGAGACCGGCTTCCAGACGCCCCGGACCTTCCGGTTCTCCGTGGGCTTCCGCTTCTAACCCCGCGTTCCGTCCTGTCGTAGAGGAGCCCCGGTCCACGGACCGGGGCTTTTTCTTTTCAGGCGCTTCGGAGAGGAACGGCCGCCGCCAGGCGGGCCAGGGCCGTGCGCCAACGGACGCGATAGCTCTCCCAGGCGGTGAGGCCGAGGGAGAGGGGGAGACGCTGAAACCCCTCCTGAAGCACGTCGAGCTCGCAACCGGCGGGAGTGGCGGCGAGGCGCAGGGTCAGCCGGGTGGGAGCGGTCCAGCCGGCCTCGAGCCGTTCGAAAGAGAGGACCCAGAGGGTGGCGGGGATCGTCCCCAGGATCCTGCCCCGCTCGCGCACGGGCTCGCCGCGGTCTCCCGTGATCCGCAGAAGGAGCTCCTCTTCCCTGTCCCCGGCGATCCGCGCCTCCTCGGCGAGCCAGAGGCAGAGCCGCTCCGGCTCCACCAGCCAGCGCCAGGCCTCGGCCGGGCCCAGGGCGAGGTCCTGGCGCCGGCGTAGCTGCACGCCCGGGATGTCCCCCTGGCGGATCGCCTCGCGCGCCTCCCGCATCGGTGCCTAGTCCACCAGGTTGCGGAGGGCCGGCTCCAGCTCCGGGTAGCGGAAGGGGAAGCCCAGGTCGAGGAGACGCCGGGGGACGGCCCGCTGGCCCTGGAGCAGCATGCCGGCCATCTCCCCCAGGGCGACCTGGAAGACCGCGCGCGGCACCCCGAGCCCGAGGGCCTGGAGCGGGTTCGGCCGCCGTACCACCCGGCTGAGGACGTCCCCGAGTTGCCGGTTGGTGACCGGGTTGGGAGCGCTGAGGTTGAACGGGCCGCTGGCCTCCCGGCGCTCGAGGAGGAAGCGGATGGCCGCCACCTCGTCGGCCATGTGGATCCAGGGGAACCACTGGCGGCCGCTGCCCAGGGGGGCGCCGGCGCCGAGCCGGAAGGGGAGCATCATGCGCGGCAGGGCGCCGTCCTTCAACGAGAGCACGATGCCGGTGCGCAGCAATGCGCGCCGCACCCCCAGGGCCTCCACCTCGGTGGTCGAGGCCTCCCACTCCCGGCAGACGTCGGCCAGGAAGTCGTTCCCCGATGGATGGTCCTCGGTCACCACCTCGTCGCCGCAGGGGCCGTAGTAGCCCACGGCGGATCCCTGCAGGAGGACCGCGGGCGCTCCTGCCGAGGAAGAGGCGGCCTGGCGGACGGCTTCGAGCACCGCCTTCCCCGACTGCACCCGGCTGTCGCGGATGCGGCGCTTCTTCTCCGCCGTCCAGCGGCCGGAGGCGATGCTCTCCCCCGCCAGATGGACGATGGCGGTGCCGGCGTCGAGGAGCTTCGACCACCCCTGGCCGCTCCTGCCATCCCACTCCGCCGCCCGCACGCCCGGGGGCAGTGCCCCGACGCGGCTCAGGTTGCGCGAGAGGACGACGGCGTCATGGCCCGCTCCCCCCAGCTCCCTGGCGAGCGCGCTGCCGATGAGCCCTGATCCACCTGTGATGACGACACGCATGGCTCCTCCCTCCTCTGCCCCTCCGCAAAGGATGGTACATCAGAGGGGGAAGGGGGTCAGACTGCGGCGAGCTCTTCTTCGAGGAGCTGGCGCTGGTGGAGGTCGGCGTACAGGCCGCCGTGGGCGAGGAGCTGCGCGTGGGTGCCGCGCTCGGCGATGCGGCCCTGGTCCAGCACCAGGATGAGGTCCGCGTCCTTGACCGTGGAGATGCGGTGCGAGACCAGGAAGACCGTGCGCCCCTCGAAAACGGTGCGCAGGTTCCGCAGGATCTGCTCCTCGGTGTGGGTGTCCACCGCCGACAGGCAGTCGTCGAGGAGCAGGATGCGCGGGCGGCGCAGCAGGGCGCGGGCGAGGGCGACGCGCTGCTTCTGGCCGCCGGAGAGGGTGATGCCTCTCTCCCCCACCACCGTGTCGAGCCCCTGGGGGAAGAGCCCCAGGTCCATGTCGAGGCCCGCCAGGCGCGCCGCCTCGGCGACCTCCTCCCGGCTGGCCTCCGGCCGGCCAAGCGCGATGTTCTCGCGGATGGTGGCGGAGAACAGGAACGTCTCCTGGGGCACCATGCCGATGGCGGCGCGCAGCCGCGCCAGGGGGAGCCGCCGGACGTCGACGCCGTCGATCCGCAGGCTCTCCTCCGGCGGATCGAAGAGCCGCGGGAGGAGGGAGAGCAGCGTGCTCTTGCCCGAGCCGGTCCGGCCCACCAGCGCCACGGTGTCGCCCGGCGCCGCCTGGAAGTCGATGCCGGAGAGGACCGGCGGGGTGTCGAGGCGATAGGAGAAGGTGAGATC
>Ga0196965_1000995_pt1 | contig 12417 bp, 8 predicted proteins | sample S1_20metaG_FD_148668 | JGI IMG/M metagenome (GOLD analysis project Ga0196965, IMG submission 148668) | Soil microbial communities from Anza Borrego desert, Southern California, United States - S1_20 | ecosystem: Environmental > Terrestrial > Soil > Desert | place: USA: California | collected... | reverse complement strand
CAGTACGGGATCTGGGAGCGGAGCGATGAGCGCGAGGTCATGATACAGTGTGCGCATGGCTCGCGTTGCTCCGCGCACGTCTCCACTAACGCTTGGCTGAATATCGCCGTCTAAAATCAGTTGGGCCAAGACTCTCTCGGTGATGTCCTCTGTCAACCAAGTACGTGGGGTAATAATATGTGTGGCCCCTAATGAAGTGAGCAGACGACGGTCCTCGTTGTCAGGTTGCGGCGCGCAGAGGATCAAATCCCGGTTCGGCCCGAGTGCCCGCCGGGCGATATCTGTCAACTCACCCGCGCCGTGCTGGGGAACGACGAGCACCGCCTTGCTGATTTCCGGGCCCGCTGGCACGTTGACTGGCGAAATGGTGATATCAATGCCTTCGTCCCGCAGGGCGTAGGCTATTGCCTTCAATTGGATAGCCGGAGAAGTGAAGAAGGCGATGCTCATAAATTGTGACTTCCGAAAAACGCCCTAGCTATTATATCTAACTCCAGTTTTCAGATGCTTCCACTTGGCGCCCTATACGAAAGACCTGATGCCGTCCAGTCGGTCAGTGCCTATGGTTCCAGAACCTGTTCATCTGAAGCAAGGAGTAGATAGCTTCAAAGTGCCCGCTGAACTGAATTATTTGTAAGGGAGGGGATTGTGCCTCGCACGCACCTTCTAAATCCTTTGAATAAGCTTCCTGCGTCGTGGCCACGACGTAATTCCCGGGTGGCCTATCATCGAGCAACTCCTTCCTCAGAGGGAGAGTGAGCTTCCGGTCCAAAAAAATTATGTGATTATGACTCACGCTCGGCAGCCGCTGACTCTTAATGAAGCGACCCAGCAAGTCCTCCAAGGGTTTTGCCCTCTTGCGGTAGCGGAGACCCCATCCCGGCTCGGTCGTGAGCGAGTCTAGGAGCAACTTGCGTTTAGTATACTCAGTCGAATAGCTGCGAAGAAGTTTAACGGTCTCTGGGGCGTCGTTCAAGGTGTTCCTCCCACGCTTCATCTCAAGGACCCCGGCGACATCCTCATCAATGAGGGATTTCAACCAAATTTCAAGAAGCGTAGGCTTGGTGTCAGAATAAATATTGGTGAACTCCGTGTACGGGTTCCTGTTCCATGCCACGTATATCTTGTTGCCCCACGCGTGGCGCTTTGCGTCGGCCACCAGCCGCCTCAAATCTGCGTAATTGTAGATGCTCGCCGCAAGATTATCATGCAGATAGAGGAAGACCTCTACCGCCCGGCCGCTGTCCTCGCTGGTGGGCAACGCGCGCCGTACAATCTCGAGAGACAGATCGTTCCAAGCTTCGCCCTGCGCCCGGTCCACCCCATCTAGGTAGACGGCCCTCATGTTGCCCTGACGATTAGGTTGGAGGTGCCACCCAGCCACCTCTCGAATCGTCCCTGCTATGAGGGCGAGTACCTCTACGCGTACGGAATTGTCGTTCATCGGGCGAAAGAGACTTCTCTCTGGGCCATAAGGCCGTCGGCTGATAAAACATCTGCGGGTGATTAGAGTCTATCGTCGCGACGGGCTAATCGCTTTAGCGGTTTAGAGGAAATTGCATGACAATCCGGTTGCCAAAAGAGTGCCTCCTGATGTCGTCAGAGCGGTCTTCAAGTACGCCAAGGTACCGCCCCTCGACCAACATTTTCGCTACGTAGAGTGGCAAGTAGCGACCGATGCTCTTTACCTCCGACTCGGCATAATTCTTCCGAGAGGAACTCATAAAGGGGATCGTGACAGACTGCGCGAACGGCGCAAACATGTCTGCTCGCAGTCTTGCGTCAAGGCGGTAACTGGTATCTTCGAAAATAATAGTCGGTCCGCTGTCCGCCGCCTCGCATTTGACGCTTATCAAAGGCTTTACTTCAAAGGGCCCCGTTGCCCTCCGCTGCACGAACCAGTGTAGGAGCCTTGAGGTAATTACCTCCATGTCGTCACGGTCGGCGGGCACGGCGCAGTCGCCCTCGATGACAAAGCCCTCCCTCGACTCGCCCCCCTCTGGCGCGACTGACTCCCATGCCTCCTTAATAACCTCGCGGGCCGACACGACCTGATCTTCTTTATCAGCCCACTGCTTCTTCTCGATGTGTGTTAGCAGCTCCCCGGTGTCGCTCAAGTCTTCGGCAATATTATTGAGGTGCATGAGTGAGTCGGCCGCCAAGCCGCCCCCGTCTTCACCTTGTGGGAGGGCGTCTTTCAGTTCTTGCCCAACGAAAAGGCACAGCTTCGCCGTGTTGTAACGTAGTGTCCTAATTTTGGTCCACTGTGACCAGATGCTGAGCATGTTCTCCAAGACTGTTGGGCGCAGGTACTGCGCCAGAATTTTGGAGATGGGTAGGGCGTCTTCGGGCGTCCCTAGCTCCCCCTCCTGTAGAATGCCGATTGACAGCCTCAATTCGGGAGAGATCGTGAGAGGTAGAAATGCCGCCCCGTTGAGCCTCTCGCGTAGGCTGACGGACTGCTCGTCGTCCAAGTCGCCGTTCAGCAGCTTGTTCGATTCAAGGACGAAAGGGTTGGTAGCGTTTCCCCTGCCATGAGTCAGGGCTTGTAGCGTGTGATAGAGCTTGTTTGACCCGGCAGGTAGGCTGGCGTTGTCCGCGCAATTTTCGGTCCTGTCCCCGTTACTGAAGAGAACGACGAAGGGCACCTCCAAGCAGGCCTCCATCTCGGGTTTTAAGACCTCTTGGCAGAACCTTAATATTGCGTCAGAAGGACTCTGGCTCTGGCTCGCGATTCGGGCAATGTGCTTCGCAGTGCGCGGATTCTCGCCGTTGAGGGCGTGGCGCAAGGCTAGAACCTTAACGTGTCGAACCACATCAATGATGTTGCCTTTCTCTAGTTTCGAAAGGTACGCGGCGACCCCGAGTTTAAGTGCTAGGCGGTAATAATCAATCTCGGCGTAGGCGGAATTAATGAGGATTTCCGGCGGGAAGCAGGAGTTGTTCCGCTTCGTCTCTATCCCGATGTCGGCGCCTGTCACGTTGTTATTACTGCCAACCGCGTCCGGGTAGAGTTCTAGGCGCATGTCGAGCACCGCCACGTCTATCTCGTCCCAGTGTTTGGTTGCCAACTCACGTGCCTCGGCGATGCTGTTAGCGCTGAATACTTCAAAGCCGCGGACGCGCATTATCTCGTTAAAAGCTCGCCTGTCCTGCTGCCTGTCCTCAATGAAAAGTACCTTTCTGCGTGACATGTGCATAACTCCTGCTTATTGACTGATGTTTATGACTTGCAGCGGCCTGATCAGGCTTCCTAGAGGTCGCGCCCGCTACGCTCACCGCGTACTCGGCACCGGCCGGGCGCGCGGACTGTGAGCCCATCTATTCCCTCCTCGGTTTGGGGAAGAAAAGGGTGAAGGTGGTGTTCGGGGTTGGCCCCGTGTGTGTCAGTTCAAGGTAACCGCGATTCTCGCTCATTGAGCGGGCCGACAGATATAGGCCGAGGCCGCTGCCGTCTCCATCGTCCTTACTGCCCGGCTCGAAGAGTTGATCTACTAGGGGTGGTGGGATGCCAGGGCCGTTGTCGCTGACCTGACAGCGAATCCCCTCACCGGTGTCTTCGGCCCAAATCCGAATTTCCCGGTTGGAGACAGAGACCTTCTTAAGAGCGTTCTTGGCATTGCTGACGAGGTTAATGAGGGTGAATGCCGCGACGTAAAATGGGACATCAACGAAGTGGAACGGTGATACTTGGATAACGACCTTAATGTTCAGCCGAGAGATTGACTCGTGCATCAGGCTCTCGGCGTAGCGGACAGCCTCTATCAGCGAGCAGGGGCGGCGGCTGTCTGGCTTGATCACCCCAGCGAACAGCCTAGTTAATTCCTCAATGTGGCTGGCGGAGTTTCTGAGTGAGAAGATTGCCTCCTTGTGTGCTTCATTTCCCTGTAGAGTCCTTCGCCTGATGGCGTCTTCGAGCATCGTCACGGGCCAGAGTATCTCTTGGACTTGGTTGGCAATCTCGTGAATGACCGTGCCCGTGGTGATAGCTACCGTCGCAAGGCCGTGGAACTCGGACACCTCTTTCTCGATCCTCTCCCGCTGCTGATCGGCCATCATGCGGCGCAAGGCTGAGTCCGCGATCCCGGCGAGGATGCGGATGAAGGCATACCAGGGCGAGACATATTCCATCTCCATTCCGAAGCCAGCTTGCCCGACCCCCAGCCATAAGGTCTGACCAGTGTCGTTAAGGGTGACCTTTATGACGTGGGTTGTGTCCTCCTGGGAGACGCCGGTAGCGCATAGCCAAAGCCCGTAGTCTTTGATCTCCCATTTCCCGGCAAGAGATTGGATCAACTGACCCTGCCCCTCAGGATCGAGCAGTTCCTCGCTGTTGGGTTGCGATGCGGCGGCCCACAGGATGTCGGCCTCCTTGGCCGCCGCGTTGACGTACTCGATCCACTCGGACAGATTGAGCTGGTTAACGCTGCTGAGTTTCACGCTCAGCCTATTAGTCACTTGGCTCAGGTAGCCGCGCATGAAGTCGAGGATGCTGTCAGTGATGACGTTCGACACCGCTTGCTTGTAGAAGAACCCGGTCGCGAGGGTCGGCTCCGTCCGCAGCCCAGCGTCTTTCGTCACCAAAACTAGCGTCCCGAACGATTGGACGATGTTTTCATCGTCGCTCGGCAGCTGACCGTCCTCCGGGTCGCCCACCATAATCCTTCGAAAGCTGATTTCGAGCATCCTCGGCAGGTATCTTATCGTCTCACCGCTCATGGTTACGGTCTCCTCAGAGGCGACCGACGATATGCGATTGCGAATCCCCTCATCATACTCGAGCTCGACTATGTCCGATCTGTAGATCTTGAAGCCCGAGTTGATGATGATGCTGGTCGCCACGGGGGCGAGCACATCGTGAACAATCCGGATGATGCCACTGATATCTTGATCCAAGTTATACACGGACTGCTCGATCTGGTAGCGCGCGAGCCTCTGGCTTAGTTGGTTCAGGGCCTCGACTTGGCGGTAAGCTTGGACGGTCGGCGAAATAAGTGTTGCGAAGCGATCGATGTTTTGGAAATCAGCCTCGTTAACCCTCCCGTCGTCGATCTCCACCTTGAGACAACCGATGACAGCTTTATGAAAAAAAATGGGGACGGCGAGAATTGAAGATAAGGGCGAGAAATTGACTATCAGCTCCTCAGGTCCTAGGTTCGGGCGGTTGGTAAGGCGGTAAGTCAGCTTCTCGCCAGTGGTGATCACATAGGCATAAGTCCGCCTCGGATTGAAGGTTTCAATCTTTGGCCTGATGCTCTCATTCCCTTGATTATCTTTTGGTGCTGGGTGCTTATAGCAAGCTACTTCATTACATTTCGTGCCGGGTAGGGTGATGTACAACTCGACGCGGCTGGCACCAAGCGCCTGACAGATGGATCTTACGACGCCGTTGCTCTCTAAAAATTCGCTTTCCCCGTGCGTGATACTCTTAAATAAACCTCTGACTCCTGCGGTCGACGTTGAAATTAAAAGCATTAATCCGTAACCCGAGAAGAAAAGGCCGCATTTTAAAGCCATCGCGAGGAGTATGAAGATCAGCGTCAGAGCGGGACTGGAGGCTACTCCTTTCCCGGCGAGCAGCGGGATGACCCCCCGGTACAGCTCACTCAATGAGTACAAGACGGAGGTGTAAAGAGCGATGCGGGCCATCAGCTTGTCACGACGGATGCCGATATTGTGGTACAGGGTATAACCTACGAAGGTTAGTACTGCCGCCGAGATAAGAGTGTCAGGCAGGCTCGCCCACCACCTGCCAGTTATGTTGGGTATAGCGGCCGCAAACAGGAAGATGGCCAAGGTGAAAATCTTCGCCGCCTTCTCCTTAGATTCGACGTTGCGCAATACTTTGACTTTACTTAAGACCCTGTTCCTGCCGGCACCCTCTATGTCCCACAGCCACAGCCCAACGTAGAAGAACAAGAAGTTAGTGAGCCCCGAGCAGAGGGTGCGCAACGTTTCAAGGGCTTTGAAAAAATCCTCGTGGTAAGGGAATGGCGAGAACCAGTCCGTCTCGTGCATCCGCGTCACGGATCTAATGGCGCTATTTACAGCAAGGACCAAGAAAGTGTATGCGAAGGGTTTAACCCATTTCTCATCCCTCAGCACCCCCTCCCGGCGCACAAGTGAGAGGAGCACCATCGCGAAAATGAGCGACATCATTCCCGAGACCAGTGAGACGGCCCCCCTGTGCTCCAGCATCATCTCTGGGAAGCTATGCGTGATGATGACACCGTCGTTTATCAACTTCTCCTCCGTTTCTGTCTCTCAAGGGGTCTAAAGGGATGGATCATCTATCTCAAACGGCGAGCCCGAGGCCAGCCGAGAGGGGTAAGACCAAGCAAGAGGAAGACAAGAAGCCCGGGCAGTCTACAGCGGCTGCCGGTAGCCTGAAAGTCAAGCCGCTTGAAAGGTTCGTCCGAAAGGACAAGTACCATCAGCGGTTGTTCTCACGCAGCCAGTAACTGCTGTTGACCCACCCGGGCACTTCGCTTTCTGTCGGCGCGCGGACGACCCTGCTGCGACGTCAACGAGCTTCCTCACGGGCACTGTCTCGTGGCCCAGTCGGCTTATTGCGGCGGTGGGCGTATCCTATTCTCCTGCCTCATAATCACCTCCTCTAACCTCTGGCGTTCCGTCGCACATTACCGTTGCACCAAGCGTGCCAATGAATGTAACCGTAAATCAAGGCAGTTTACTGGGCCAAGCGAGTGGGCCTGATGATTTACCGGAAGCTGTTTCCGATTTGCCGGAAGGATTTGCGAACGACCGGACTAAGAGGGGAGGTTTTGGAGAGAGCGATTAGCAGACACTATGGGGGAAAGGCCTACCGCAGTAACCAGACGACTATGGCGACCACCCCCATCCCTAGAAGTGTGAACAATAGGAGCAACAAGTACCACTTGGTTCGTAGAACCCGCCAGAATCCACCGCGCCTAGCGCGCAGGTTAATGACAGCTTCTTTCGCCAGGCGCACCTCTTCTACTGCTTTCTCGATGTCCTCAGCGGTCGGCCCGTTCGGCAATGACCTACTGTTAATAAACCTCAAGGCTGACGCCTTGCCGGCTTTCAGCAGAAAATCCTTCTCCTTGTCTGAGAGATTAAAATCGAGCGTCGAGACAGGACGCGGGTCAATAACAATTGTCTTGTCGATATGCGCTCTCAAGACTTCCTCGTCCTCGTTGAGCAGGATCGAGCACAGGTCGCGAACAGTCCCTATCAATGGTGATGACCGCCGTTCCTCTTCCTCATATACTTCTGGGCCTAGATAAAGGCCTATGAAGTCAACGCCCGGATTGTCTTTCAGGAGAGCATCCACTGGGTAATTATTTTGTACCCCTCCGTCGATAGCCTTGGCGCCGGCGTTACTTTCCGAAATAAATAAGAAGGGAATGGACATGCTGCAACGGACTGCAAATTTTACGGGAGTGCCTGAGGAGACTTCTGAGTTCGAGTCAAAGACCAAAGTTCTCTTGTTCTTCGTAGAGGCGTATACGGTCAGCCGATGTTTAAGAATTGAGCGGGATGTGGGGAGGCCATTCAGAAGTACCGTCGTCGGTTGGTGTAGCATTTTGTTGATAAGGTTCCCTATCCAAGCTTGAAATTTGTCTCCAGGGTAGAGCCCTCCTTTGGTAAACAAATTGAATAAGAGCCAGCGCTTCGGCGAATCGAGAAGCACGTCCTTGAAGTTTGTTTCTCTTAAAATCGCCTCGAGTCCGTCTACGTCCATACCCGCTGCGAGTAAGGCGGCTGTGATTGCACCCGCCGAAGTCCCGGCGTACCAATTAAAGTTGTAATACTTGGTCAGCTCTCTGAGCGCCCCTACGTAAGCCAACCCTTTGATGCCCCCTCCCTTCATGATAAGGGTCAACGTCTGTTTGGCCGCCTCGCTGTTAACGTTGCTCAAGGCCGGAAGGGGACTGATGGGCACCGGAGGCTCTCCCGCGTGCAGATCGGGTGGGATGATTGCCTCGGCCTCGATTTTTTCTACGAAGTGCTCCACCCGATCTTTAATTCTGCCGATCACCGCTAACAACTCGGCTATCAACTGGGGTATCTCGGAGACAACTGATGGGTACTCTCTAGCCTTCCTGCCGTCGGCGAAACTCGGCAGGTCTCGGCACCACAGTTCCAGCTGCTTTAACGGTCTGCAGTCGGGTCGGCCTGTGCTTAACGTTCGGTCTTCATAGAAAGCCTCGGAAATGTTAGAGGCGAGGTCGGGTCCCGTCGGGATCTCGGCATCCCCCTCCAACCCCTCCACGTGCAACTTGAATAGCTCTTCGTGCCACACATCGCCGCAGGCGCGCGCGAGTTGTGAGGCAGTGAGCAGCAGCTGGCTCATATTTCCCTCATGCTCGTCCAAGACGGACCTGATCTCATTGAGAAGCAGAGTCTTAAGCGTGGTGTCGTGAAGCATCTGTAAGGCTGGGTGCTCAGCACTGCGCTGAGTTCCTAACTCAATTCACATCCGTGAACTTTTGAAACCATGTCAGCTAAAAGCGTGAGAAAGATCCTGCAGCGGTCGGAATTATATATTAAGGCGGCCTTGTCAGGAATATTCATCTCAATTTCGCACCTTCTCGCCAGCTAAAAGAGCTATGCTGCAAAGTGGGGGTGCACAAAGGAGACGGATGTGGACCCTCCTTACACGGCAGGATATAACTAGACCCTCATCTCTCGTCAGCAATCAAAAGGCAGTGTGGTCATAGAAATTCACATCCTCTTGAAGGATGAGGTCACACATCTGTCAGGGCTTCTTACATCTTTCATACTAGCCAAAAATCTGCCCAAGCAAAGTAGCGATAACTAAGAATTATTTGTGCCTTCTCTCCGCGCAATATTTCAACTCATCAGGCTCGAAACTTCGATGCTTGGCAGCCTCGCGATCTTCATTCCGTTATTCGTCAGAAACAACGACTTATCTTTGAGTTTCCGCAAGGCTGTCCCGTTGCTATTCATTTCCATCTGCACATTCGTTGCTAATGACTTGGACGATATAGAAAAAGATCGAGTTAATCATCCAGACAGACCACTACCCGCCGGTCATTTTTCTCCCGTGTTCGCTGTAGTTCTCTATTTCATATTCTTAGCGTTAGCTCTCTTTTCAACAAGATACTTTATCTCACCGGGTATTGATTTCTTGTATTACAGTGCTATCTCCCTATCGATAAGTTACGGCTATATAGCTGAATATATTCCGATTCTTAAAACCCCTTATGTAGCAATCGCAGCAACAGTCCCGATTCTGATTGTGGCGGCTTCATATCCCAATGAAACCAAATTATACATAGTCGCTGCATCCGTTTTCCTAATGACCTTGGGAAGAGAAATATGTATGGACATAAAGGATAGGGCTGGCGACCCTATTTCATTTATGCATAGGTTTAGGCCGACGCCGCTCAGTGGAGTAGCATTTTCTTTGCAAACACTGGGATTGCTCCTGCTGGTAATCTTAATAAATAGGGTGGGAGATATTATTGATTTGCTCGTGATGACGTTTCTACTGGCCGTGTCAGGTGTCTTCTGGTTCAAGTTCCAACGCTACAAACTATCGCTAATCTTGATGAAAATTCAGCTCTTCGTCGGCCTCTATTTTCTCATCTGAAAACGCTCGATGGGCGTCATTACTGTAGGAGAGCCTGTAACACCATAGCCAGAATCGTGATTCCAATGGGTAAGTCTGTCAGGGCCAATTGTAGGTTGTAGCGCAGCTCGTCACGACACATCTTGTTGAACTCGATTAAGTAAGAACGCTTTTCGTAATCGTTAAGACTCTCATTCCGCAGTTTTCGCATCAGCTTCGATATTTCCAGGTCAATAGATTTGCTGTATAGCTGCCGCAATACTTCTCTAGGGTAGAAATTGAAAATCAATAATACCGGTGTCGCCATAATAGCCGGAAGAATCAGGAAGATTCGTACGCTTTGCTTAAACATAGTGTCATAAGCAAACGGCCCCGCGTAATAGCACATTACATGAACGTAAACAAAAATAATGGTCAATGTAGATGCTACATTCACGTACCAGTTAATGTTGTCCAGTTCACGAGCTTTGAACAAATTGCGCTTAATCCTGACGTCCAACAGCGAATGGATCATCATGGCCGCATACCTTAGTTTGCGGCCGACGAACGAGGCGAAAGCATATTCGGCGCAAACGGCGATCATCATCAAAATCTCACCTGTACGTGACAAAGGAAACCGGCAATAGCGAAAAATAGCAAACGCTACCACAGTCACTTGTGCCGTGAACACTATTGTCTTTCGCAAACTCCAAAAGTGTCGCCGATGAGTAAAATATTTCGTCTCATCTAACTGCTCCTTAGTAAACACTGTCTCAATTGTTGTTGGAATGTCTTTCTGTGCATAGAGTACGACAAGCGCCGTTCCCAGAATCAGACCCAGAGATATAATGGTCTTGAAGTCACTGGTATAGGCTGCAAAAAATTTCATTGATTCAGATTCGCCTTCAAGATACCAGATGAGCACTGTGCCGAAACCACCATAGACGGTACTTAGTGCTAGTCCGGCGAAGAAAACAAACATGAGAGAAAATGGTGAGCGTTCAGGCATCGATAATTCTTAGTTATCCAAAGTGAGGTAACAATTAGTATTAACTTTCAGAACATCAGCATTATTCCGTGAAATGCCGCCAAGCGCAATTATTTTCTGATGATTTTCTGATGTAGTTTATTTGCGTGGATGTGAACTCCGTCAATGGTCAGCAACGTTATCACACGATGCTTGTCTCATATCTTTAACTGTGAGCGGGGCAGCACTTCTACCCGGCGGACTTGAATGACCAGCCGCTAATCGCTACACTCGCGCGCAGCTGTCACCTCCTAACATATTCAATCTACTCACCGAGGCTCTTTCATCTTGAAGGGATTAGTGTGTGGAATTTTGTCCCTACGCAACAGACATGCAACTTGACGCGGCGATTACCGAGTTTTTGAGCGGCTACTTCTCAACTCATCATCGGACACAGAAAACGAAATCGGCCTACGGCTCTGACTTAGCACAGTTCCTCGCTTTCTTAGGCAGCGAGTCTAACTTGCTCTCCCTCAGTAGCACCCTCATAGAGCACTGGGCGGCACACCTGCGGCAGGAGGGCTATGCGCCGGCTTCAAGCCGTCGCAAGATAGTCGTGCTCAAAGTCTTCTGCTCTTACTGGGTGCGTAAAGGAGTGCTGCCTGAATCTCCCTTCTGGCGGGTCAAGCTAAGCCTCGGGCGTGTGGAACAATTGCCACGCGCTCTGGCCGAGAGGGAGATGCGGTCACTGCTGACCCGTGCGCGGCGAAATTGTTCGGGCCTTGAGATTGGTCAGAACAACATAGTCTTAGGAGCATCACAGATTTATTTGGCCTCATCGCACGACTACCGTGCGCTACGTAATTTGGCACTAGTAGAGCTGCTCTTTGCTACGGGGATGCGTGTGGGCGAGGTGTCCGCGCTGGATATTCGAGACTTCTTCGTCAGAGACGCTGTGTTTAGGGTGCAGGGCAAGGGCGGCAGAGATCGTTTAGCTTTCATCGTAGATGAGGACACACTGCGGATTCAGCGTGCATATATAGAAGCCCGCTTACTGATTAAGACGGAAAGCCAAGCGCTCTTTATCAACGCTTTCGGTGGACGACTCTCAACTCAAGGAATTACCAATTCCATCGCGCAGTTGCGTCGAGAGGCAAGGATCAAGCGTCACATCACGCCGCACATGCTGCGGCATACGGTGGCAACGCTGCTGCTCAGGAACGGCGCGGACATTCGGGTGGTACAGGAGTTCCTAGGGCATGCCTCAATCGTCACCACACAGCGCTACACGCACATCACGAAAGAGCACCTAGTGCGCGTGCTGCGCAAGCGTCATCCTTCTTTCGGGCTGCGCGCCAAAATCAAGAACCCCCGTCGCCCCAGTGGACACACTTGATATGTCATCTCAGAAATGCTTATCGATATAGCTGATTAGGATCGATTGTGTTGTAGGAATTATTCTGAGATGAGAGTGGGCGCAGTGACATCTCACGGATAAGCGATGACCCTGAAAACATCTACTCGATTGTAGAATCTGTCCAAAAAGGCGAAGCCGACAGGGATGGAACCCCCACCGGCTTCTGGTATCTCGCGTGTCGAGCTAGGACTTTGCGAGACTGCTTTCGGCAGTATATCACACGAACTTCAGCCACGTGAGACACGTGAGACACCTCGGTGACGAAATGGCAAGTAAGCAAAATTTTTTATCCTGACAGGATAAACTACTCTAGCGCAACTATTTAAGCCTGTAAATACCCCCGATAAGGTAATGATTCAAAATTTATGATGGGGATGATTTCTGTGCTGAAAGAATAACTTAATCACGGCCTCATCCATCTCATCACTCTTTGAAAAACAGATCGTGCGTCGCTGCCACCGCTTCAGGCGCGTC
>Ga0196965_1000994_pt1 | contig 12430 bp, 9 predicted proteins | sample S1_20metaG_FD_148668 | JGI IMG/M metagenome (GOLD analysis project Ga0196965, IMG submission 148668) | Soil microbial communities from Anza Borrego desert, Southern California, United States - S1_20 | ecosystem: Environmental > Terrestrial > Soil > Desert | place: USA: California | collected... | reverse complement strand
GATCGCTGTCCGGTACGCATGCGCGAAAGGAACGGTATAATTCACACCAAAGGCCCGAATCTCATCCTTCGTGGAACCCCAGCGCATCACACCGTTCTTGTCGACGAACACGTCTGCGGTTTTCTGTGCTGCCAACGGTGTTCCCAGGCAAATGAAAATCAGCAACAGCACAAAATTATGGAACACATTGCTGTTCCCGGCGTGAAAGCGATTCATAGCAGTTGAATTAAAGCTTAATAAACAATAAAAAGCGCCTGGCTTTTGTTAATAGTCGAACGTCATGTACCCCATCCCCTGTACGGGATTCCCATCGAAATCAAAGAAGGCGTTGTTTTCCCAGGACGAACCGGTACCCCATTTATCCTTCATGTCGGAGGTTATCCACGCGGGCTCCCAATAGATCACACCTTTTCCGCCGCCGTCCAGTACCTCCTGCGTGATCTTTTTGAGAAGATCCAACTGGCCTTGCTGCGTGTAAGGGTAGCCGGTAATAGCCGGGTCCCCGCCGAACAGGTTATTGTACTGGTCATCGCCCTGCGTGGTCCAAGGGTAAGCGGTTTCGAGGATCATTACATCCTTGCTGTACTTGCTTTTAAAGGTGGAGACATTGTTGGAGATTTGATCCAGCGATACCGTTGTGTGCCAGAGCGGGTAGTAGCTGAAGCCGATAATATCGAAATCGCTGACATTACCCTGGTTGGTGGCTGTCATATTATCGAACCACCATGTTACATTCTTGGGATCAGCAACATGAAGGATGATTTTGGTTTTAATATCCGAGTTTTCAGATACGTCGTCTACGGCCCGGATGGCACTGTTGATGAGATCCCCCATCCGTTGCCATGCGCCATTGCATACATTGGCAGCGGGAAAACCGGCGGGGGCATCGGTATAAAGCATGCCGCAATTCGTTTCGTTTCCGAGCTGCACGAACTCCGGCATCAGACCTTTTGAATCAAGATAGTGAAGGGTTTTAAAGGTGTATTCATAAACTGAATCCTTTAATACCTCGATGGTTTTAATATCCTTCCACGCGGCGGGGATTTCCTGCTTGCCGGGATCAGCCCAACTGTCGGAGTACTGGAAATCGAGAAGTACCTCCATACCTTCAGCCCTGGCCAGTTGCATTGCCTTCTCTACATCGGCAAGATCGTTATACATCTGCGTGCCCTGGTCGCCGTAAAGTTCCCGGGTCCATACCGGGTTGTGCCACAATCTCAGGCGTACAAGGTTTGTCCCGTGGTCCTTGAATATTTTATACGGATTTGCCGCCGCATTATTGTCTTTGTAGACACCGCCATGGTCTTGTATCTGGTTGACATAAGACAGGTCGGCACCGAAATAAAAATCGCCGGGCGGATCGGGTGGGTTGACATCTTCCGTCGGCTCGGAATCCTTGCAATGGATCAGTAGCAGGGTCGACAGGACCAGGAGGTTCATGCTGAGGTTCTTTAGTCGCATACGTTCGATTGGTTAGCAGCCTGTGTTGTAGGCCGGACACGCTCCGGCAGTCAACCAAGATACCATTTTACCTGTTTATCCGCAGACAAATTGTATGGATTGATTTTCAGGGGCCGGGTGCCGTACATTTAGACAAAACTGACGGACTGCCGGGCGTTTAGGGGTTCCATGAACGGTGACCTGATCAGCACTACCAACCGCTCTCTCCTATTTCCAGTGCACATCTTCGCGTCTTCGCGTTGAAGAAAAGCATGGCGAACGAAATAATCAGACTGCTCGTTAACGACAGGTATTCTTGTTACTACAGGGCTTTCAAAATGGGTTGAATTAGCTTCGCTTTGTTAAATATTTTCAACCAAGGTCGTAAAGGATGGCAATATGCCCGAAGAGATTGTTCAAATTATTAAAAGCGTTATCACCTTCGCTTAAAGCAGGGTGCGAATTGGTCAATTCAGCAAAGCTTTATCCGACGCGCCAACGGCATCGTGAAGGGTGACACCCTTTATGTTTTCCTGGTCCACCGGAAGCGTAACCACAAACCGGGTGAACTCATGCTTCTTGCTTTCAAGAAGAATAGTGCCGTTCAGTACCTGGATCGTTTTATTCACAATGTACAACCCCAACCCATTTCCCCGCGAATGCTCGTTGCCGATATAAAACATATCCCACAGGTGATTCCGGATACTATCGTCAATACCCACCCCGTTGTCATAGATGGTAAAGCGTACGTGGCCGTTTTCCCGCACGGCAGTCACCCTGACTTCCGGCTGTTTCTTTTTGTTGAGTGTACTGAAAAAGATTGCATTGTCCAGCAGGTTCACCAGCAGGATATGAATCAGGTTTTCATATGAATGGAAGCTCAGGTCGTCCGCACAATCCACCTTAAAGGCAATATTGTGCAAAGCAATCTGGCCATTGAAGTCCTGATGGATCTTTTCAATTTTCTGTTTAAGGAAAATCATCGTGTAATTTCCCGGGTGGTTGATCTCGCTGACCTCCTGGAGTTTTTTAAGCATCCTGTCCATACCATTAGCGGTCTGGAACGTTTTCTCGAAAAGCTCCATGGACTCCTGGTGCATGGTGTGTTTGGCGATATTGTAAAGACCCATGATCGAGCAGATCGGCCCGCGAAGATCGTGCGACGCCCGGTAAAGGAACACGTCCATTTCACGGTGCGCATGCTCCAGCAGCTTCGTACGTTCGTAGACCAGGTTCTCCAGGTTTTCATTTATCCTTTGTACTTCCGCGTTCGCCCGCACAAGTTCCTTTTTCTGCTTCTTCAACTTAGTGCTGAAGTACGCCAGCAGGATCAACAGTAGCGCGAAAGTCACGGCAATGGCAAAGATGGTCACGATTCGCCGTTGAAACAGCCGTTGTTCCTCAACACGCTGGGCTTCACTGAAGGAAAGACGTTGCTGAAGGTCCTCAACATTAAAAAGCTTCTCGCGCAATCCATTCAGCACCGAACGGTAACCGGTCTGATTTTTATAAAACTTATCTTCGTTCAGCGCGAGGATCTGTTCGAGCAGTTCAATATCCTTCATCAGGCTTTCCCTGGCAACCGGGTCAAGGTTCTCAATTCCGGCCTGCAGCTTTCCCTGTATCACCAGTACTTTTTCATTGTATGAAGTGTGCATTTCATCCAGTGTACGGCCCTCGGCGACAGCCTGTGCAAGCAGGTTTTTAATGTCGTCATTTACGACGGAGGAGTCGGATATTTTTCCGATGAAAGACCGGGGTGCCTGCTTCAACGAGTCTTCCAGCCTGCCGATGAGTTCGTTGAACTTCCGGTCAACTTTTTTGCGGATGGAATCCGGCAGATCGTCTATCTCATAGTTCTTAAAGACGGCATAGAACAGCGTCAGGGATTGAATGGAGTCGAGATTCTTCAAGTCGAAATTCTTGAAATACTTTTCGTCCAGGATAACTTCTCCAGCTTTTTCGCCGGCATCCGCAACGGGCGCCGCTTTGACCGGCTTAACAATCAGCTTATTTTCTTTTTCAGACGCAACCAGGTTAATGATAACGTAACCCGGCACTGAAAACTGGCTTTTTGTACGGATCCTGTCGTCGAGTGCCAGGGGAACAGCGGCAAGTCCGCTAGCGTTGGTTTCAGCGCTGATCTTCTGTTTTCCTTCGAATGTTATCGTCACACCGGGAATGGCGCGGCCCTTAGCGTCATAAACACCCAGCTGCGCCATCTTATAATTTTTCTTCCGCACAATGATCTCAAGCACACCCTTGCTGTAGTTCCACGAAGCCGCTTCCAGGGTCTCATTCCGGATTTTGACAGTTTGCGGGGGAAGGTTCGATTCTTCGATGTCCATGAACGCCGTGCCCCTTTCGTTGATCCGGATGAAAGGTTCGCCATTGATGGATATTTCGAGGCCCGCGAGGGGCTTGAGCTGCTCGTCGAAGATCTTAACCTGAACGCTTGTTTTTTCCTGGGCATATAAGGATTCACTACCCGCCAATAGCGCGCCCAGGGATAATATGCATATGAAAAATCCAACCTTCATTTTATTTCCTTCATATCCCATCATTCATGCTTCACACGAAAAACATCTTTCACAATGACGATCTGGTGACGATGCTCCGACTTCCTTTCTTTTGGTATTTCCAGGCTTACAATGCTTTCTTCCTTGCTCGTCTCGATCACCCGGATCTTGTACTGGCTGAAATAGGGAACATCCATGGTAAAGTGTCCGCTGGAATCGGACAAGCTCCGGTGAACGATCACATTGCGCGTGTGGTCGATCAGAAAAAGCTGCGCATAGGGAAGCACCTTGATATCTGATGAATCCTTCCAGTTGGCGTCCTTGTACTGAAGCGTACCCTGGATGGTCAAAGGATACGCTTGTAAGTCTATCTTCAGCTCATAAATATCATCGTCAAGACCGCCCTTGTTGCGGTTAGAGGTTAAGTATCCGTGCATGCCATCGGCCATCAGTATCAGGCCGAAATCATCAAAGCGTGTATTGACAGGGTAACCCATGTTCTCTGCTTCGCCGAACCCGTCACTTTGCGCCAGCGACTTGAAAATGTCCATTCCGCCAATGCCGGCATGACCATTCGAAGCGAAGTATAAATAACCGCCCTGGAAAAAGGGTGCCACCTCGTCATTGTAGGTATTGATCTGGTCTCCCAGGTTGCGGGGTTTGGTCCACTGCCCGTTGGCAAACGTCGATTGATATAGGTCCTTGCCGCCATGTCCTCCGCTCATATCCGATGAAAAGTAAAGGATCGTGCCTTCCTCGTTGATTGCAGGATGGCTCACGGAATATGCGTCGCTGTTATAGGGAAAGGCATGGCTGATCCGCCACGTGTCTTCATCCCATGTCGCAAAAAAAAGTTGCAGGGTCTTGCTGTCGCCTGCAGCGGTGGCGGTATAAATCATTTTTTTTCCATCGCCGTAAAAGGCAACCGGCCCTTCGTGGAATTTAGCTTTCAGCGCGCTCGAAAATTTGACAGGCTGGTGAGAACGAGCGTCCCGATGCCCGAGAACGCTGTCGGGTCCGGTGTTCGTATAGTACAATTTATAATGGGATGACTTTGCGCGCCCTCCAGCCACAACGTTGTCGGGTTTGTTTGACATGAATACCAACCCCTGCCTGTATGGGACGGCGCATAATTCACCATGGGGAGTGTTGATGGGTAACGGGACGGTGGAGTAATGTATTGAATCCTCGAACAGGAAACGGATATTTTTCAGCCGCCATATTTTTTTCGTCACCAGCTCATCCTCCGGATACAGCTGCAGATATTCCCGGTAAAGATCGATCGCCTTGTCATAGTGATTTTCCGCGCGTTGGGCTTCGGCTAATTTTAACACGTCCTTCGGCGGCAGCGCCTGGTATTGCGATTTGTATCGTCCATACCATTCGATCGTTTCGCGAAACTGGTGCAGGGCATAGTAACAGCGGGCGATCTTCAGCGTAACTTCCTTGCCACCGCGACCCTTTTTCTGCAGGTTCAGGAAAAGATCGCGCGCTTCCTCGAATTTATCTTTCGCAAACAGTTCATCGGCCTTTGCAGCCTCATCCCTGAAAAGGGTGAAGACAGTTTCCTGGGCCTCTGCTTCGAGATTGATCATGCATGAAACCAGGAATACCATCACCAGGCTCCTTGTTGCTGTCCATGCCGTTGCTATGGTGCTGTAGGTTCTCACCGTGGGGATACAATTTTCTGGTGAACCGGTTTAAACTGGTAGCTGACCATCAGTTCATTTGATCCCGGGCTGATGCCGCGGACGTCACCGATCGTATGGTCATACGCGTAACCCAGCTGAAGCCGCGGCGTGATCTGGGCTTTCAGTAGGAAATCCACGGATTCATTTTTACGGTATGAAAATCCTGTGGTTAATACTTCGTAAATGATGAGGCTGGCATTGATGTCGAACGACAAGGGAACGCCAGGAAGATATTTCAGTAGAAAACCCGGCTCCAGCGCGAGATTCTGATTCAGCGAAATGCGGTATCGCGTCAGGAGAAAGTACTGGATATTGTTGAGATCGAATGCAACGGTGTCGTTAACGGTAAGCCTGGCAGGCAATATCCTAGGGGCAGAAAGCCCGACATGTAGCCTGGGACTTCTCAGGTAAAATCCCGCACCCAGGTCGAGAAACGTCTGAGATACCGTTACATCGGAAAGCTTCGGATCGTTGCCCGCGTTTCCCAGCAGCGACGGATAATCAGACTTCCTGCTGTTGATCCCGGCTTGTATCCCCATGGATAACGATGTCTGCCGTCCGACCTTCAGATGATAGGCCGAACTCACGACGGCGTTGAGATCCTTGTGAACGCCGATCTTGTCGTTGATAATGGTAACACCCAGTCCAAGGTTCTTGTCAGGCAACAGCGTATGGGCCGAAAGGGTTTGCGTTGAGGGTGCTCCTTCTACCTTCGCCCATTGACTCCTGCTGAGCAATGTCAGTGAGAGTACTTCATCGCCCCCGGCGTACGCGGGATTGAGTACCAGGCCGTTGAACATGTACTGGGTGAACTGTACCCGTTGCTGGGCAAACAGCCGTCCGTTTATCAGCACCACCAGCAGCGTGCAGAGCAAAATAACCGGAGTCCTTTTTAAGCGGTTATTCATGGTCAACGGATTAGTTCGATAAAGCCAGTGCGCTCCACAACAGTTTCGCCGCGATGCACCACGATCACGTAGAAATATGTTCCGGTCGGGACTGATTTGCCATCCCTGGCGACACCATCCCAGGCAACATCGTCGTTGTTATAACCCGCCGCCTGGTAAATAAGACTTCCCCACCGGTCTATGATCCTGACGTCGTTATCGGCATACCGGTCGATATCGTTTATGATCCAACGGTCGTTGACACCGTTCCCATCGGGCGTAACGATTGCTTCTGGTTCAAAAACTACTGCCGTCTCCTTGATTTCGACTTTGAAGGTACAGGAAGATTGGTTCGTGGCAGCGTCCGTCGCGGTGTAGCTCACGGTAGTGACGCCGAGGGAAAATACGTCTCCGGGATTATGGGAACCTGTCAGTTCGACATCACTGCAATCGGCCGGTTGCGGCAGGTCCCAGATAACGGTACGGCTACCCTCTCCTTCCATCAACGAAATGTCAGCAGGACAGGTCAGCAATGGTGGTGCGGCATCGGATACGATCACGTCAAACTCGCAGACACTCGTGTTACCCAGGTTGTCCTTGGCGGTATATCGCACCGTAGTTTTGTCGAGCGGGAATGTTTCGCCCGGAAGGTGGGTGCTGGTAAAGGATTTCAGATTACAATTATCGGTAGCAGTGGGCTCAATCCAGTCGGCAGTAACAGAACATTCGGATGTCGTAACAGCGCGGTACACATCGGCTGGACAGCCGGTGATGACGGGCGCAATCCGATCCTGCGCGCCGGGAGCACAACATAAGGCCCCACCGTCACGACTCAGCGCGGAGGTCAGCACGAAATTACCGAAGACCGAGTTGGCGTGCACATCGTCGTCGCAGTTCGTCTCGATCTGCGTATGAAGGGTGAATCCAATAAAGATTCTGACCCTGTTGCCGACAAACCTTCCGCTGGGCAAAACACCGGTAATCGAAAAAGAACTGCCGGGATTGATCATTCCGAAATAGTAGACTTCGTTTTGATCACGCACGGTAATCATCACCGGGTTAGCGCCGTCATACCGGAAAGTCAGGTTCGTCAAACCGCCCTCACATTCATTACAGGTGCTGGCGGCCGGACAATCGCAGGGTGAAGCCTGTGAGAAACCGTTGGAAGGCGAAAGCAATAAGCAGCCCGCCATATACAAAACACACAAGAAGAAGCGTCGTGCCTGGTTCATACGCTGGTGAAAAAATCAGGTATTGACAAAAAATCAGCATCAGACTAAAAGCTTCCGATGCCTAATCCATCCGTTTAAATAGATTAAGGTAAGTCGTTTTTCATTAATAACCTTAGCTCCCTATGGGGAAAAACTTGCACACCCTTTAATTGACTAACCTGACCAACCGGACGACAACAAAAAGGCGGAAGGTGAAAAAACAAAAAGACCACCGGTCGGGTGGTCTTTTTGTCAATGGGAATGCTTTATAATATTAGTTCAATACTTTTACATTCACGGCGTTCATGCCTTTCTTTCCTCTTTCTTCTTCATACTCAACCTGATCGTTTTCACGAATTGTGTCGATCAAACCCGATGAATGAACAAAGATGTCCTGATTTGAATTGTTGGGCTTAATGAAACCAAAACCTTTGGCTTCATTGTAAAACTTTACTGTTCCTTGCATTATTATTTAAATTTAAAAAAGACGTTTTAAAGGTTATTCAAAGCATTTGCTTCGATAACGGGCTGTGTCATTCTGCATACTACACTTACTTCCGGAATGAACACTGATTAAGAAAAGGTGGAACCAAAAATCCGAAGGCGGGTACTGTTTGGAGGCACTGTGACTTAAATGCGAAGTAAAGATAGGGAAACTCATCCTGGCTTCCTAATAATTTACAACGTTATTGGTCATCTGCTCCGCTTTCGTCCCTGGCGGTTGACGGATAACCAATAACGCTGTTCAAATCTACCCGAGGTAGGATTGCAATGTCTTGCTCCGCGACGTATGGCGCAGTCGCCTGGTTGCTTTTTCCTTGATCTGGCGTACTCTTTCCCGCGTCAGATTGAACAACGCTCCGATTTCTTCCAATGTCATGGCCGGGTTACCATTCAATCCGAAATAGAAGGATATCACATCCGACTCGCGTTGTGTAAGGGTCGAAAGTGCACGCAAAACTTCTTTTTGAAGGGAATCGATCATGAGTCCTGCATCGGGCGTCTCATTGCTGTCGTCCGTCAGTACATCCAGTAAGCTGTTTTCCTCACCATTGACGAAAGGTGCGTCCATGGATACATGGCGACCGGATACTTTGAGGTTTTCGATTACTTCCTGGGTAGATACGCCGATGACATCCGCCAACTCTTCGGGGGATGGCTCGCGCTGGAATTTCTGTTCCAGGTCTGAAAATGTCTTGGATATTTTGTTCAGGGAGCTCACCCGGTTCAGGGGCAATCTTACAATCCTGGACTGTTCGGCGAGGGCCTGCATGATTGACTGACGGATCCACCATACCGCGTATGAAATGAACTTGAATCCGCGGGTTTCATCAAACCGCTTGGCTGCCTTGATCAGCCCAAGGTTGCCCTCGTTGATCAGGTCGCCGAGCGTGAGACCGTGATTCTGGTATTGTTTTGCTACCGATACGACGAAACGAAGATTTGCCTTCGTCAGTTTTTCAAGAGCAACCTGATCACCTTCCCGGATCCTGACCGCCAATTGCACTTCAACTTCTGAAGTTATCAAATCAACTTTGCCGATTTCCTGTAAATACTTGTCCAGGGACTGGCTTTCGCGGTTCGTAATCTGTTTGCTGATCTTTAGTTGTCTCATGTAGTATAGTATTAAATTGAATTCAATAATAAATCCCGTTTTTGACGCGTTTTAAAAGATTCTGGAATAAAAACGCGACCTTTAATCGATCGAACGGCTAAAGATGCTCGGAGGGCAGCGGAAGGTAAAAGCGTCTGAATCTTGGAAATTTTAGGTAAGATACGACTTTTTACGGTTAACTGTTCAATTATTATCCGAACGGGGCTTTGATATGAAGCATACGTTGTGACCGGGCGGAAAGTTCCACGGGGCGCTCGGAAAAGAAGATTTCCGACAGCGCGGCGAACTGCTGGCTTTGCGCTACGGCTGGTTATAAAGCGAACTGGCTCGGTCTATAATAGCGGTCTCGCCGTGCAGTCGGCGTTATCCAGTCGCTTATCAGCACGCCTGGGAACCCGAGCAATCCTCCATTCAGCCGGCACTACCGGCTGTAATCTGAGACCCAGCGGACGCCCCTCGCGCGGCGATTCCTGGCAGTTCCTTCAACTGGCGCTTCAATCATATACTGCGACACGGCTCGCGGCCCGAAGCTGGAGGCTGACGGCTATTTAATGCTGGCCTGCGCAACACGGTTCGGCACAGGTAAACCGGTCGAAATTCACCTTACCTTCTGACCTGTACAACTCCAGAAAGACCAATTTCTCCGGAGCAATACCTAGGTCACAGAATTCAGTGCTGATTTTTTTAAATGCCCGGGTTTCAGGATAAAAAGGCACGTTCAGTTCGGCAAACGACCATTTATCCATCGCGATCAGAGCACCACCCTGTAATCCAGGTATACTTGCAAAATATCGTTGAAACCGCTTGTCTATTTTATTGATCTCACCGTTTTCAATAGCAATATAAAAGCTGGAAGGTCGGTTGGAGTAAAGCGAGAACGAGGGATAGTGGTCCCAGTGTCCGAAACAGTTAAGCATTGGAAAAATCCAGACCAATACTACCGGCATCATCAGTGGATAATCATAACGTATCTCCCGCGCTGGCAATTTAACGCTGTCTTTCACTCCCCAAAAAAGCAGAATGACAAAAGATATCATTGCAGCATTCCAGGGATATACCGCAGTGTTATGATCCAGTCCCGCCGGACTGAGATACAGCAAAATAAGAACATGCGTGATCACCGCTGCAAAAACCGCTGACGCTCTGAACTTGGGTATCAAAAGTCCAATCCCTGTCGCCATTTCAATTAATGGTATTGCATACCCAATTTCCTTCCAGTCCCGAAGCGGGTCTGCGACGCCCAAAACCCTCGTCATCTGCGCGAAAGTTACGTCGAGAAAACCGACGTTTAATTTATGGATACCACTCCAGACATATACACCGGCGACGATCAATTGCAGGCAGACGATCAGCGAGCGTTCACGAATTCCCTGGTGGACCTTCAACAGATAAGGCACCAATAACAGTGAATACAGGTATATCCAGGGTTGCCACCGCATTTGGTCTTGCGTCAGCATAATCATCAAACTACCCATTGCCAGGATCCCGATGGTTTTTCTTTCAAAAAAAATCCATAGGATACCCGAGCCTAAACAGCGACAAAACTATCACGTCCAGCGGTGCGGGAATAGCTGGAATGACGTCGATCGGATTGATCAGCGGGAAAAGCCTTGCTTCATTGACCCAAAGGCGGGGCGTAAGCGATATGCCGGCAATAAAGGCCAGGAGAATCGAAGCCTTGATAAACTTCAATCTTGTTGCATAGCAATCTGTTTGCGCGGTCGATGTAATCAAAAGGCTGAGCTGGTCTTTTTCTAAAAAAACTGGATGCGACTAGAGCACACGTCAATGACGCCCGTCCTTAAGTTCCTGCGCCATTTTTAACGTGTGGTTCAGGGACCTGGTATTACGCCAGTCGTTATGCCCGGGAATGACAAACCTTGGATCCCGGCATTTCTTGAGAACGTTCTTAACCGTCAATGCATAACTTTCAACATTGGCATCGCCGAGGTTACCGAGATTGCTATCCTGTAAACTTTTGATCAGGCAGCCTCCGTAGAGGATCTTCTCGTTCCCGAACCATATCACAATATTATCAGGTGTGTGTCCGGGTCCCGGATAATATGTCCGAAAGGAATACCCGCCCATCCTGAAAACGGTATCGTTGGTTATCAAAAACTGCGCCCTGTGTTTGCCCTTTTCCTTGCTGTACGAATCGGTTAATCTGGTGGTGTACGTTTTTATTCCCTGCTGCCGGTAGTATTCGAATCCGCCGGTTCTGTCCTCATGGAAATGCGTTGCAATGCATAACACCACGTCTTGGTTGTGCCGCGCCTTGATACTATCCAGCAACGGCTGGAATTGTGTTGTGTCCCACGGTGTATCGAACATGGCGACGCCTTCATTGGTCACCAGGTACATTCCATTCGCCGGGATACGGGATCCGTTGTACGCGTTGAATGTGGTGAAGACGTAGAAGTTACCGGTGAGGTGTGTGATTTGTAAGTCAACACTAAGGGGCTGTGCAGACAATTTTATCACCAAACAGATAAAAATTAACGTTCCTATTGTTCGCATAGTTCTTCTTACAGCCTAGATAATATCTAATCGAACGAATACGCCAGCCCTCGTGGCATTCTTATACTATTTCCTTGTATTTTTCTTAAGTCCGGGAATTTTGCTTTTAATGCATGCACTCATAATCAATCAAGTTATAAATCGATTTGAACCTTGCAGTAATACTTAATCAAGAGGATCATCATTCTCCCAGCGCAGGCGCATCCCACTTCACCATCACCCCATCGATCATCACGCCACAAACCATGGTCGTGTATTCGAAAGGGTCTCCTGTGTACATCACCAGGTCAGCATCTTTTCCTTTTTCAATACTGCCGATTCTTTTTTCAAGACCCAGCAGTCGGGCCGGGTTTAGCGTGATCGCTTTTAAAGCCTCGGCATAGGAAAGTCCGCCGCGCCCGGCAGCGATGGCAGCTTCGAAGAGGATGACCCGGGTCTTCGGCACGTAACCTTCAAAACCACTTTCAATGCTCACGGGTATACCGGCCTTCGTCAGCAGCGCGGCATTCTCCATGGAAACATTGATGAATTCCCCTGACGGTCGCGCCAT
>Ga0196965_1000993_pt1 | contig 12439 bp, 8 predicted proteins | sample S1_20metaG_FD_148668 | JGI IMG/M metagenome (GOLD analysis project Ga0196965, IMG submission 148668) | Soil microbial communities from Anza Borrego desert, Southern California, United States - S1_20 | ecosystem: Environmental > Terrestrial > Soil > Desert | place: USA: California | collected... | reverse complement strand
GATGTGGGGAGCAGACGTAAGCTATAGCAAAGATTCCAGAGTGTTAACCCGGTTGGTGGACAGGTTGCCATTTATCAGAACAAAAGAATTATCCAACATTTCGGTAAGTGGTGAATTTGCACAATTGATTCCGGGAACATCCAATAAAAGAGAAGGCGCTGGTATTGCATATATTGACGACTTTGAAGGCTCGGAAACCCCTTATGATTTAGGAAGACAATCCATTACATGGAAACTATCAGCAACTCCCGAAATGTTCAAACCAGCCAATACTTCGGGTCTGGAAGCAGGATTCAAAAGGGCAAAACTGGCATGGTACAGCATTGATCAAACCGTTTTCTATAGAAATCAAGGACAAAATAAGCCGGACAATATCGGCGCGGATGAAACCGAGAACAATCACTACACCAGATATATAGGCTATGATGAAGTTTTTCAGAATCTGCAGGAAACTACCCTTCCAACTCCGCAACCAACATTTGACCTTGCTTACTTTCCTTCAGAAAGAGGACCTTACAACTTTAATCCCAATCTAAATCCTGATGGTACATTGCCTAACCCTGAAGACAACTGGGCTGGAATTACCAGGGCGATCACAAATGATACTGACTTCGAAAGCCTCAATGTGGAGTACATAGAATTCTGGATGATGGATCCCTTTATTCAAACTCCTCAGGGAAGAGTGATTACTCATGGAGACAATGGAACCAATAATGCTGACCCAAATGGAAAGCTGATATTCAACCTCGGAAATATTTCTGAGGACGTTATTCCTGACGGCAAACATATGTTTGAAAGCGGCTTACCGACTGATGGTGATTTAGAAGAAACAGATAGCTCAAGATGGGGACGCACACCCAACGACGCCTTTCTGAACAACGCTTTTGAAGTGGGTTCAGGGAGAGAAAATCAGGACATCGGACTTGACGGATTAAACAATGCGGATGAGCTGCAATTCTTTAATGATTTTATAAACAAAGTAACAAACTTTGTAAACCCGGAAGCGCTTGAAAGAATCAAAAGCGACCCTTCTGCAGACGATTTTAAATATTTTCTGGGAAGTGAAAAAGACGACGCTGATGCGAAAATTATAGGCAGGTATAAAGACTACAATGGGGTAGAAAGAAATTCTCCGGATGTTTCCAATATAAACTCTCCGTTTTCTCCGGTCGGATCAACGCTTCCTGACAATGAGGACTTAAACAGGGACAATACTTTAAATGAACTTGATGCCTATTACAAATATGAAATTCCCTTAAATCCGGCGAGTTTAAATATCAACAATAAATACATTGTAGACCAGGTTCAGGCCAAAGGAGCCAACTGGTATTTATTCAGAATCCCGATAAGAGAGCCCTCGTCTAAAGTGGGTAATATTGAAGGTTTTAAAACAATCCGCTTTATCAGGACCGTGCTTACCGGATTTGAAAACCCCGTGGTACTTAGGTTTTTAAATTTCCAGATGGTAGCCAGCCAATGGAGAAAGTTTGTAAACTACGAGGATTATAAACTATTAAGAGAAGAAGGAGCTGATGTATCAGAAGAATTGCAAAATCCTTCTTTTGTCGTTTCTACCGTTAACATTGAAGAAAACGGCCCTCCTGCCACAGGAACTTTATCAAAAACGCCTTACGTATTGCCTCCTGGATTTACAAGAGACAGGGACAATTCTTCTTTAACCGAACGTCAATTGAATGAACAATCTTTAAGATTATGTCTGGATGGGTTAGCAGATGGAGATGCCAGGGCTGTATTCAAAAATGTGAATTTTGATTTCATCAATTACAAAAGGTTAAAAATGAATATCCATGCTGAATCGGATGATGAATCATTGGTGGCAGATGAAGATGTAAGGGCTTTTATCAGGTTGGGAACAGATTTTTTCGAGAATTATTATGAAATAGAACTTCCTTTACAATTAACCCGGGGTATTACAGGAAATGTTAACGACATATGGCCTGATGCCAATCTGATAGATATCGCTTTTCAAAGTTTAACGGATATTAAAGTAGAAAGGAACCGCCGAAACATAGCCAGGAACGTTCCCTATTCAGAAATGGTGGATGACAAATACAGGGTTTCAGTGGTTGGAAATCCGGATTACAGTTCTGTACAAATCGTAATGATTGGTTTAAGAAACCCAAGAACACCTAATGATGAATCTCCCAAATCTGTTTGTATCTGGGCCAATGAACTAAGGGTAACTGATTTTGACAATACTGCCGGGTGGGCTGCCACAGGAAGAATTAATGCGAAACTTGCCGATTTTGCTACAGTTACCGCATCAGGAAGAATGAGCACCTATGGCTTTGGAGGTCTACAGGACAGAATTTCTGAAAGGGAAAGGGTGGAAACCAAACAATATTTTGTTTCTTCAAATGTAGCGCTCGATAAGTTCTTTCCTCAAAACTGGGGACTAAAAATACCAATGTTTGTCTCTTATGAAAATGAGGTAAAAACACCAAGGTTTGACCCGCTTGACCGAGATGTGCGTTTGGATAAATCCATTTCAAAATTCAATAACGATGAGGATAAAGAAAATTACTTGTCGATTGTACAGGACAGAAGCGTGAGACGAAGTATAAATTTTACCAATGTAGGAAAAGTAAAAACCAATCCGGACGCAAAATCCCATCTTTATGATATAGAAAACCTTTCGTTGACCTACGCCTACAGCGATGAAAAGCGAAGCAGCGAGAATATGGAAGCTTATCTTGCCAAAACTTACAAACTCGGCCTGGGCTATACTTATTCCAATACGCCTAAATATTTTGAGCCTTTTAAAAAGGCAAGTTTATTTGATTCCCCATGGCTTAAAGCCATTAAGGATTTTAACATCGGGTTAGGTCCCAGCACGATCACCGTCAGGGGCGATTTAGATAGAAGATTTATAAAGTCCCTTTACCGGAATGTGGATATCAATAATCTGGATGCGCCAAACTTCAACACTGCAAATTATCAAAAGGCCTTTACCTTCACCAGAAACTATGATGTAAGGTGGAATCTAACCAAAAACCTTGCCCTCGACTATACTGCTGTGGCTTACGCTATTGTTGATGAACCTGCCGGGGAAATTGAAACACAGGAAAACAGGGACTCTGTATTGGTAAATTTGAAAAAGCTTGGAAGGATGAAGGATTTCTCTCAAACAGCTTCGGCAACTTATAAACTACCCTTAAATAAGTTTCCTTTGACCGATTGGGTAGATGCGCAAACCAAATATTCTATTGGCTACCATTGGATGGCAGGTGCCATTGCTCCAAGGCTTGACACCTTAGGTCAAGCAGATACACTGGGTAATATAATCTCAAATAGCAGGGAATATGGTGTAATCGGTAAAATCAATCTTAATACTTTATACAATAAGGTTAAGTTTTTAAAAGAAATAAACAAACCTACTCCGCCTCAAAGAAGAAGACCTACCCCTCCTCAGGCAGGAGCAAAACCCGACACTATCCAGCAAAAACCGCCAAGGGATCTTAAATTTTTGAAGGAAGTATTTAAGGTTTTGATGACGGTTAAGTCCATTGACTTTAATTATACCGTTACCGAACAAACGACCCTTCCTGGTTTTTTACCAAAAGCGAATGCATTGGGTATGGATCAGTCCTTTGAAGCTCCTGGGTGGGATTTTGTTTTGGGAAGCCAAAATCCGGGAATCAAAAACAGGGTGGGCGAAAATGGCTGGCTTGCTCCTAGTGGGTATCAGAATAATCCATTTGAGCAGATAAAGGCCACCAAAATCTCTCTAAGAACACAACTCGAACCCTTCAAAGATTTTAAGATTCAGTTGGATGCGAAAAAAGAGTATTCAGAAAATTATACAGAGAACTTCAGGTATGGCCTGGAAACTATTTATGATCCCTCAGACTCTACAAAATATACAGTCAAAAGTAACTCTCCTTTTTACCGGAATTTAAATCCTGATTTATTCGATCCTTCTACCAAGGCTTTTTACGGCACCTTTAACCCAAGCCGAAGTGGTAATTATACCATTTCCATCATAAGCATTAAAACAGCCTTTGATAGAAATGATAAAGACAACAAATCCAGCGCTTTTAAAAACTTTGAAAAATACCGGGGCATTATCAGGGACAGAATGGCGGCTTCAAATCCAAATGGCGAGACAGGCACGTATGATGAAAACTCCCAGGATGTTCTCCTGCCGTCTTTCTTGGCAGCTTATACCGGAGAGTCTGCGGAAAGCGCTCGCCTTAGCTCATTTCCTAAAATCCCGCTTCCAAACTGGAGAATAGATTATACAGGACTTGCAAAAATGGGTGGATTGAAAGACATCTTTTCAAGCTTTGTTATTAACCATGGGTATACTTCTACTTTCACTGTGGGTAATTTTATTTCTGCTTATGACTATCAGCAAGTGCCTTACCTAAAAAATGAATTTGATTATCCGTTTGCCTACATTGCTGATTCTGCAGGAAGATTTATCCCTTTTTATGTATTTAATGATGTGACCATTGATGAACAATTTAACCCCCTTATCGGAATAAACTTTAGAACAAAAAAGAGAATGACCGGAAGGGTGGAATATAAAACCAGCCGAATGGTAGGATTGAATTTATCCAATCACCAGATCAATGAGCAGAACAGAAAAGAGTTTGTTTTCTCTTTCGGATACACTACCAATAACTTCAAAATCCCATTCAAAATTGAAGGAAAAACCGTCACTTTGAAGAATGACCTTAACTTCCGCTGTGATCTTTCCATCAGCGACACTGAAACCATTCAAAGGATCATAGACGAAGACAATACCATTACACAAGGGGCAATTGGCATTCAATTCCGGCCAAATGTAAGTTACGTGCTAAATCAAAAATTACAGCTTCAGATTTATTTTGAAAGAGGTATCAATACGCCAAAAGTTTCCAATTCATTCAAAAGGACAACCACTGCTTTTGGAGCACAATTGAGATTTAGTCTGGCGCAGTAGAGGAATGAGGTGAGGGGTTCACATGTGAGGTATTGCAACTTCCTATTATATTTCAAACTTTTCGGGAAAAGCTTTTTCAATAAAGTTTTCCTTTTTTATAAAAAAAACTCCCCACCTATCTCAATCTTGACGATTCCTAACGGTACCCTATTTGTTACTTAAGCTTAAATTCAAAAATCTCTCCATTATGAATCAATAAACGTAGCTGTAGAGTCAAGAAATCCTTGCCCGAAGGAAAAAATAATCTTCGAGCTAAGTAAAAAAGATTTGGCTGCACGAAAAAAAAAGTTGGCTGCAAGATTTTTATAATCCTGCAGCCAACTTTTCAAGATTTGGCTGCACAATTTTCGAAATCCTGCGGCCAGATTTTGGACAAAAAAAGAGCCGGATCGTTAGGAGCCGGCTGCTTATTTTACTTATCGAGTACCTTTAAAAAACCCGGGGTATATCTGCTAGGGTTGTAAATAATATTCAATTACCATCGAATTGTTAGTTTAAGTTTCAAAATAGATTTTACATCAGTTGTTATTAATTGATGGTTACACCAGGCCATTATAAGCCTGCCTGCCACGACTGTTTCTACCTGATCTCTGAGACCCGTAGAAAGTTTTATGTTTCTCTTCTTCATTATATTAAAAGTTATTATCGATCGATGAAACAAAGTTAGAGGGAGGTACCGAAGCTTGTTTTCGGTGGTGATATTTTTAAAAAATTTTAGAAGAAGGAGGAAGCAAACATAAATTGTCAGCTTTGGTATGATAGGATTAAGGGACCCTGGCAGGGGACTTAGAGGTTTCTTTCGCGTACAATTCCTAAAACCGATTTCTTCCTTCGTTGATATGAGTATTGACTTTAGTTGTGCCTTAAGATAGTAACCCGGACCAAAGTTAAGCCAAAGACTGCTTTATAGATACTGGTATCTTTCTATATTGACACTAGTCTTTTGGTTATCGAAACCTGAAACTTTCTAATGCAGATATACTCCAAAATCTTCATCATTATCCAATATCACATCGATGTGTTCTTTTATCGTGGTTGAAAGGGCATAGCCTGTATAGTCGGCTTTTACGGGAAACAACCCGTGACTCCTGTCAACAATTACTGCCGTTTGCAGCCTTTTGATTTCCAGTTCCAGGAACGGCTTGAGACTATAAGCCAATGTTCTTCCGGTATTTAACACATCATCAACCAGAATTATACTTTTCCCGATTAAGTTTTCTTTGGGAAAATCAAGTGTTATTTCATTCTGTTTTGAAGAAGACTTTTCAAGATCAATCCTTACCAGTGTAGCCCTTAGGCCAGAGATCTGCTCCAACTCCTTTTTCAGCATCTGAGCAAAAAAATATCCACGGTCATAAATACCCGCCAAAATAATCTCCTTCTCCTCAAAATTATTTTCATAAATCTCAAAAGCAATTCTTCTTGTTTTCTGAAGAATCTGCTTTTTATCCAGTATCCTGTTTTGTATTGCTATCATTGAAATTTTGAATGTTAAAAGTTAAATTTTAAATGAACACAGCAACATCACTTAAAAATTCAAATTTATAATTTAACAATTTAAAGTATGGGAAAAAACCTTCGAATAATAAATAAAAATGAAACTTTTAAAACCATTTTGAATGAGTTTGAGACATAAGTTATTAGGATCGGGGCGCTTTCAATTTAAAATTCAACATTTATAATCTATCATTTCAAAAATGCTTGCAAACTTATTTTTGTTTTTCTAACTTTGCATTCGTTTTTTGGTAAACAGAATTTACAAATGAAAAAAGATACTCATCCACAATATAAAGAAGTTGTTTTTCAGGATAGCTCCAGCGACTTTAAATTTATCACTCGCTCTACAATGACATCCAGTGAAACAATTACCTGGACTGATGGAAAGACTTATCCTCTAATCAAAATTGAGGTTAGTTCTGCTTCTCATCCTTTTTACACAGGTAAAAACCTATTCGTAGATACCGCAGGTAGAGTAGATAAATTTAATAAGAGATACAAAAAATAATTTCTTAATAAAAGTTTTTAAAAAGTCTCCGTAATTAAAAAAGACGGAGACTTTTTTATTTTTGTACCTCTCCTATTTTATTACAAATAAGAAAAAGATCAATAAAATATGAACGTAATTCTCTTTGACGATCCTGTTCTTTGGAGGAATTTACTTCCTCTTACCTTCACCAGGCCTATTTCTGAAATCAGGTTTGGCATTTTGAAGATAGTGGAGAAATGGGAACGTTATAATTGGGAGAAGATAAGTTACCTTACTGAAGACTACCTTGAATCGAAGTATGTGCCTGTTATGGCCAATGACAATTTATTAATCAATAGCAAATATATGCCCGATGCCGATCTCAATGCAGAAATCCATAGCCTTGAACCGGGAGAAAGCATAACAAAAAGCGGTGAAATTATTGCCTTGCGCTGCGATAGTATTGAACTGGAATCTATTATAAAAACGAGGAAATTTAATGCTGCTGCCAGTTATGAATACAATCAGGAAGTTTTTAAAATTGAACATATAACGGACATCTTCTCTTTTAATGGAGTCCAGATCAGGAAGGATTTTGAGGTGGTTGTAAAGGGACGTGAATCAGCGACGATAAGCGATCCAAATACGGTTATTTACAACCCGGAAAACGTCTTTATTGAAGAAGGCCTCAAAATAAAAGCAGCTATTTTGAATGCCGAAGATGGCCCCATATATATTGGAAGCAATGTAGAAATCCAGGAGGGAGCAATGATAAGAGGACCATTTTCGATTGGAAGAAATTCGATTATCAGCATGGGAGGAAAAATAAGGCCAAACACATCCATTGGCCCTTTTTGCAAAGTAGGCGGAGAAGTAAGTAACTCAATAATTTTCGGGTACAGCAATAAAGGGCACGAAGGGTATTTAGGAAACAGCATCATCGGGGAATGGTGTAATCTTGGCGCTGATACCAATACCTCCAACATGAAGAATAATTATGCTGAAGTGAGGATCTGGAATTATTTAAAAGAAGATTTCCAACCCAGCGGAAAGCAATTTTGCGGAACCATCATGGGGGATCATGTAAAAACAGGGATTAACACGATGTTAAATACAGGAACGGTTGTGGGCGTTGGAGCCAATATTTTCGGAGGTGGCTTTCCTCCCAAGTTCATCCCTTCCTTTTCCTGGGGAGGAGCTGAAGGATTCGAAGAATTTGATTTGGAAAAGAACCTGGAGATTGCCGCAATTGTGATGAAAAGACTTGGGGTTTCGCTGACTCATTCAGAAAGAGGGATTCTGAAACAGGTTTTTAAAAGTACTTCCTTCCATAGGTCTAATTTTTCTTAATTTTAAATTTCTTTAAAAAAGTAAAACCAACAGCAGATGCTTTTTTCAGACGTAATTGGCCTGGACGAACTAAAAAAAACCTTAATTCATTCTGTAAAGAATAACCACCTCGCTCATACTCAATTGTTTTTGGGAATGCAGGGAAGCCCCGCTCTCGCTTTGGCGCTTGCTTTCAGTGCTTATCTGTTATGTGAAGACCCTCAGGAAAACGACGCATGTGGTATTTGTGCAGCTTGTTCAAAAAACAAAAAATTTATTCACCCTGACCTTCATTTCATCTTTCCTGTAAGCACAACAAAAAAAGTAACTAAGGAGCCGGTAAGTGAAAACTTTTTACCTGATTGGAGAAATTTTCTGCAAAACCAATGGTATGGAGATCTAAGTGATTGGGCAAAGTTTTTTGGAGCAGAAAATAAATCATGCAGTATCTCCAAAGAAGAAAGTAGAAATATTATTAAAGAATTAGCGCTAAAACCATTTGAGGCAGAATATAAAATTCTTCTTATCTGGCAGCCTGAGAACCTTCATCCTACTGCGGCCAATGCCTTATTAAAAATACTAGAAGAACCGCCAGGAAAAAGCATTTTCCTTTTGGTGGGCAATGAGATAGAGAAAATACTTCCTACCATTTTATCGAGAACACAGTTGGTGAAAGTCAGGCAATTTTCGGACAAGGAACTCACCGAAAACCTGGTATCAAAATTTAATTTTGATACGAAAAGGGCTGAACAACTAAGCTACCTGGCCGAGGGAAACCTGACAGAAGCGTTGAAGCTGAACGAAGAGGCCGATGACGACAATCAGGCTTTTTTCAGGGACTGGATGAGGTTATGCTATACCAAAGACTTCACAAAAATGGTTAAATGGTCTGAAAGCTTCCAGGGACTTAGTAAAGAGGCACAGAAAATTTTATTGCAATATGGCTTAAGTATGCTTAGAGAGTGTATGTTGTGGCAATTAGAGGTAAAAGAGCTTGTAAAACTAATGGGGGATGAATTGGAATTTGTCAAAAACTTTTCCAAAGTACTTCAGCCTCCACAGATTGAAAATATTTCCAAACAAATCAATAGTTCTTTTTACCATCTTGAAAGGAATGCCAACGCAAAAATCCTTTTTTTAGACCTTTCATTATCAGTTTCTAAAATTTTAAAAGAATAGGATTAATTGGATAATTAGTTGATACGATAATGCGGTTATAAAGGAATGTTGAATGTTAAATTTTGAATTTTAAATGTGCCCCAATTTGTCATTTGTTATTCGTAATTCGTCATTAATATTGATGGAGAAATTAATCACAGAAGGCAGACAGATTTTCATGAAGCTCTAAATTTTTTCAATCCTCAATGTTCTCCGTGTTTTCTTCGTGTTCTCTGTGGTAAAATATATTCAAATGAAAAAGGAAAAATTGATAATTGGCCGAAAGGATTTAGTGGACCTTCCTGATTTTGGATTTGTAAATATTCCAGCCAAGGTAGATACGGGCGCTTATTCTTCTTCCCTTCACTGTGAAAATATTGAAATAGTCAATGAAGATGGTACCATAAAATTAACTTTTTATATACCTGACTATGAAGGAAAAGTAGTCAAAGGTGTTAAGTTTTCTACCAGTGAATTTGTTCAAAAGTTTATTAAAAGTTCAACCGGGTATAAAGAGCTTAGGTATGTTATTAAAGCACGCATTATAATTTTTGGAAAAGAATATCAGACAGAATTTTCATTGACAGACCGTCAAGGCATGAAATTTCCTGTTTTAATCGGGCGAAAACTATTGCAAAAAAGATTCGTTGTAGATGTAGCCAGAACAAACTTATCATACAAGAGCAAAATTTCTTCCACTTTATGAGAATTGCAATCCTATCAAGGAATCGTTCCCTTTATTCAACAAGGCGATTGATTGAAGCAGCGGAAAACCGGGGACACGAAGTTAAGGTTTTTGACCATCTTAAATGTTCTGTGCTGATAGAAGAAGGAAAACCGGGGATTTTTTATGAAGGAAAACCTATCGGTCCTATCGATGCGATAATTCCTCGTATTGGTGCCTCGGCTACATTTTATGGCGCCTCTATTGTGAGGCAATTTGAGATTATGGAGGTTTTCAGCGCGGTTAAATCCCAGGCGATCGTAAGGTCGAGAGACAAACTTCGAAGCTTGCAGATTCTTTCCAAGGCAGGGATAGGACTTCCAAAAACTGCCTTTGCTTATCAATCGGATCATTTGGATGATATTATCCAGCAGGTGGGTGGAGCGCCTATTGTGATCAAGGTTCTGGAAGGTACCCAGGGAATCGGTGTCGTATTGGCGGAAACAAAAAAGGCTGCCAAATCTGTGATTGAAGCATTTCATGGTCTTGAAACAAATATCCTTATGCAGGAATTTATCAAAGAATCGGGAGGGGCGGATATAAGAGCCTTTGTCGTGGACGGAACGGTAGTAGGCGCTATGAAAAGACAGGGAAAAGATGGCGAATTCAGGTCCAACTTGCATAGAGGTGGCGAAGGAAAGAAGATTAAACTAAGCGAGATCGAAAAAAAAACAGCACTAAAAGCTGCAAAAGCTCTGGGACTTAGTGTGGCGGGCGTAGATATGCTTCAGTCCGAAAGGGGACCGCTTATCCTGGAAGTCAACTCTTCGCCAGGCTTGGAAGGCATTGAAAAAACCACAAAAATTGACATTGCCGGGAAAATTATCAGTTACGTGGAGAAGCATATCATCAAACAAAACAGGAAAGATAAAATCGGCATTTAATGGCAGCAATTTAGAATGATGTCTCTTTTACCCGCTGTTGAGCTAACCAGACCATTAAAGAAAACTTCCAGTTAAATTAGCCCGTAGGATTTGATAGGCTAACTGGAAATTTATGCAACGAAATAAAAAAATAGTCGCTGCTTCTGCAATCCTGCTTGGTGCGGGAGCCGCTGCTTTTGCCTTTAGTAAACTAAAAAAAAGTTTTCCACCACTAAATGTCTATCCTTCTGTTGATCTTAATAAATATCTGGGAGAATGGTACGAAATAGCCCTTTTCCCCTATAAATACGAAAAATGTTGCTTTAACACCAAAGCCATATATTCACTCAATGAAGATGGCACGATAAAAGTGCTGAACATATGCAACAAAAACTCTCAGCATGGACAATTAGAAACTGCAGAAGGAAAAGCTTTTATTGTGGATAAGGAAACGAATGCGAAGTTGAAGGTCCAGTTTGCCTGGCCATTTAAAGGAGATTATTGGATCCTTGATGTGGGTGAAAATTATGAGTACGCCTTAGTGGGAAATCCTTCAAGGGATAACCTTTGGATTCTCAGCAGAACGGCCAAAATAAACGGTAATTCATTAAAAAAGCTTAAAGGGATAGCCACTCGTGAAGGGTTTGATATTAATAAACTTGTATTTACCGTTCAACAGGAAAACCTGAAGGAGAGCGTATTGGAAAAACAGGAAGTTTAAAGCCCATTATAAACTTAACAATATGCCCAGACTGGTAATCTCAATTACCTTTGACCGGGCATATGCATTTTTTACCCCAACTCTACAGGCACAGTGCGTAAACAGGAAAAGAGAATTAGTAGAGCCGATCAAGTGCTATTTTTTTATCTTTTTCCAAGATGTTTCATCAAATAAACATTCGAAATCAGTACTCTCAAAAGATTACTTTGTAAAAAATTTCCTTATTCTTTTATTATTTCTTTTCTTTCAGGAAATTCTATATTAAAGGTTACTATTTTAATAAATATTCACTAAAAATAAGTAAATGGACCATTATAAGGTCATAGAAAGGATAAGATCAGGTTCTGAGGAAGAGTTAGCGGTGGTATATAAAAAATACAGGAAAGAATTCATCAACTGGATTACACGGACATACAATTGTTCTGTAGAAGACAGCAAGGATCTTTACCAAACGACGATTATAATTTTTTACGAAAGCATTATATCAGGAAAGCTGGTAGAATTAAAAAGCAGCCTTAAGACGTACCTTTTTGCTATCGGGAAAAACAAGGTCCATGAACATAAAAGATACTTAGTAAAGAAAGAAGCGCTAATTACTGACAGTACGGATAATTTTAACTTATCAGAGGAACTGCCAGAGGAGGAGGAAGGGAATTTTAAGAAGGTGGAATGGTGTTTGGAAAAACTTGGAGATCCTTGTAAAACGATGCTACAGCTCTATTACTATGGT
>Ga0196965_1000992_pt1 | contig 12458 bp, 9 predicted proteins | sample S1_20metaG_FD_148668 | JGI IMG/M metagenome (GOLD analysis project Ga0196965, IMG submission 148668) | Soil microbial communities from Anza Borrego desert, Southern California, United States - S1_20 | ecosystem: Environmental > Terrestrial > Soil > Desert | place: USA: California | collected... | reverse complement strand
CGGGCAAGCCGGCGAAGAGGTCGTCCTCCCAGCCGTCGGCGGTTCCGCGCTCCCCCCGCACGAGCCGGTAGTACTCGGTGCCGAGGACCTCCTGGCCCAGGTTGTTCGACAGCGCGAAGAAGGGCCCGTCGACGGTGATCTGGGTGGCGTGCGCGCGCATCGCGGCGTCCTTGCGGGCGGCGTGCGCCCGCCCGTCGACCGCCGCGGCGACGAACTCGTCGGGGACGGCGAAGGGCAGGTCGTCGACGTCGCCCAGCGACGCGAAGGGCGAGTCCTCTCCCAGCGCGGCCATCGCCTCGATGCCCTGCCGCAGGACCGAGCGCGGCACGCAGCACCAGTAGACCTTCGCGACCTCCCAGGCCCCGCCGAGGTCCGGGCGGTAGGCGGGGTCGGCGGCGGCGTCCACGGCGCGCATGGCGACCCGGTGGGCCTGGATGTGGTCGGGGTGGCCGTAGCCGCCGTTCTCGTCGTAGGTGACCACCACCTGCGGCCGGACCTCCCGGACGACGGCGACGGCGTGCGCCACCGCCTCGTCGAGATCGGCGTTCCAGAAGGCGCGCGGCTTCTCGTTGGCCGGCGTCCCCATCATCCCGGAGTCCCGGTAGCGGCCCGGGCCGCCGAGGAAGCGCCAGTCGGCGACGCCGAGGGCCTCCATCGCCGCCCGCAGCTCGGCGATCCGGTAGCCGCCCAGCTGGTCGGCGTGCTCGGCGGCCAGCAGCTCCAGCTCGGGGACGAGCACCTCGCCCTCCTCGCCCAGGGTGCAGGTGAGCAGGGTGACCTGGGCCCCCTCGGCGACGTAGCGGGCCATGGTGGCGCCGTTGTTGATCGTCTCGTCGTCGGGGTGGGCGTGCACGAGCAGCATGCGACGGTCAGCGGTCACGGTGAGCCATTCTCCCCGGGCGGTCCGAGCCGGGGACGCGCACCCGCTCCGTGCGTTGATCATGGGGTTGTCGCAGGCGACACGGCGGGACACGCCGCGGTCACCGGCAACAACCCCATGATCAACTGCGGGAGAGGCCCCGCCAGGGGGACGACAGCGTCACAGCACCCGGGCGGCCTCGGCGTAGTGGCAGGCGTTGAGGTGACCGACACCCCTGTCCTCCAGCTCGGGCTCCACGTCGATGCACCGCTGGCGTTGCGTGTCGTCGAGCTGGTGGGCGAACTTCTGGCACCGGGTCCGGAAACGGCAACCGGACGGCGGGTTCGCCGGGCTCGGCACGTCCCCGGAGATGATGATCCGCTGGCGCGCGCGCTCACGGCGAGGATCGGGCAGCGGGATCGCCGACAGCAGTGCCTGGGTGTAGGGGTGCGCAGGCCGCTCGAAGAGTTCGTCGCGCTCGGCGACCTCGATGATCCGCCCGAGGTACATCACCGCGATGCGGTCGGAGATGTGACGGACGACGGACAGGTCGTGGGCGATGAACAGGTACGACAGCCCGAGGCGGTCCTTGAGGTCCTCGAGCAGGTTGATGACCCCGGCCTGGATGGACACGTCCAGCGCCGACACCGGCTCGTCGAGCACCAGCACCTTGGGTTCCAGGGCCAGTGCCCGGGCGATGCCGATGCGCTGGCGTTGCCCACCCGAGAACTCGGCCGGGTAGCGATTGGTGTGCTCGGGGTTCAAGCCCACGAGCTCGACCAGCTCCCGGACGCGGGCGCGCAGGTGCTGCTCGTCACGGGTCAGCCCGTGGACGATCAGCGGTTCGGCCACGATGTCGAAGACCGGCAGCCGCGGGTTGAGGGACGCGTACGGGTCCTGGAAGACGATCTGGATGTCCCGGCGCAGCGGACGCATCTGCTTGCGCCCGAGCCCGACGATCTCCCGGCCCTGGAACCGCACCGAGCCCTCGGTGGCCGGCTGCAGGTTGAGGATGGCGCGTCCGGTGGTCGACTTCCCGCAGCCGGACTCACCGACGAGGCCCAGCACCTCACCGGGATGGAGGTCGAGGTCCAGCCCGTCGACGGCACGGACCGCGCCGACGGTGCGCTTGATCAGCCCACCGCCCTTGATGGGGAAGTGCTTCTTCAGGCCGCGCACGGACAGGATGGGTTCCCGGGCCCCATCCGTCCCGGAGGTGCGGCCGGTGGTGGGTGCGCTCACGGTCGGTCACCTCTCGGTGTGGTCACGGTGCCGGTCTCCCCTCGGAACGCGTCCGGAGCAGCGGCGGCGGGAGGACCGGGGCGCCCGTCGTCCTCCCCCTCCACCGGCGCAGCGGCGGCGTCGGCGGGCAGCGGCGAGCCGCCGAGGACCAGGTCGGTACTGGCGGTGTCGAAGACGGCGGCTGCCCGGCCGTGGGCGCGCTCGACCTGCTCGGTCCGGATGCAGGCCGCGGTGTGGTCGAGCCCGACGTCCAGCAGCGGCGGCTCGGCGGCGTCGCACTCGGCGATGTGGAGGGGGCAGCGCGGCGCGAACGGACACCCGGGCGGCATGTTCACCAGCGACGGCGGCGACCCGGCGATGGGCGTGAGCCGCTCGCGGGTGGTGCTGTCCAGCCGCGGCAGGGAGCCCAGCAGGCCGAGCGTGTAGGGCATCCGCGGCTCGTAGTAGATGTCCTCGACCCCGCCGACCTCGACCGGCCGGCCGGCGTACATGACCAGGACGCGGTCGGCCATGCCGGCGACGATGCCGAGGTCGTGGGTGATGAGCACCATCGCTGAGCCGGTCTCCTGGAGCGCGGTCTGCAGGACCTCCAGGATCTGCGCCTGCACCGTGACGTCCAACGCCGTCGTCGGCTCGTCGGCGATGATCACGTCGGGCTGGTTGGCCATCGCGATCGCGATGACGACGCGCTGGCGCATCCCGCCGGAGAACTCGTGCGGATAGGAGCGCACCCGGGCCCCGGCCTGCGGGATCCCGACGAGTTCCAGCAGCTCGACGGCGCGGGCCCGGGCCGCGCGCGACGAGAGGTCCTTGTCGTGGATGCGCAGCGTCTCCTCGATCTGGTCCCCCACGCGGTAGACGGGGTCGAGCGACGTCATCGGGTCCTGGAAGATCATGGAGATGCCCCTGCCGCGGATCCGCGACATCTCCCGGTCACGCTGGTCGAGCAGCTCGTGCCCGCGGTAGCGGACCGACCCGGTGACCCGGGCGGACTCCGGCAGCAGCCCCATGACGGCCAGGGACGTCACCGACTTGCCGGATCCGGACTCGCCGACGATGCCGAGGACCTCGCCGGGCCGGAGGGTGTAGTCGACCCCGCGGACGGCGTGGACCAGGCCGTCCTCGGTTGGGAACCGGACGTTGAGGTCGGTCACCGACAGGAGGGGGGCGGCCGGGTCGAAGTCGGACGGTCGGTGTGCGGTGTTCCCCCCCGAGGAGAGGACCTCGACCGACGTGGCGCCGGTCGCGGACGCGCCGGACCCTGGGGTCCCGCTGGTGGACATGAGGCTCCTCGTCAGGCTCGCACGCGACGGTTGCCCGGGTCGAAGGCGTCCCGGATCCCGTCACCGATCAGGTTGATCGACAGCACGATGACCAGCAGCGTGATGCCGGGGAAGTAGAAGAGCCACGGCCGGGTCGTCGCCGCCTGGACCCCGTCGGAGACCAGGCGCCCGAGGGAGGTCTCGTTGGCCCCGTTGACGCCGAAGCCGAGGTAGGTCAGCGAGGCCTCGAGGATGATCGCGACGGCGGCGGCCAGCGTGGTCCAGACGATGATCGACCCCAGCGCGTTCGGGATCAGGTGCTTGAAGATGATCCGCTGGTTCGACGCCCCGAGGGCGTGCGCGGCCTCCACGTACTCCTTCTCCCGCAGCGACAGGAACTGGCTGCGCACGATCCGGGACAGGTCCAGCCAGCCGAAGAGGCCCAGGATGATCCCGACGCCCAGCGGGGTCCGGGACTCCGGGAAGTTGCTGGCGACCACGATGAGGACCACCAGGAGCGGGATGGTGAGGATCAGGTCCACCACCCGCATCAGCGTGCTGTCCACCCACCGGCCGAAGTACCCGGCCAGCGAGCCCACCAGCAGGCCGATGGGCAGGGCGATCGCCACGAACAGCAGCACGATGAACAGCGAGCGCTGCACCCCCTGCATGAGCCCCGCCAGCAGGTCCCGGCCGATCTCGTCGCTGCCGAGCAGGTACCCGCTGGTCCCCGGTGGGACCGACTGGAAGTTGACGTCCTGGTCGCCGTAGTCCACCCCGTGGACGAGGGGCCCCAGGAAGCCGAACGCCAGCATGGCCACGAAGACGACCAGGCCGGTCATGCCGACCTTGTTGTGCAGGAACCGGCGGACGATCTGCTGCCGCTGACTGCGGGCCGTGACGGTGAACTCGCGGTCGACCTGCCCGCCCGCGGGGGTGCCCGGTGTGGCCGGCACGACCGGGGTCACGTCCGTGTTCTGGGTGTTGGCGGTCGCCATGTCCGTTCCTCCTCTCGCGTACCGCGGGGTCAGCTCAGCCGGATCCGCGGGTCGAGGACCGCGTAGAGGATGTCGGCGATCAGGTTGAAGAGCACCACGAAGACGGCGGTGACCAGGAGCCAGCCGAGGACGACGTTGATGTCGTTGTCGATGATGCCGTTCCGGAGCAGGTACTCGCCCATCCCGTGCCACACGAAGACCTGCTCGGTGATGATGGCCCCGCCGAAGAGCGTGCCCACGTAGAGCGCCACCACCGTGGTCAGCGGGATCAGGGAGTTGCGCAGCCCGTGCTTGAGCACCGCCCGCCGGTACGTCAGCCCCTTCGCCCGGGCCAGGCGCATGTAGTCCGAGCCGAGCACGTCGAGCATCGACGCACGCTGGAACCGGCTCCAGGAGGCGAAGGCCAGCAGCGCCAGGCTCACGGTGGGCAGGACGAGGTGACCGAGGCGGTCGGCCCAGATCTCACCGGGGGTGGCGTACAGCTCCAGCCCGGGTGTCTGCTCGCCGATCGTGTAGAGCACCTGACGGCCGAACAGGTCGTTCACTCCCCCGGCCACGAACTCCTTGAGCAGGGCTGCGAACCAGAAGGCCGGCAGCGCGATCAGCAGGTAGACGGCGAAGGTGAGTGCGTAGTCCGACGGCTTGTACTGACGGACGGCGCCGATGACGCCGACGACGATCGCCAGCACCACGGCCAGCAGCATGGCCAGCACGACCATCCGGCCGGTGACCGCCAGCCGGTCGAACAGCTGGTCGGCGACCGGCGTGCCGTTGATCGTCTCGCCGAAGTCACCGGTCACGACACCGGTGAGCCAGTTCCAGTAGCGGATGAAGAAGTTGTCGTTGAGGCCCAGTTCCTCGCGGAGGTTGTCGAAGAACGCCTCCGGCGGCCGCGGCTGGAGGGTGTAGTACCGCGCCAGGGGGTCGAACGACGCCGCACACAGCGAGAAGACGAGGAAGGAGCTGGCCAGCAGCACGAAGACGGACCCGATGAGCCGTCTGATCGTGAAGGACAACATGGTGCACCTTACGCCGGGGAACGGAGCGTCCCTGTGGGGACGCGGACCGCTCGGACGGTCACTCGGACGTGACGTGGACCCGCGCGGTGACGCGGTGACCGGTCTCGTCGGATCTCGACGGCCACGGGTAGGTGGCCGACGGAGAGAGGTACCCGCGGCCCCCGGAGCACGGCGCCGGGGGCCGCGGGTACCGACGGTCAGGGTCCTCCAGGGGAGTCCTGACCGCCGATCACTGCTGGACGGTCCACGTCTCCGAGTTCCACAGCGGACCGGCCTGGGTGGAGTTGTCCTCCACGCCCTCGATGGAGCTCTGCCAGGCGATGAAGGTCGGCTTCTGGTACAGCGGGACGGTGGCGACCTGCTCCCACAGCAGCGCGTCGATCCGGTTGCCGATCTCGGCCTGCGCCGCGGGGTCGGGCTCGGTCACGAACTCCTGGAAGAGCGCGTCGATCTCCGGCGTCCCCTGCCGCGAGTAGTTCTGCTGGACGTTGTCGCCCTGCGGCGTCGAGTAGATCGACTGGGTCGCCGACCGCAGCGGCGCGCCCACCCAGGCGAACAGCGCAGCCTGGAACCCGCCGGCCTCGAGAGAGGTCGGCTTCTCCGCGCCCGCGAAGATGTCCGGGTTGGCGTTGAACGTGGCGTTGATGCCCGCCTCGCGCAGCTGCGGGATCATGACCTCGATCGTCTGCTGCCGCAGCGGGTTGTTCGCCGTCGTGTCGATCCGGATGTCCAGCGCGCCCCGCTCCGGGTGTGTGTAGATGCCGTCCGGGCCAGCGGTGTAACCCGACTGCTCGAGCAGCTGACGCGCCATCTCGGTGTTCTGCGTCTGGTACTCGTCGGGAGCCGTGGGCTCGTACTGCGGCTGGTTGTTGAAGTAGATCCGGTTCTGCAGCACCTGCGCCTCGCTGGAGAACTGGCCCACCGTCTGCTCGACGATCTCCTCGCGGTCCAGGGCCATGGTGAAGGCGCGCCGCACGTTGATGTCGCCCAGGTGCGGGTCCTGGGTGTTGAAGTCCAGGTGCTCGAACGACAGCCCGAAGGTGATGTCGCTCTCCACGTTGGGCTGCAATGCCTCGACCTGGTCGACCAGGTCCAGTTGCGGCTGCGGGTAGATGACACCGAGCTCGCCGCTCTGGATGCCCTGCACGGCCGTGGTGGGGTCGTTACCGATGTTCTGGACGATCAGCTGGTCGAGGTTCGGTCCGTCGCCCCACCACTCCGGGTTCGGGGTGAGGACGACGGTCTGAGCGCCGACGTCGATGTTGTCCGCGAGCAGCTGCCACGGCCCGCCGGAGATGTCGCTGGGCAACCCCTCGGCGATCGGCCAGCCGGCTGTCAGCGTCTCGCAGAGCGCCACCGGATCCGGGTTGTCCATGAGGTGCGCCGGCAGGATCCCGCCGCCGAAGTCGCTGCTGAACAGCCCCTGCCAGTCGGCGTAGGGCGTCTCGTAGGTGACGGTGACGGTCTTGTTGCCCTCGCCGCTGCCCTCCACGGACGCGATCTGCTCGTAGCCGTTGGTGGCCAGCACGGAGGGGCACCCACCGTCGGCGGGGTCGCCGCTGCGGCTGGCCCGCCAGGTGAACTCGAAGTCGTCGGCGGTGATCGGCGTGCCGTCGCTCCAGACCGCCTCGTCACGGATGACGTAGGTGTTGACCTGGGTGCCACCCTCCGTCGAGAGCGCGGGCTCCTCGGCCAGGAGGTCGTCGTCGTACTCGACGCTGAAGTCGGGGAGGATGTTGTAGGTGCCCGGGACGACGGCTCGCCGGATGTTCGCCGCTGATACCGCGTTGCCTGCGGCGATGTTCCCGTACAGGTTCTCCGGGAAGTCGGTGGACTCGCCGTAGACGACCCGGCCACCCTGGGCGGCCGCGTCGCCGTCCCCCTCTCCTTCCCCACCGCCACCACAAGCCGACAGCGTCAGCGCGCCGGCCAGGCCGGACGCGACGATCGCCGTCCTCCGCTTGCTCAGATTCACCTGCAGTGCCTCCCTTGTCCCCCACAGTCGCGACGGGATCGGCGGAGGGGGCGACCAGCGCCCGGGCTCGTGCCGTCCGACGACTGGCTGCTGCACCCACTGATCGTGCCGGTCGGCGCACACTCGACCGGCACGCAAGGGGACCCTAGGCAGGCTCCCGGACACCGTCCACGACCGTCATCAACTTGTGACCTCTGCTCACGACCTCCGCGCAGACCCATCGCACTCACCCCCGAGTCCTCCGGCCGGCCGTGATCTGGTGTCACGCACCAGCTGGGCGGGTATGCCTCCCCCGAGTCGACGAGAGGAGCTGTCATGAGCGGTGTGGACAAGATCAAGAACAAGGCCCAGGAAGTCTCCGGCAAGGGCAAGGAGAGCGTGGGCGAGGCCACCGGTGACCGGGACCTGCAGGCCGAGGGCCAGACCGACCAGGCCGCCGGCAACCTGAAGCAGGCCGGCGAGAAGGTCAAGGACGTCTTCAAGTAGGTCGCACCGGATCGGCCGGCGAGCCGCCGTCCTCCCGTTCACGGAGGACGGCGGCTCGCCTCGCGTCCAGCACGCGCCGACCGGGCGGGCGTGACCGGTCCCGGTCGGGGGAGCTCGTCGGCACAGCGGTCACCCCGGCGTCTCCACCCGGCCGTCCCCACCTCCGGTGGCTGGCAGCATGCCGGGGATGAGCGCCGCCCCTGTCCGATCGCACCGTCGAGCGGCGGCCCAGCTGCTCCTCGGCCTGGTGGCCCTCTCCGTGGTGGGCGCCGCGGTGCTGACGGTGCTCGGCGTCCAGCTCGTCGACGCCAGAGCTCCGCGGGCGGAGGCCATCGAGCTCACGACGGCCACGGTCAGCGACGTCCGCCCTGGCGGACGCGAGGTCGAGGTCACCTTCCGCGACGATCGGGACCGGCCGCGCGAGGGCCTCCTCGTGCTGGCCGACCCCATGGACATCCCGGCGGGAGCACGGGTCGCCGTCCGGTACGACCCCCGGGTCGACGTCGACGACCGGCTCCTCGTCCACGCCGACGGCGACGCCACCGCGGACGCGATCCAGGACGTCGTCTTCGGCATCGTGGTCGTGGTCGCCGTCCTCCTGCTCGCCGGCGGCCTCACCGCCGGGAGAGCGGTCCTCGTCCGACGTCTCCGCCGCAGGTCCTGCACCACCCTCACCGCGACCCGGCTCCTCGTGCGACGGGGACTGCTGCTCCGCAGCTGGCTCGAGCTGAGCACCGATCGAGGTCTGCGGTGGCAACCGGTGCACTGGTCTCCGGAGATCGCCCGGCTCCCCCACGACGGGACCATCGAGGTGCACGGCGATCCGACCCGCCACCGGTTCGTGCTGCCGGTCGTCGACGGCGCCGAGGTCTGGCCGTCGGGCCCAGTGCGCGCCACCGCGCCCCGAGGGGAACAGCGGACCCCCCGACCGGACCCGGGAGCAGGGCAGATCGGCCTGGCCCGACAGGTCCGCGTCGACGTCGTCCTGGCCACCGCGGCGCCACTCCTCGGGCTGCTGTGGGCCTACCTGGACGGGAGCGGGGTGGCCGGTTTCCTGCTGGCCACCGTCTTCTCGGCGGCGGTGCTGTTCTGGCTCTGCCAACTGCTCGGCTCGGACCCCGAGTTGCCCGCACACGGCTGACGGTCGGTCGCGTGGCACCACCGGGCGGTACACCGCCGGACGCAGGGACGCTCCGGATGCGGCCGCCCGCGCTGTCCCGTCCCGTCGGCGGTCACACGTCCTCCCGGAGGACCGACGCGGGTCGGGCCCGGTCCGCCGCGGACCCGGCGTACCGCGCCGCCAGCGTGGTGACCAGCAGCGCGGTGCCGACGGTCGCTGCGACGGCCACCCACGGCACGTCGAGCAGCGGTGTGGGCGCGCGCAGCAGGTCGACGTCCAGGCGCCGGTAGACGACGGCGACGGCCGCGGTGGCCAGCAGGGCCCCGAGCACCGTGCCGCCCGCGGCGACGCCGGCCAGCTCGGCGACCAGGGAGCGCAGGTGCGTGGACCGCGACAGGCCCATCCGCCGCGCCATGACGTGCCCCACCACACCGGAGCGGGTGCGCCCCTCCACGTGGAGCAGCAGCCCTCCCGCGGCGACCACCCCGACGAAGACGGCCAGGGCCGACAGGTAGCCGAACGTCCAGGTGATGCCGAGGAAGTTGGCGGTGGTGAGGACGTCGGCGGGTTCCACCGTGCGGCTGAGCCGGCCGCCGGCGGCGGTCAGCGCCTCGACGGCCGGCCCCGTCGACTCGTCGGTCCACAGCTCGGACTGCCGGTCGGCGCCCGCGCCGGCCGGGACCTCGGGCAGCCGGTCGGCGGCCACGAGCACCACCGGGTCCACCGTCCGGCGACCGGGGAGGACCCGTGCGGTCGCGACCACCTCGGCCGCGACCGGTCGGGCGCCCAGGCGCAGGCCGGCCTCGCCGGGCGGCAGACCCGTGGCGACGACCGGGATCCTGCCGTCGACCTCCGGCCCCTCCAACGCGGCCACCAGCGCCGTCAGCGGGACGTCGGCGAAGCCGTCGTCCCAGGAGGCGGTGCCGGCGAAGGTGCCGGTGTCGACGGCGAGGACCTGGACGTCGGTGCGCCCCTCCGGAGCGCCCGGGTGCGGGGCGACGCTGCCGTCGTACCGGTCGACCACGGTGCCGACCGCGTCGGTACCGGCGTCCGGTGCCACCTGGCTGATCGAGATCAACGCTCGGCCGGCACCGATGTGCACGCCGACCTTCGCGTCGAGCGTGGCCTGCGAGCTGGCGGTGAGCGTGGCGGTGTAGCCGAGGACGGCGACCGGCAGCGTGCCCGCCACCAGCAGGGTGCCCGCCGCCAGCGGTGCGGCGGCCAGCCGGTTCACCGCCAGGTACACCGCGGGCGGCCTGCGGTCGGCCCACCGGCGCAGCGCGGGCAGGAACCGGACGACCAGCCGGGCCACGAGGACGGCGGCACCGGCTGCGCCCAGCAGCGGGAAGGCCACCAGCAGCCCGTCGACCTGGGCGACCCCGCCCTCGACGACGACGGCATCCCGGCTCTGCAGCAGCACCCAGCACCAGCCCGCGGCGGCCAGCAGCACCAGTTCCCAGGGCGCCGCGGACGGCCAGCGCCGCGGCGCACCGATCGGCCGCTCCACGGCACCCCGGACACGGAGGCCGGCGACCGACGCGGCGGCGCCCAGCCCGGCGACGAGGGCGCCGACCCCCGCGGCCACGGCGGCCCGGAGGGCGACGGCGTCCAGGTCGTCGGCCGGGCCGAGACCGGCGACCAGCAGGCGCGCGGCCGCCCACCCCGCGCCGGCTCCCACCAGCGCGGGCAGGACCAGCTCCAGGCCCGCCTTGCCGGCCAGCGGCCCCGGCCCGACGCCGCGCGCGGCGAGCAGCCTGACCTCGGCCGCGCGGCGGTCGGCCCAGGAGCTCCCGGCGGCGGCCACGAGCGCGAGCGCGAGCACCCCTCCGGCGACGGCCACCGCGACCACCGGGCCGCGGAGCCCCGCCTCGATCGTCTCGGCCCTCGTCACGGCGTCGTCGAGCCGGCCGTTCCAGCCGGCCGCGACGAGCTCGGCGCCCGCCGCGAGCCGGGCGGTCCGGACGACGTGCTGCTGCTCGGCCACGAGGTCGTGGGCCTCGCTGACCGACAGGCCGTCCGCGTCGACGGGCACCGACTCGACCACGCCGACGAACCCGGCACCACCGCCGACCGCACGGACGACCCGTTCGTCGGAGGCCAGGAGCAGGGCCGGCGGGGGGACGTCGACCGACGCGAGGTTGAGGTACAGGTCGCCGTGGTCGCACCAGTACGGTCCGGCGTCGGTGTCGAAGAGGTCGGTGTAGACGCCGGCCACCGGGACCGGCACCCCGGCCACGGTGATCCGGTCCCCGACCGCTGCGCCGGCCGCCTCGGCGTACGAGGCGGGCAGCCAGACCCCCGACATCGGGGAGCCGTCGACGACCTCCACGTGCCGGGTGACGTCGGGTCGCCACAGGAGGTTCGCCGGCTGGGTCAGCGGCGTGCCGACCGGGTCCTGGACCCGCAGGCCGGCCTGCGGGTTGCCGGCGACACCGACGGAGCGGGTGATCAGCAGCGTCCGCCGGCTCTCCCGGCCGATGCGGTCCCAGCCCTGCCGGTGCACGTCGACGGCGGCGGCGACGTCCTGCGGCGCGGTCCCCGGTGCGAAGCCGACGGTCGCGCTCGCCTGCCGCCAGCCCGCCTCCGCGCACTGCGGCGCGAGCTGAGCCTGCAGCGCGGCCGAACGGGCGGACGAGAGGAACAGCGGCGCCGAGGCCAGTGCGCAGGCCAGGATCCCGACCGTCACCAGCACCGAGACCACGGCAGCGGGCGAGGCCAGGGCCAACCGCGGCGCACGCCACCACGGCGCCAGCCGCCACAGCGGTGGCCGGCTCACGGCGACGTCCGCACGCCGACCCGGCCGTCCCGCATGGACAGCACGCGGTCCGCCCGGGCCCACGCCTGCTCGTCGTGGGTGGCCATCAGGACCGCCGTCCCGGCCCGGGCCGCGGTGACCAGCGCGTCGAGCAGGTCGTCAGCGTGCGCGCGGTCCTGGTGGGCGGTGGGCTCGTCCGCGAGGAGGACCGCGGGGTGCAGCACGAGCGCCCGGGCTACCGCGGCGCGCTGCTGCTCTCCCAGCGAGGTCTCGTGCGGGTACCGGGCGGCCAGGTGGTCGAGGCCGAAGTCGGTCATCAGCGCTCGCGCCCGCGGCCCGGCCGCCCCGGTTCCCCCGCGCAGCCGGGCCGGCAGGAGCACGTTGTCGACCAGGGGGAGGTCGGCGACCAGTCCCAGGGACTGGGGCACCAGGGCGAGCTCGGACCAGTCGAGGGCGTCGGGCCGCCGGCCGGCCAGCGCCCCCGTGTAGGACAAGGTCCCCGAGTCGGCGGTCTCCCAGCCGCACAGCAGGGCCAGGAGGGTGCTCTTGCCCGAGCCCGACGGGCCCAGCAGGGCCACGACCTCGCCCCCCGCGACGGCGAGGTCGACGCCGGCCAGCGCCGTCACCGACTCCGCCCCCCGGGGGAACGTCTTGACCAGCGAGGCCGCGACGAACCCACCGCCCGTCACGGCAGGACCCGGCCGTGCTCGAGCCGCACGACCCCGTCGGCGACGGCCACGAC
>Ga0196965_1000991_pt1 | contig 12480 bp, 11 predicted proteins | sample S1_20metaG_FD_148668 | JGI IMG/M metagenome (GOLD analysis project Ga0196965, IMG submission 148668) | Soil microbial communities from Anza Borrego desert, Southern California, United States - S1_20 | ecosystem: Environmental > Terrestrial > Soil > Desert | place: USA: California | collected... | reverse complement strand
CGCGCCGCGGCCGGCCGCTCGATCGCCTCGCGGATCGTCTCCAGCGTCTCGCGGTGGGCGACGAAGACCAGGGTCTTCTCCCCGGCCTGCTGCCAGCCCGCCGCCTGGCGCAGCAGCCAGGCGAGCCGCGGGTCCTGCCGCGCCGCCTCGGTCATCGTGGCGACGAGCCCGGCGTCCTCGCGCTCCTGGCGGTCGAGGATGGCGGCGAGGGCGGCGGGGGAGGAGAGGGCGCGGGCCACCCGTTCGGACTTCTTGCGGCGCTCGAGGGCGTTGCCGGCGGGCAGCGCGCGCAGCCGCTCCACCAGCCGGTCCATGGGGGACCAGCCGTCCGCGTCCAGGTCCACCGGCTGGGGGACCCGGGGGGGCAGGCCGCCGATGTCGGCGCGGCGGGTGGCGCTGGTGCACGGCGGCAGCGGCTCGCGCCGGGCGAGCCGCTCGTCGAACGACTCCTCTTCCGGGAATTCCTCGGGCCGCAGGAGCTGGAGCAGCCGGAAGAAGCCGTGGGCGTCGTCCTCCAGCGGCGTGGCGGTGAGGAGCAGGACGTTCTTCCCCACGGCGGCGATGGGCGCGATGGCGCGGTAGGCCTCGTTGCCGGGATGGCCCGCCGGGCGCCGCAGGTGGTGCGCCTCGTCCACCACCAGCAGGTCGATGCCGGCCTCGACCGCCTGCTCGGTGAGGCGCCGCCGCGCGGCGAGGGTCTCGAGCCCGACGATGGCGCGGCGGTGCACGTCGAAGGGGTTGAAGCTCTCGCCGTAGTCGCGGGCGACGTCCGCCAGCCGCTTCTCGTCGAGCAGGACGAACACCTGGTGGTATTTGCGCCACAGCTCGCCGAGCCACTGGATCACCAGGGTCTCGGGGGCGACGACCAGGGTGCGCCCGGCGCGCCCGGTGTGGATCAGCCGGTTCATGATGAGGCAGGCCTCGACCGTCTTGCCCAGCCCCACCTCGTCGGCCAGCAGCCAGCGCACGGGGTTGGTCTGGCAGGCGCGCTCGGCGGCGTAGAGCTGGTGGGGGAAGAGGCGGATGCGGCCGCCGAGGAACGAGCCGAGGCCGCCGGCGCGGCGGATGCGCTGCAGCCGGATGCCGTCGAGCCGGTTGGCGAAGTCCTCGAAGCCGTCCACCTGGCCGCGGACTAGGCGCTCCAGCGGCGGCACCTCGGCAGGCAGCGGCCAGAGGTCGTAGGCGGCGACCTCCCGGCCGTCCGTGAGACGGCAGAAGCCGCCCTCGCAGTCCTCGATGGTGACGATCTCGCTGGTACCGTCCGGACCCTCCAGGCGCGCGCGGCGGCCGGGGGCGAGGACGAGGGGGATGAGGGCATCCGAGCCGGCGGCGAAGCTCAGCACCTGGCCGGTCTCGGCCGCCTCGGGGAACTCCACGACGACGCTGCGGCCACGGACCTCGCGGACGATCCCGGGGCCGAGCTCGGCATGGAAGCGATGGGTGAGTCGATCTCCTGCCTTCCACATAGGGGGCGACATTGTACGGGAGCGTGGGCCAATGAAAAGGCCGGGTCCGGAGACCCGGCCTCTGGAGAGGACGCTGCTGGTGGCCGTTCGCTCAGCTCAGCCGCTGATAGGAACGGAAGCGGTCCGACAGCATCATGTCCTGGACTACGCCGGCGACGTCGCCGGAGTTGAGCTGCCGCAGGTAGGCGTCCCACTGGCCGCTGTCGATCTCGTTGGAGCCGAGCCCCAGCAGGTTCTTGTAGAGCGAGAGCAGCCGCTGCTGGTTGCAGACGTTCTCCCGCTCGTAGACCTGGATGCGGCTCTCCTCGCTGCGGGCGATCACCTGGGCGGCGTTGACCAGGCCGTTGAAGCCGTTCCGCTCCACGTCGCTGATGAAGTTGCGGGCGCCGGACTCGTCCGGGTCACGCAGCAGGATGCCCCGGTAGAGGGCGGTCACCAGCTCGCGCGAGCGGCCGGTGGCCGGCACGGCGGTCCCGGTCGATCCCGATCCCGTCTGGGCGGGCTGGCCGGGCACCACGCGGAGGGTGATGGAGCCGGTCCGCTGGTTGGCCGGCAGGTTGACGTTCTCGGTGATCTGGAAGCGCAGGGTCTCCGACCGCTCCCGGCCGTTGTTGAGGCTCGGCACCTGGATCGTGGCGTTGGCGTTCTCCTCGCTGGCGCGGGTGATGCGCATCCCGCGGTTCGACGGGTCGGTGAACTCCGTCTCCGGATAGAGCGGCCTGCCGTTGCCCGCCGGCAGGGCGGTCATGATGAGGCGGATGGTCGAGCCTTCGGGCACCGTGATGGAGCCGCCCGGATTGACGTATCCCAGGTCACGGCGCGAGCCGGCCTCGAGGACCTGGATGCGCAGCTCGGCGATGCGCGGCGTCTGCGTGCTCTGCGCGAAAGCGGCCTGGCCGGCGAACGGGCAAAGAAGCACTGCCAGGGCGGCCGAAAGAATCGTGCGTTGTGTCGTCTTCATAAGACGCTCCTCCTCATCGTTGTCTGGCGAAGGCCAAAAGGACGGCTGCCCTCGCCCCGGATCACGCGCGTAGCGAACCGGGCGCCGTTACCAATGCCGTCCCCTCTCAGGAGTAGCAAGAGGGGTGCCACGCCGGAGGCTCGCGTTTCCTTCCCTTCTGCACCTTCTCAAGTAGGAGGATGTCTGCGGGATCTTCTCCCGCGGGCCCTGGCCGCGTGATCTTCTCGGAATTGGATGTCCACAACCGTCCCGAGACCGTGCTGGCCTATCGCGAGGCGGTCGAGCGGGTGATCGACGAGATGCGCCGCCGTCTCAGCGAGGAGCTCCCGCTGGAGGAGCTGGCGGAGATCGCCTGCATCAGCCCCTTCCACTTCCTGCGCATCTTCCGCAGCCTGACCGGCCTGCCCCCCTGTCAGTTCCTGGGCGCCCTGCGGCTGGAGAAGGCCAAGCGGCTGCTCCTGGAGAGCGACCGGAGCGTCACCGAGGTCTGCCTCGACGTCGGGTACGGCAGCCTGGGGAGCTTCACCAGCCGCTTCACCCAGCTCGTGGGGCTCTCGCCCTCCCGCTTCCGCCAGCTCTCCCAGGCCGGCGGCCTGCCGAGCCTGGAGGATCTGCCGGCGCGTCTCTTCCCGCTGTTCCAGGGGCCGGGAGGCGTCGACGTCACCGGCCCGCTGGAGGCGTCCGAGGGGCTGATCTTCATCGGCCTCTTCGAGCACGCCATCCCGCAGGGGCGTCCGCTGGGCTGTGGCATCGCCACGGGACCGGGCACGTTCCACCTGGCGGCGCCGGGCGACGGCCGGTTCCATCTGTTCGCCCTCGGCATGGGATGGCCGCGGGAGGCGGGGGAGATCCTGTCCGACCCGAGCCCCCAGCAGGTCGGCCGCGCCGGCCCGGTGACCATCCGCGACGGCCAGGTCCGGGGCGCCACCGCCCTGCGGATGCGCGCGCCCGATCCCCTGGATCCGCCGCTGCTCCTGACCCTGCCGCTGCTGATCGCCGAGAAGCTGGCCGCCCTGGAGGCGGCCGAGCGGGCCGCCAGGGCCGCCGCCGAACGGCGGGATAGCGCGGCGCCGACACCGGCCCTGGCCGCGGCGGCGCCGTAGCCGGCACCGATTTCCGGTTCCTCCCGCCCGGCTCTTCCGGGCGCCTCTGCGGAGTGCGCGCTTTTTACGCCTTTTGGCGTTGAATCTCTCCTGAAGTCCGCAATCTGGAAGAAGTTTTTCTCTGCGCGACTCCTTAATCTTCTATACGTGAGAGCGGAGACGGCGCGGGGATCGCGGCAGCTCCGTGCCGGATCGTGAATGCCGCACGTTCAGGAGGAGATCGAGATGAAGAGATTGTGGACTTTGATCGCCGGAGCAGCGCTGGCCCTGCTGGTGGCCGCGGTTCCCACGTTCGCCGTCGAACCGCTGTACACGCCGTTCGACCGCGTTCCCGCGGGCTTCGACTACTGGCAGACCCTGGGGTCGGGGGCGACCGCCTACAGCTTCGCCAACGATCCGCTGCCGAAGGGCTTCTTCTGCAAGGGCTCCCGGGCCTTCGCCGGGACCCTCAAGTTCGAGGGCGTGCCGCTGCGCACCATCCCCCAGGGGATCCTGGGCGCCACCGACACGATCATCGAGCGCCTCGACGACGCGGTCTTCGACGACCAGGGCGTCGGCATGACCCGCATCCAGATCCGCGAGCTGCAACTGGTCTCCAGCACGCCGATCACGACCCCTTGCGGCACGTGGAGGGCGGTCGCCCAACTCGCCCCGGGCGAGCAGCCGATCACCCCCATGCGGCTGACCCGCCGCAACCAGTTCGGCGGCGACTATCAGGCCGACCTCTGGATCAAGGTGGAGATCGACTTCATCCGCGAGTCGGACGGTGAGGCCCGCACGGTGAACCGTACCCTCCATCTGCCGACGGCGAAGACCACCGCCTACGCCTGCTGGTCCCGGCATGCCACCGCCACTCCCGCGACCCCGACCAACCCGACCGGCCCGACCGGCCCGACCGGCCCAACCGGCACGTCCGGTACGACGACCAGCATGGGCAGTCCGTCGACCTCGGCAAGCTCCACCACGACCAGCGTCTACGTCCAGCAGCCCGGCACCACGACCCGGGTGCGGGTCTACGACTTCGACTCCAACGGCTGCGTGGTCGGCACCCGGTGCGACAGCAACGGCGTCTGCCTGCCGGTCTACTCCTGGCACGAGGCGTTCGACGACGAGGACCACTTCGTCTTCACCCCCTGCGACCTCGGCTACGAGCAGTTCTGTGACGAGGAGGACGAGGAGGCCTATCTGGCCCAGCTCAAGGATCTCCGCCGCCTCGGCATCATCGACGCCGACCCCGAGGTAGTCCTCGAGCGCCAGCGCCACCCGCGCGGCCAGCGGCTGCTCCCCCAGATCCGGAACTAGGTCCCTCCGGAGCCTTCACTCCCGGCCCGGGCGCCCGCCCGGGCCGTTTTCTGAAAGATAGCAATTTCGAAGAAGTAATCAGGCTGTTCGAGGTCTAGCATCGTCCTCAGATCTTCCGGATGCACCGGTAGACCCTTGTCTCATTCCTCTATAGAGGAAGAGGAGGACCGACCATGGCCAAGATGCGCTTTGCCATCCTCGGAGCCGTCGCCCTGCTGGCGGCGCTCGCCCTGCCTGCCGCCGCCAACGATGTCATCTACAGTGGGATCGACACCTGGCGGACGCCGGCCGACGGCTCGACCTTCGTCGATTTCTCCCACGAGCCGCTCCCGGCCGGCTTCTTCTGCGGCAAGTCGGCGGCCTTCACCGGCAAGGTGCCGTTCAAGGGCGTGCCGATTGTGACGGAGGGAGGCTCGTTGGGACCCACCGATACCATCGTCGAGCGCCTCGATGACGTGACCCTGGACGAGAACGGCGTGGGCACCACGCGGGTACAGCTCCGGGCGCTGCAGTTCGAGAGCATCGCCCCGGTCAAGACGGCCTGCGGCAAGTTCAACGTCCGCGTCCACCTCGACGGCGAGCAGCCGATCACCGAAATGCGGATCGTCAAGGAGAACGAGACCGGCGGCCGGTTCTTCGCTCACATCGGCCTCCGCGCCCGGGTGATCTTCACGCCGGTGCGCGGCCAAGCCCGTCGCCCCATGGAGGTCGTCCGCGAGGTCCGCTTCCAGCCCAGCTCCCGCGCGCCCTGGAGCCTGAGGCCGTCGGACAAGGCCGTCCAGAGGATGGGCTTCGTGCAGGTGGACACCGACGCCGACGGCACTCCGGACGCCTTCCTCCCCGGCACCTCGAACTTCGCCGCTGGCGCCTCGATGGACAAATCAATAGTTTATTATGTCTGCCACGACGACCCGAACTGCGGCGTCCACTGCCAGCAGGTAGTCGGTCCGACCATAGAATATTAGGACCCGAACTGCCAATCCGGCCCGGGCCCCCGCCCGGGCCGGCCCTCCCTCTCCCACCCCCATGCTAAGATCCCCCCAGGTCTCCCGATAGGAACCCCGTCGCCCTGTGTGGGTGAGGTGTCTCTCCCGGGGCCTTCCGCGACGGCAGGAGCAGCAGCTTGCAACTCCCGGGTCCTTCCTTCGTAGCTCTGTCCAGAAGGACACTCTTTTGAGAACCCAAAACCATGTTTGAGAACGCGCAATCTCCCAGATTCCGTGTGCAGTTCCCTTTCCTCCAGCGCCTGCGCCCCCGCTTCGGCAAGGTGTGGCTCTGGCTGGCCCTCCTCGTGGTGCCGCTGTTCGTGCTGCGGGCCTGCGTCGTGACCTACGTGCCGCCCGACCAGATCGGCGTGCGCCAGGTGGCCTACGGCCCGGGCAAGGGCCTGCAGAAGAAGCCGGTCTATCCCGGGTATCAGCGGGAGCTCACCAGCTACGAGCGGATCCACACCTTCCCGCGCTCCATCCAGGCGGTGGAGTTCACCGACAACTCCCAGGAGGCGGGAGCGGGCAACCGCCAGCTCCCGGCGGTGCGTGTGCCCACGGTCGACGGCTACCCCGTGGACGTGGACGTCACCGTCCTCTACCGCATCGCCGAGCCTTATCAGGTCGCGTCCCGGTTCGGCTTCGGCAAGAACTACGAGGAGGCGGTGGTCACCCGCTTCACCGATCCGCTGGTCAAGCAGCACCTGGGGCAGCTCCTGGCCGAGGAGTTCTACGGCGAGGCGCGCCTCGCCAAGGTGCACGCCCTCAAGGCGGCGCTCACCGCGCGTTTCAAGGAGAACGGCCTGCATCTGGTGGACGTGCTGGTCCGCCAGTACGACTATCCGGAGACGTTCCAGGCCCTGACCGAGCAGAAGAAGATCCAGGACCAGTCGGTGCTCGCCAACCGCGAGTTCACCAAGCAGGCCGAGGTCCAGACGCGGCTCAACCAGGTGCTCGCCGAGGGCAAGAACCTGATGAACGTCCGGACCTCGGAGTTCAACGCCCAGATCTCCGGCATCAACGCCGACAAGGACCTCTACGAGCGCCAGAAGCGGGCCGAGGCCGACCTCCTGGTGCGGTCGGCGGAGGCCGAGGGCAGCGAGCTCATCAACCGCGCGCTGGAAGGCGCCGGCTCGGCCAAGCTCCTCCGGCTGCGCCGCGGGCTCGCCCTGCTCAACAGCATCAAGGGCCCCATCTACATCAGCGAAGACCCCACCGACCTGGGGCGGATCATCCAGTGAGGCAGGAGACCACGGCCATGAAAGCAATCCTGATCCCGATCCTCTGTCTGCCCCTCCTCGCCGCAGGGCTCGCCGGCTGCACGCCGCACCGCACCGAGGCGACCGAAGTGGGCGTCAAGTTCAACAAGCTGACCGCCAAGTACGAGATCAAAGAGGCCGGCGCCACCCATTTCTTCATGCCGGTCCTCAACGACTGGAAGACGTTCGACATCTCGACGCGCAACCTGGTGATGAGCACGGCCGAAAAGGCGAGCGACCGCCACGGCAAGGACGAGCTGCGCTTCAAGACCAAGGACGGGAACGACATCGAGACCGACGTCACGGTCCGCTGGCGTATCGACCCGACGCGGGTGGAAGACATCTGGAGATACGCGGCGCCGGAGACCGACTCGGTGGAGGATACGCTGGTGCGGCCGCTGGCGCGGACCTACGTCCGGGACGTCCTCAACCGCCTGGAGTCCGAGGACTACTACAACCCGACGGATCGCTTCCAGGCGGCGAGCGACGCCACCGTGCGCCTGGCGAACCACCTGAAGCAGTACGGGATCGTGGTCGAGCAGGTGCTGCTGGGGGACTTCTCGTTCAAGCCCGAGTACCAGCGCCTGATCAACGCCCGCAAGGAGGCGGAGAAGACGGCGGAGAAGCTGGAGGCCGAGATCCTGGCGACGCAGGAGGTCAACCAGGCGAACCTGCAGTCCAAGGTCGCCGAGCTGACCGAGCAGCTCACCCGCGCGCAGGGCGAATTCGAGCAGGCCAAGCGGGCCGCCGACGCCTACCTGGTCCGCCGCCAGCAGGAGGCGCAGGCGATCCTGGCCGAGAAGCGGGCGCAGGCCGAGGGCATCCGCAAGGAGCGCGACGCGCTGAACGGCAGCGCCGGCGACGCCTACGTCAACCTGCAGCTCATCGAGGCCTTGCAGAAAAAGGAGATCCGGCAGATGCCCAAGCTGCCGGGCGGCAACATGATCATCGATGGCAACAAGCTCCTGGAGCAACTCGGGGTGGTCCGCTACGAGCAGAACCGGCCCGTCGAGCAGACCCCGAGGCAGTAGGATGAGGCCATGCTGAACCTGGCGGGCTCATCGTACGACTTCGGAAAAGTCCTCTTCGCCGTGCTCCAGGAGTGCGAGCACCGGCGGCGGGCGCTCGCGCCCGCGGAGGCCGAGCAGGGGCTGATGGAGATCGCCCGCGACAAGCTCGCGGAGATCCGGGAGAGCTACCAGGAGGCGGGCGGCTCCCGTCCCTATTGGGAGGATCTGGAGCACGAGGTGCTGAACACCGCCCTGCCGCAGTACATCCCCCGGGCGGTCGAGCAGACGCGCCTGGAAGGGGCTGGCTACGACGTCTTCCGCAAGGGGGACCCGGCGGCCCGGGTGGTGTTCGGCCTCCTCGGCCTGATCCTGGGAGCGCTGCTCATCCTGCTGCCCCCGCAGCTCATCGTGGAGAGAGGCGTCGCCTTCCTCCTGGCGGCGGTCGGCGTCCTGTACCCCGAGATCAAGAAGGGGTATCACGACTACCGGTTCTCCAAGTTCCTCAACCGGCTGATCGTCAAGGCCGAGAAGTACCAGAACGACCGCCGCCTCCACTACGTGAGCAACGCCCGCCTGGAGGAGGAGCTGCGGTCGCTGGAGACGCCGGCCGAAAAGCCCCGCGAGGGGGCGACGGTCCACCCCTTCCCGAAGGAGCCGGAAGGCTCCGGTCCGCGGCGGGGTGGGAGGCGGGTGAAGGGGTAGGGCCTCAGGCGGCCCGTTCCTCGTTCTGGATGAGCACGGTCGGTTTCGGCGCGCGAGGCGGCACCGGCATGCCCTGCTCTTCCAGAAGCTCGACATGCTCCTTCATTCCCCACCGCGCCTTGTACAGGCAGTCCTCAATGGAGTGGCCGATGCCCGTAAATCCTTCCAGGTCCGGCGAATAGAAGCCGAAGAAGCTGGGATCGTCGGTGGCTTCGATGACCAGGGAGTATCTGAGATCGAGCATGGGAGCTCCTTTCACTTCTTGCTGATGCCTGCCGCCTTGAGGATAGCCTGGCACGTGCCGCGAGGAACCTCCCGCGAGCCGTGGAAGTCCACCCGGATTAAACGATCGAGACCACGCTTGCCGTAGTACCGGACAGAACCTTTCTCTTTGACGAGCCTGAACCCTTCGGCTTCCAAAGTGCGGACCAGCTCGCTGAACTTCATCGAGCGCTGGAGCCTGAGGTCGAGCGGCGAGCGTCCATGGAACAAATCCTACCATCGAGGCCGGCACCCCCCGCCGCCCGGGGTTCCCGCCCACCCCCACGCCACCCCGGGCTACCTTCGTACGTCCCTCCGGGACTGAGGCGCGAAGGACGGTGGTGCCTCCCACACACGTCAACTTGGGGCCCCGACAGGGCGGTGGTGCCTCCCCCCCTGGGCGGAGGGGCGGGAGGGAGCGGGGGAGGTGAAGGAGGGGGGTTTTTCTCCCGGGGCAGCCGCTGCCCCACGAGCATGGCCGCCCTACCCGGCGAAATGGCCGTCATCCCCCGCGCCGCGACCGTCATACCCAGGGTAAACCCTCCGTACCCGCGGAAATGATCGCCGTCTGCCGGGAGATGTTCTCCATACCCGGTGGAAGATCGCCGTACCCGCGGAGATGGTGACCCTACCCTGGGTATGGCCGCCATACCCCGGGTAGGGAGGCCGTACCCACGGGGATGAACGCCATCTCCCCAGGGATGATGGACGCGGAAACCCCTCCGGTCTTCGCCTGGGCCTCCTTCATCTCTATCTTGCGGCGAAGGGTCCCTCCCACCTGGGAGGGGGCGGTTGGGAAAGGGGGGAGGACAGGAGGGGGGCGGCCCCCGCCCAGGAAACGCCGCCGACCGGCCGACCGCTGGCCTCTCCTCGCCGTCAGCCGGCCGGGGTTTCCCGGTCATCGGCATGGCGGCGCCTGTCATTGGCGCATCGGCGCCTGTCCTCGGCCGGGTCAGGCCTGTCATCGGCCTGGCTGTGCCCGCTGTCGGCCTGGCGGTGCCGGTCATCGGCCTGGGCAGGCCGGTCATCGGCGCGGCCAGGCCCGTCATCGGCCTGGCCGTGCCGGTCGCCGGCGAGGCTCTGCCGACGGCAGGCTGAGGGCTGCCCGAGCCTGGGAACGTTCTCCCTCCTCCTGGACAGTGATACTTTTCTCCTCGCAGGCACGACTCTCTTCGAGCCCTGGAGGGGGCGGCGATCCCATGGACTTCGACACTCGGAAGAAGTACTACAACCTCTGCAAGCCGACTGAGCCTCTGGCTCCTGGCGATCCGCGCAACCTGCCCATCGACGAGCTCGACGGAGCGGTACGAGGCTGGCACTGGGTGGACCGCTTCGCCAAGAAGATCGGGATGGTGGAGGAGCCGGTGCTCGAGCTGTTCACCGGCCTGCCGGGCTCGGGCAAGTCCACGGAGCTGCGGCGCCTCTCCGCGCGGCTGTCCGACAAGAAGGGCGCCCATCTCCTGCCCGTCCTCATCGACGCCGAGGAGGTCATCGACCTCACCAACCCCATCGACGTCCCGGATATCCTCGCAGCGATCCTCCACGAGACGGAGAAGTGTGTCCTTATCCACGAGGGGCGCAATTCCGACCAGGCCCTCCAGGAGGGCTACCTCACGCGGTTCTGGCACTGGCTGACGACTACGGACGTGGCGATCGGGCAGGCGGGATTTTCCGTACCGGGGGGCGGCCCCAACCTGGTGGCGGAGATGAAGACCCGCCCCTCCCTGCGCAAGAGGGTGCGGGAGACGGTGGCAGCCCACCTTTCCGGCTTCCTGGGCGAAGTCGAGGACGAGATGAGCCTCCTCGATCGCCGGGCGCGGGACCTCGGCTACCGTGGACTGGTCGTCATCTTCGACTCCCTGGAGAAACTGCGGGGCATTAGCACCAATTGGAAGGATGTCCTCGACAGCGCCGAGGAGATCTTCGCCGCCAACGCCCCCCATCTCCGGCTGCCGGTCCACGTCATCTACACGGTTCCCGCCGCCCTGGTCGCCCGTGCCCGGATCGCCAACGTCGAGTTCATGCCGATGATCAAGCTCCAGACCCGGGAAGGCGAGCCGTTCGAGCCCGGTATGGAGGCGGCCCGCGAGCTGATCCGCCGGCGGATTCCGGACGACGTGCTGGGGGAGCTGTTCGGGCCGGATGCCGAGGTGCGGCTCGCGAAGCTGATCCGCTGGTCCGGCGGCTATCCTCGGGAGATCGTCCGGCTGCTCCGGGAGGTGCTCCTCCTGTCCGAGGAGCCGGTTCCAGACGAGGATGTGGAGCGGATTCTGGGAGAGGTCCGAAGCTCCTACCGGATGATGGTCTCCTCGGACGCCTTCGAATGGCTGGCCCGGGTGTCGGTGGAACGCTTCCTGACGCTGGAGAACGACGACCACCGCCAGGTGGCGGACCGTATGCTGCAGAACAACGCGGTCCTCCGCTATCTCAACCAGGAATCCTGGTTCGACCTCCACCCCGCGCTGTACGAGATCCCCGGGCTTCAGAAGGTCATCGCGCGGATGAAGTCCGGTGGCTGACCCCGGCCTGGATACCCTCACCGCCGCGCTCCGGGCAGATTGGGGCCTTAACCGCCTCTTCCGCAGTCTGGCCCTCGCCGAGGGTTTTCAGTTCCACATCCTCGTCTGCGCCAGCCCCCGGGTGGCGCAGGCGGCCTTCCGGCTCATTGAGGAGGAGACGGGCTCGGCCGTTCACCGGCTGCGGCCCGAGCCCTTCTATTTGAGGGAGCCGGTCCCCTACGAGCATCTGATCTCGGCGGTTCTGGAGCCGCTGGTCTGGCCGCAATTCGAAGGTGAGGACGTGCCCCGGGTGATCGTCATCGACGCTTCGGATGCCGCTAAGAGAGATGAAGGGTCCTGGCGCCAGCTTTTCAGGAGGATGAACGAACGACGCAACGTGATCGCGCAACGGGTGCCGGGGACGCTCCTCCTCTGCGTGACGCCGAGCCTGCACCTCGCCTTCATGCAGGAGGCCCCGGATTTCTGGTCCATCCGGGGGGCCGAGGTGACGCTGGAGCCGCCGCCGGCTCCAGCGGAGCCTCTCGGAGCCAGGCCGGAGGTTGAGCACGAGCGACGCGAAGAACGGGCACCTTCGGTCGAGACCGAGCCGGAGCGGCTGCGGGCCGCCGTCGCAGTGGCGCGCAAGCGGATGGAGGAACTGCCGGAGGACGCGTCGGCGTTGCGGGCATTGATGATTCAACTCGACCGCCTTGGACGCTATGAGGTGGAGTGGGGGAGCCTGGAGAGGGCTCAGACCGCCTATGAGGAGGCCGTAGATCTCGCGAGGTGGCGGATGGAGTTGGCGCCAGACCGTCCGGAGTGGCTGCGGGACCTATCTGTGAGCCTCAATGACCTGGGTGACGTGCTGGTGTCTCGTGGCTCTCTGGAGAGGGCGCAGGAGTCGTACGAGGAGTCTCTGGGTGTGATGCGTC
>Ga0196965_1000990_pt1 | contig 12502 bp, 7 predicted proteins | sample S1_20metaG_FD_148668 | JGI IMG/M metagenome (GOLD analysis project Ga0196965, IMG submission 148668) | Soil microbial communities from Anza Borrego desert, Southern California, United States - S1_20 | ecosystem: Environmental > Terrestrial > Soil > Desert | place: USA: California | collected... | reverse complement strand
CCGCTCTATCATTCCGGGATGCGGGCGACTGTGAGAAGAAATATAGACCCAGCGTTAGCTCGCAACCTGTTTTTGGAAAAAATTATCTTTCTTGACAATGACCGAAAGTGGTTTATTAAAAATTTTGTCCATTTTCAAATGGTGAAATTTTAAATCCAAAAAGCCCTATCCATAAAAGAATTTTGGATTTATTGAAAAAACATAAAATCGACCATCAGAAATTATTTGATGGTCAGAAAAATAAGGATAGCCCTACTCTAGGCCCTGAAAGGGATACCAGGGTAGTAGAAGGAGAAGGAGTAATAGAAGGAGAAGGAGTAATAGAAGGAGAAGGAGAAGGAGAAGGAGTAAAACAAAAATTAAAAAAAGAAAATGTTTCAACCGCAATAAGGACGGCCTGATCACCATCGAGGAATTTTGCGCCTACACTGGATTAGATTTGCGAAGTACTAGAAAAAAGAATTTTGTAACGTATAAAAAAAGTACAAGACCAGGCCCTATCGAACCTAGAGCGAACTTACACCGAACCTAGAGCGAACCTACAAACCTGCCAAATGGGGTTTGCAAAATTAGAATAGTACAATTTTTATAAAACAAATGTATTTTACTTTTGGCTTTTACTTAAAACCTAAGCGCTTCACAAGCCGGCATATTCGGCATAATCGGCACAATCGGCATAATCGGCACAGATGGCATGGGTAGCTTTTAAACAGGGGCAAAACTTCGTATATTTACATTGTCAATTTAACACAAAAAAAACAAATAACACTTAAAACCATGAGTAAAATCAACAACAATCCCTTATTGAACGGCGTAAGCGGAATGCTTGGAGATGTAGTAGTTTACCGCCAGGTGAGAGGCGGGGTGATTATGGCAAACAAGCCAAAGAAAACCGACAGAAAACCGTTGTGATTTGCTTTCAGATTTGTTCTTTGAGATATTAGTAACAGCGAATATTTGGAGAAGGGGTGCTTTCTGGCAGTTGTGATTTGCTTTCAGATTTGTTCTTTGAGATATTAGTAACAGCAAACTTGAGGCTGAAAACATCAAGTTAGTAGTTGTGATTTGCTTTCAGATTTGTTCTTTGAGATATTAGTAACAGCTTTTAGGATTCATTGCTTTCATTGTTATTCGTTGTGATTTGCTTTCAGATTTGTTCTTTGAGATATTAGTAACAGCATATCCAGATATTATAGTCCAATCTATTAAGTTGTGATTTGCTTTCAGATTTGTTCTTTGAGATATTAGTAACAGCCAGACTTTATGCCTTCCATTAACCCCTTGGGTTGTGATTTGCTTTCAGATTTGTTCTTTGAGATATTAGTAACAGCACAAAATTCGAGCCATATCTACTGTCTATAGTTGTGATTTGCTTTCAGATTTGTTCTTTGAGATATTAGTAACAGCACACCTGAATATGTTCCGAAGCCCCGGCCTGTTGTGATTTGCTTTCAGATTTGTTCTTTGAGATATTAGTAACAGCTATTTTCTTTAATAAAGCTTTATGCGCGGTGTTGTGATTTGCTTTCAGATTTGTTCTTTGAGATATTAGTAACAGCAGCGGTTGCAGGATATAAGTGATCAGGATGGTTGTGATTTGCTTTCAGATTTGTTCTTTGAGATATTAGTAACAGCCAGGTGGAGGAGGAGATGGTTCAATTACTGGTTGTGATTTGCTTTCAGATTTGTTCTTTGAGATATTAGTAACAGCAAAAGAAATTGATAGAATTGACAAAGAGTAGTTGTGATTTGCTTTCAGATTTGTTCTTTGAGATATTAGTAACAGCAATAGATGATGCAAGGTTGTACTGCACTAAGTTGTGATTTGCTTTCAGATTTGTTCTTTGAGATATTAGTAACAGCTATTTGAAGAATTTGGTACAACGCCTTCGAGTTGTGATTTGCTTTCAGATTTGTTCTTTGAGATATTAGTAACAGCTGCGTAAAATACGCATTCGATACGCATGGTGTTGTGATTTGCTTTCAGATTTGTTCTTTGAGATATTAGTAACAGCTTGGATTGCGCGAAGCCTTCAATAGTGTAAGTTGTGATTTGCTTTCAGATTTGTTCTTTGAGATATTAGTAACAGCAATAGATAACGAAATTATTGCTACTTCAAAGTTGTGATTTGCTTTCAGATTTGTTCTTTGAGATATTAGTAACAGCAAAAGATTGCCGCTAATCTATTTGATATGTGTTGTGATTTGCTTTCAGATTTGTTCTTTGAGATATTAGTAACAGCTTCCCAAGTCAGTTCCTGTGCCTCTATTCCGTTGTGATTTGCTTTCAGATTTGTTCTTTGAGATATTAGTAACAGCTATTAGAGATACCTAATACCTCATCTATAAGTTGTGATTTGCTTTCAGATTTGTTCTTTGAGATATTAGTAACAGCCACCCTTAAAAAGTTTCTCCCTACTTACGAGTTGTGATTTGCTTTCAGATTTGTTCTTTGAGATATTAGTAACAGCAATCAGTTTTTTAATTAAGATTTTTCATACGTTGTGATTTGCTTTCAGATTTGTTCTTTGAGATATTAGTAACAGCAATCACGATTGATCCTGTTTATGTACCATAGTTGTGATTTGCTTTCAGATTTGTTCTTTGAGATATTAGTAACAGCTGGATCCAGAAAATCCGATTCATTCCGAGTGTTGTGATTTGCTTTCAGATTTGTTCTTTGAGATATTAGTAACAGCCTTATAATCTGCAAGTACTACTTTTTGAGGGTTGTGATTTGCTTTCAGATTTGTTCTTTGAGATATTAGTAACAGCAAATGATTATCTGAAAGCTCATCCTGAAGGGTTGTGATTTGCTTTCAGATTTGTTCTTTGAGATATTAGTAACAGCTACCTGTGAATATTCCCCACACAGAACCGAGTTGTGATTTGCTTTCAGATTTGTTCTTTGAGATATTAGTAACAGCTTGGAGCGATATAATGAAAGCTGCTAAAGAGTTGTGATTTGCTTTCAGATTTGTTCTTTGAGATATTAGTAACAGCTTTGTTGCATTATTTAAACGTTCGATCAAAGTTGTGATTTGCTTTCAGATTTGTTCTTTGAGATATTAGTAACAGCGTAGTGAAAAGCATGCAGACACCGCAGCCAGTTGTGATTTGCTTTCAGATTTGTTCTTTGAGATATTAGTAACAGCCCGGGTTACGTTGAAAAACGAGGGGGATTAGTTGTGATTTGCTTTCAGATTTGTTCTTTGAGATATTAGTAACAGCAAACACCATACCAATCTGTAGACGGTTCTAGTTGTGATTTGCTTTCAGATTTGTTCTTTGAGATATTAGTAACAGCAGGTGGCGAAAGGCACACGCAGGAATGGCGGTTGTGATTTGCTTTCAGATTTGTTCTTTGAGATATTAGTAACAGCCCTTCTAAAAAAATGGTGTCCTTCAGGGGAGTTGTGATTTGCTTTCAGATTTGTTCTTTGAGATATTAGTAACAGCGTGAACGGGTGGCCCTCCATACGGTATCATGTTGTGATTTGCTTTCAGATTTGTTCTTTGAGATATTAGTAACAGCCTTTATAGTAGCCATTCCTTATGGCAGTTAGTTGTGATTTGCTTTCAGATTTGTTCTTTGAGATATTAGTAACAGCTAACCACAGATTCACACCAATTAAACCTTAGTTGTGATTTGCTTTCAGATTTGTTCTTTGAGATATTAGTAACAGCAACCCCTAAACCGGGGGATGTTTCTATATGGTTGTGATTTGCTTTCAGATTTGTTCTTTGAGATATTAGTAACAGCATATGGAACCTCATATCCCCACGTGATGCAGTTGTGATTTGCTTTCAGATTTGTTCTTTGAGATATTAGTAACAGCTCCTTCCTCTTTTGCCTCCCTCCTTACATGTTGTGATTTGCTTTCAGATTTGTTCTTTGAGATATTAGTAACAGCATACCTGTTAATTTCTCATTGAAAAGCAACGAGTTATGTTACTAATTTGAATTAAAAAAATCCGTTGGCAGAAATGCCTTCGGATTCTTTTTAAAACAATTCCAATTGCTGTGACACTGTAGGTAAATCTTTGGTTGTCTTTCCATAAAACAATTCCATCATTCCAAACTGCTTGTCCGTAATGGTAAGAATGCCCACGTGACCTTTAGGCGGTAAAAATTTCTTTAGGCGTTTGATATGTACATCCGCGTTTTCCCTGCTGCTACAATGGCGTAAGTATATCGAAAATTGAAACATACTAAACCCGTCCCGCATTATGTCTTTACGGAATTTAGAGTAAATCTTCCGGTCCTTTTTGGTTTCCGTTGGAAGATCAAAAAATACTAAAACCCACAAAATTCGATACTCATTTAAACGCATTTATTAAAAAGGCAATTCAATATCATCATCAGATGGTTTTTTATAAGGCTGAGGTTTTTCTGCTGCTTTGCTTATGTTATGATTATCTTCAATTTTATAATTGTTCAGTCGTTTACTGTCAAAGTTCTTCATCACCGGATAATTTATTTTTCTTAATGTGCCTTCATAGCATTTAGCCAACGACGCAGTTGTGCTTTGTAATCCAACCATTAAAGGACTGGTACCTTTTTCGAACTGAACATCTACAGTAGCAATACCAAGTAATTGTGTCTTAATGCTTGTTCCCAATTCCAGGAAATTTTCACCGCGGTCAATGATCCCTAAGGTAATTTGATCAACATAAGGACGATAAGGTTCCATGATGTCATCTGCCAGGCAGTACGCATTGTATTTATTGCGGTGATGAATGCCGAGGGTTGGCAGCAAGCCGGAACAAACCAATCCCCTGGCTACAATCGCCCGAAGAATTGCGTAACCATAATTTAGTAGATTATTTGGAGGGTCTCCTTCTCTGCCTCTGAAAAATTCAATTTTGTTTGGGAAAACATTCTTCCAATAATAGGCTGCTGCCCTTCCCTCATAATTGTCAGGATCTCCGGAACGAACAGATTTAGCCCAGTAAACCATATTGTCACACGCAATTCCGCGTTCTGATAAAATTGCCGCTTGATTCAAAATCTTTGCCTGGACGGTTTGTTGCCAGAGCTGTTTTTTTAAAGGTTGGGAAGCGTCTATCTGATAGCGAAAACGTTCACTTTGAGTATCATTTCCATCTAAGGGAAGCATCATTCCCGTAGGATGGTGAGTATCGTTGCAGGTGATCAGAACAGCGTTGTTTTGAAGCAATGCTGCAATGCAGGCGTGAGTGATGGTGATTTGCTTATGGTCCAGAAGTACAATTCCAATATCTTCAATAGGAACGCTTCTTTTGGATTCCTTTTCGCCCAAATCTTTTAAATGAGGCAGGGCTATGGCTAACTGGTTATCTTTTAAACTTAGATAAGCCGGATTGCCAAAGTGTAAGGTGCGTTTAATCATACTTGAGATTTTGTTAACCAATCTCACTACTCCAAACCCATATAAAACTAAATGTTTTTTAACAGAACTTCTACAAATTTATTTCCTTGTTTATCAAGCACATTGACGAAATTGCTAATTCTATCAGACAATCGAGCGAGGCGTTCCACATTGACTACTACAAATCCCTTTTCATCAAAATAATCATCCAGGGCAATTACTGCCTCATCAAAAACTCTCGTGAGCGGTTCGTTAGACTGATTTTTTGAGATATTGTTTTTATTAATTACAAAACGACCCGATTGTACAGCTTCCTCCAGTTCCGTAGGTGTTAGTTGATGTAAAAGATCATAGACAGAATCATTGGAACTATGCTTCACCATATCTTCATAAAAATCTTCTCCTGAATAAAAGGAACTATCGTTTTTGTGATAATAAATACGACTGACTTTGTCATTCTTGTGTTTAAGGGTATAGTATTCAGGAGTTTCCAGTTTCGTTAAATAGCCAGGGTTTTTATCCGGTAAGTCATTAGATTCTTTCAGGACATAAACGGCAATATGTACGTTCTCCCATGCCTTTGCCTGTGGCTCCATATGAGTGATTTCCGCCTGTAATTCCGCTACCCCGGCATCCATCAAACGGCTTAGTATTTCATTGGATTCCCTGGGGATATATCCAATTTTCTCCTTATCAAAATGCAAGGCTATGGCATATTGATCGTGTTCATTAGCCGGCTCACGAACCAATTCTAGCATATTGCCTGTTTGCATACTGCTTAACATACTTTGCCTATTATGAAACCGGAATCCTCTTACAAAACATTGCAGCAGATAAATTTTCTGATATTGTTTCATCCACTCAGCAGGAACAACGGAAAGGCCGAACAAACTGATAAGGTTCTTGATGAAGGAGGAGCGGTGCATTGTTAAAATAAAAATCTAATTGTACCATCAAGCCCCATTTCAAAGTCCTTTCCTTCTATAATAAAATTAGGTTTGACAGGTTTGAATAAAACTCTCGGAGCAATGAAATCATCTTGATATTTTGAGAAACCATCTTTCCCTGCGGATTTAAATATATTTTTTGGAAAAGCAACAGACAATTCTTCATCACTTCTTGCTTCCAAATGATGTTGAAACAATATGTTTCCAACAGAAGCTTGATGAAGTCGTTTTATGAAGTACAATCGTTTCGATATGTCTTCTTTTGTTAAATCCTTTAATTCATCTTTCTCTTTAGTGTAAAAGATTACTTTTTGTCCAGGTTCATAAATATGTACAAGTTGAGCCTCTTTCTTTTTAATAAAAACAGGTTCTTTTAATTTAAATAGGTCCGCTTTACTGATGAAATCTATTTTACTTATGAAGCTTGCTGTTTCAAATTTATTTACGGAAACCATTTCTCTACCAAACTCATTTTGATATAGTCCAAATAAGAAATTCTCTCCCGAATCTGCATAAATATAATTTTTATATTCTTTATCAGATTTGTAAATCTGTTCTTTCACAGTAGTAACATTATCGGGATTCATGAACCCTCTACCTGATTTTACCCTACATCTTAAATGTCGAAGTCTATTCCCCTGAAAGTCCACTAATTCATTTTGCTTTGTTCCATTAGCTAACTGCTCTTTAAGGAATCCCATTAAATGTGTGTCAACAATTACATCTGATTCGAAATTTATACTCTCAATTGGTCTTCTCAGTACCATCCATATTTCGTCTTTCCCATCAAGCTGGTTGTAAATTATACTTCCATTTTCATCTCGCTGTATGCTACCGTTCCCGTCTTTAGCCGCTATTTTTATTTTACCATAATAAGTCTGTTGATGTAGCTCACCACGGATAGAATGCCCTTGAGCAGTCTTTGGTATTCTTTTATCTTTATCGATCCAAACCGTCTTGCCACGCCTTCTAACAATCTTTTTACCCAGAGTCAACGTCTGATCTCTATCCGCAACATTATTTATAAGTATGTTTTTTTCTATTTCCTGAATTATTGAATAGCTGAAGCCTGGAAAAGGTAACTCTGTATATTGTTTTCCGTGATTATTCTCCTCAAATTCGTAAGCCTTTTTCAATAGCTCTTCTCTTTTTCGGGCGGAAGGTATTAAAGTCAAAACGGCGGCATCAATGGCATGATGTGAATGTTTTCCCCTCTCTTTTAGTTCATCCTTTGATTGAATCCCGAAAATTCTTCGAAATTGGGCGGTATTGCTTCCTTTTTCAACATCAACCTTATTAAATACTGTCTTTAAATAGTGGAAGGCATATTTAGTTATTAGTTGAGTGTCTACCAGTTGGCTGTTTATAAAGCCTCGTGGAATTTCGGTTCGTGTAAATCTGTCTATTTTGCTTTTCCAATAGTCATATTCCATCTGTCTTAAATGCCTTTGACAGATTGCCTCATCTTTAGAAGGTTTATCGACTGCTACTTTTGATTTATATTTCCAGAAATCAATTTGTTTGAATAATTCCTCTACTCGTTTTTCCCACGCCTCCAATCTTGGCTTTATTGCTGAATAACTGTTTGACGGCTGGTCGTAATTAGGCAGCTCCGATGGAAGCTTCTGTTTCTTAATATTCCTGTTGTAATCGGAATAGCACACTGTAAGGTTGGCTAAGGAATTATCAAAAGATTTACTACGAGCGATAGTATGTTCAAAGTCGACAATATTTCGGTCAAATAAATCGGTTATTTTTATTATTCGTCCGGTGTACATGCAAAGGCAGTTCTGCTCTTTCCAAAGACGGTACTTTTGAATGTCTTTTTCAGAAACAGATAGTTTCTTGTCTTTTTCAATTGAAGTGATTTCGGCTTTTACATCTTCTAAATTATCAAGCTGCTCTGTCCAGATTCGAAATTTATCAATATCGGTTTCGCTTTTAGGGTCAGCATCGCCCTTAAAATCTATATCTTTTAAAAGTTCTGAGATTGCGGCAGCATATTCTCTGTTTTCTGTTTCTCTTCGTCGTTGATATGTTTCTATTGCCCACCGTTTGTTTGCATCGTTCAATTCCCTTGCTATCTCAATCACAATTCGGGTATCACTATCTATCTTCCCCGCTTCGATCAAATAATTGAGAACGTCTCTTAGTTTATAAAGTGTTTTATAAGCCATTGGATTTTTGAAAGCGGCAGTTTTAGGGCTTAATAAATATTGTTGCCCCTCCTTTTTAGGGTAAATATCTATTTGCGAAGGATGGTAAAGCGTATTTAGTAAATTTTCTGGGATATCAAAATTTTCATATAAAAATTCTTCGATTTGATTAACAAGATGTGGTGGTCTGATGTGCTCTCTCTTAGATGAGGAAAAAAAGTTTTGATATTCAATCACTACTTCAGATAGTATTTTTTGTTTGTTATCCTTTTCAAATCTATCCCAAGTTTTGTCACCAAAGTGTTCAATACCAGCTGTTTCAACTTCTTTTAAGTCGCTTTCATCTAACCTATAAGCAGGATTTTTCCAGCCAAATTTCTTATCATCATCTAAAGCATAGTATTTGAAAATTAAATTATTGGTAATGCTGATAATAGCTTTCTTATGCCGGTTTTGCTCTATTTCATCTTCTAATGCTTTTAAGATTGATGGTTTGTTGGCTTTAAAAGTTTCCTTGCCTAAGCACTCGGGAATTTTTGCCAGGATTACTGCTTCTGTATAACTAAAACCCTCACGTAAAAAAGGGAGAATATTTTTGATGGCTTTGAGACTCAGGTTGGCATATCCGACTGGGAAGCTTTTAAATAAATTAAGGAGTTCTTTTATCTGCTCTTCATTTAATTCTAATACCTTATCCAAAAATTCAATAAAGTATTCTTCATCTTCAAAAGAAAACAGGAGGTGCCAGACGTCTTCAATGCCATAAGTTATCCCCTTATTTTCTTCCTTTTTGTTTTTACGAATTACTTTCTTCTCAAAGCTTTCCCAATCTTCACCAAATACAGATTTCAATCTTGCCGAAACGTAACAACTAGAGACAGAAATTTCATCCATCTTATGACTGTAATTCAATTCCCACTCTTTGCCTCCATTTGCTGCGATGAACTTCCTTATGTCTTGAAATTGTAGTTCCTTTTTGCTTTTAAAAAAGAATTTTTCCCGATATAGCTTTTCTTTTAAGTCTAGGGGTATAGGTTCGAATTGGTTATTTTCTATGGTTCTATATTTAATATTATTAATGAAACACCAGGCCCTATATTCCTCGAATTTTGGATGACTTATAGGGCAACGTGGTTTGTTGGGCTCTAAAGTGCATTTTCCTATCAGTCCTTTTTGTGAACGTAGCGGCCTTTGAAAGAAAATAGCTTTTTGTGCTGACTCTACAAGCTCAGAATTGTCAATTTTCTGAAATTCAAGTATTTTTTGAACCTCTGCCTGATAGTCGGACCGCAGAGTATATCGATTTCTAACTCTTATTTCCTTATTTTCCAGGTAGGCAAATGCAGCCCCTAAGCTACCTTCTTGAATGATTAGATTTTCATAATCATTCCTGCCTATGGTTTTTGTCTCATTGCTTCCTTTGTAAACAGCTGTTTTTTCATTCACACCGCTTTTTCTGCTACTCTTAAAACCTCTTCTTTGCGCAATGTGATACAGAGCTCGCCCTACTTTATATCGATTTTTTTCGTCAGATAAATCTAATTTTTCGGTAATGAGGAGTTTTCTTAATTGATAAGGGCTTGAAAAATCAGGCTTTCCGTCGCCATTAAAATCTAATTTTATCCAATTGGAAAAAGCGGTATCATTAACAGGAAAAACACGTCCTACCCCTTTGGTATAATTTTTCCAGTTAGTTAGATTCTCTAGGCTTAATGGACAAAATCCAAAGTCAATAAGAACTCTTAAAGTTTCCCATTTTCTGTATCGCCGTGCGTTATAGAGCCTTCTCGAAGAACGATGCTTGGTACGCTCGGCAGAAAAAGAAAATTCCCCGGATTTTCCTTCGCCAACTCCTTTTTTGAACGTATATACGCCGTACCAACTAAATATATTGCCTTCTCTAAGGGTTAATCCCGCTGAGTTTGTTCCTAAGTCTATTCCTAAAGTTTGATTCATTGGTTTTTATTTTTACATTTGTAAACTGAAAGACAAATCACAACAAGGCTATAAGCCGAAGAAATTCTTAATCCCGCGTACTTCCGTGGGATTATTTTTTTGTTCATGATTATATTTGTTTGGATTGTTTCGTTTGTTTGTGAAAGGATTTTGAGCTAATTGATCGACCATTATTAAAGAAAAAAATATTAAAGGTTTAAATAAACCTATGTTGTTTTGTCATTAAATGAATATCTGGTACAAATAACAATAAGGGTTTAGTTGGAAAAATCAAAGTGGGAATAAAATCGCGCCTTTTCTACAATCAATCAAAACTCATTATGAGCTATTTGCCATAGATCAACAATATAATCTAAGGGCTAACATAAGTCAATCTTTTTTTAATCTTTTTGCTTTTTTTAAACAAAAAGATGATTATTAAGTTCTCTGTCTTTATGACGGGTAGATGAACTAATACAGTATTGATATTCCCAGCAACAATAATTGCATTTCCTCATTCAAAATGTTTAATTGCGTTCAAGTCACAGCCAAACACTCAAAACATGATCGGGATTTTACTACTTTATTTTATTGGGAAAGCTTTTTTTACTCTTAAAGAACAGTCTAAAAAAGGTAAGTGGGGATATGCTGTTTTGGGAATAGTAACTTATTTCCTGGGATCGATGCTTGGCGGTGTTGCTGTTGTTCTTGCAATGGAAGTATGGGAACCCGGGTCTACAGATGCAATATCAGAGCGGTTATTGGAAATAATTGCCCTTCCTTTTGGTCTGCTGGCCTGCTGGCTGTTGTATAAACAATTGAAAAAGCAACAGACAAAACCTCATTTTGACAAAGGGGAGGTGCTGGATGCGGATTTGATAGAGTAGCAAGGTTTCGGGGCTAACTGTACATATAACCATCATGTTATTAAGATTTCCACAAATTAAAGGAATCAGCGCACGAAGTACCATGTAAATTTCCCCGAACCTCATACCAAGCCCTATTGAGGAATAAAAGTAAAGCGAATTATCTCCAAGCTCTTCCCCTCACACCAACAATAACCCCTCTTTTCTAATCGCCACCCAAGCTTCACTTTTAATAAAAGCAGGGAAGCCGGTCAAACCTTTGGTTTCAAAATCTTTAATTAAGTCTGAAAAGGTGGTTTTGAGGGCGGTGTCAGGGGAAAGTTTTGGAAGGATATCAGCCAGCCATTGGCCTTCCTCAACAGTAGAAACTGTTTCCAGGGTGTTGGATTTGTTTTCGAAGGTCAGGCGCATCAAAGGGTAGGTTTTTCCTTTCTTTTGCTTTTGATAAACAACAGATTTGGGCGTATTCCCAATCCACACTACCCTTGCCGTTTCTTTGTCAACGCTTACTGATCCTGAGGAAATGGCCGTTTCAATAAAATTTGGTGGAATGGTGGTACGGGGTGTTTTAAAATCAAACCATTCCTGAAGCGGGGTTTCAAAACCAAGGCCATGCATATAATTGAACAAAGCCTTGACTAATCCGGCATTGAACATTTCATGGTCACATCCGGTCGGATCATTGTGAACAAGGTCGTTGTTTGCGAAGCTCCCTAATGCAGGGTTTTCCCTGACGACGCCAAAGGCAGCAGGATCAAGGCCAATAGGGCTGTGGGCCGTCATAGCGAATAGATGCCAGGAGCCGGATTGTAAGGCGCCGTTTTCAAACAATTGCCTTACCATTTCCAGTGAATCAATGGTCTCCTGGGCCGTTTGGGTAGGAAACCCATACATCAGGTAGGCATGAACCATCACGCCCGAACTTGTGAAGTTGTTGGCTACCTGCGCTACCTGGGATACAGTAACTCCCTTTTTCATTTTCTCAAGCAGCCGGTCAGACGCTACTTCCAGTCCTCCGGAAACCGCTATACACCCGGAAGCCTTGAGCAGTCGGCAAAGATCTGCAGTAAATCTTTTTTCGAACCGGATATTTGCCCACCAGGTAACGGAGAGTTTTCTTCGGATGATTTCAAGGGCAAGTTCCCCCATTAAAGCAGGAGGAGCAGCCTCATCTACAAAATGGAAACCTGTTTCTCCGGTAGCTTTTACAAGTTCTTCTATGCGATCGCAAAGCAAAGCGGCATTAA
>Ga0196965_1000989_pt1 | contig 12505 bp, 6 predicted proteins | sample S1_20metaG_FD_148668 | JGI IMG/M metagenome (GOLD analysis project Ga0196965, IMG submission 148668) | Soil microbial communities from Anza Borrego desert, Southern California, United States - S1_20 | ecosystem: Environmental > Terrestrial > Soil > Desert | place: USA: California | collected... | reverse complement strand
TTCCCTCGCTCTTCTCGCTGGAGGGCCGGCGTCTGGGGGTGAAGGCGCTGCGCGGCCGGAGCGGCCGCATCGTCCTCCACCCCGAAGGCCGCTACCTCCTCAACCCCGGCTCCATCGGCCAACCCCGAGACCGCGACCCCCGCGCCGCCTACATGACCTACGACAGCGAGCGCCGGGTGGTGCGCTGGTACCGGTTGCCGTACCCGGTGGAGAGGGCCCAGTTGCGGATCCGCCGGGCCGGGCTGCCGAACTCGTTGGCGGACCGGTTGGCGTTCGGGATGTAGGGACGGAGTCCCCGTTCCCGCTGTACTCTCTCCCGCAGGTGCGGGAGCCATCCATTCAGAGCCAGGAGACTTTTCACTCTAGCCAGGAATCGTTCGCTCTTGGATAGAAGCCTCTCCTTTCTAGCCAGGAGTCACTCGTATTCAGCCAGGAGCCGTTCCCGCTCGGAGTGGAGCCGTTCGTTCTCAGGTTGGAGCCGCTCCCGTCCAGCCAGAGATCGTTCGCGCTCAGCCAGGAGCCGCCGCTATACATTCCGGAGCCTTCGCCACTCAGGGGCGAGAGGCTCCAGTCCAGGCGGGGCCTCTCCAGTTCAGGGTGAGGAGGCTCCGGTCCAGGGTGGGACACCTCCTGGCTGGAGTGGAGCACCTCCACCCTGGATGGGAGAGGCTCCGGTTCAGGGTGAGCGTTCTCCGCATCAGGGTGGAGACCCTCCACCTCAGGGTGGAACCTCTCCGGTCCAGGGTGGGGGTTCTCCACTCCAGGTTGGAGCGGCTCCGAGATCTACGGGAAAGGTCGGGGGACGAGCTACATTCCCGTGGCCAGCTTCTGGAACGGCAGATAGGCTGCGGAAAATTGGCCCGAGCAGCGGCACTGCTGCCTCCTCTTCACTCTTGCCGGCCTATCTATCTCCCTCTAAGCGAGCCCGGATCTCCTCAGCTTGGGCCGCGTATACTTCGGCATCAATTTGGCCAATCAGCCGTCTACAGTTTATCGAGCGTTGTATTAGTTCTAGGGCTCGCTCCAGATCTCCTCCTTCCACATAGCGTAAGCCTAGATTCCAGCTGGCATTGGCCTCACTCGACTTATCACCGATCTCGCGGGAAATCTGTAGCTGCTGCTCGTAGAGTTTGATGGCCCGCCGAGCATCGCCGAGTGCCGCGTAGGCGTTACCAAGATCGCCTAGCCCCTGTCCCTCACTGCGTCGATCCTCAATCTCCCGGGCAATTTGTATCTGACGCATGTACAGGTCAATGGCGCGCTGGACATCGCCTAGAGCGGCATAGGCATTGCCCAAGTCGCCGAGGCCCTGTCCTTCGCCCCGGCGGTCGCCGAGCTCGTGGGCAATCTGCAATTGCAGATGGTGATGTTCGAGCGCCCGGTGGACGTCGCCGAGGACCACGTAGGCATTACCTAGGTTGCCTAGGCTCTGTCCCTCACTCCGACGGTCGCCAATCTCTCGGGCAATTTGTAGCTGCTGTTCGAAATGTTCAATTGCACGTCGTGCGTCGCCAAGCACAGCGTAGGCATTGCCTAGATCACCGAACCCTTGCCCTTCGCCCCTTCGGTCACCGATCTCGCGAGCAATCTGTAGCTGCTGCTCATAAAGTTGAACAGCATGCCTCGCTTCACCAAGGGCCGCATAGGCGTTGCCTAACTTTCTAAGGCCTTGTCCTTCGCTCCGGCGGTCACCAATACCGCGGGCAATCTTTAGCTCCTGCTCGTATAGGTCAATCGCGCGCCGGGAATCACCGAGCATCTGATAAGCGATTCCGAGCCTACCTAGATGCCTGCCTTCGGCGGCTTGGTCCCCCAAAATCTTGGACGCTTGAACTGCACTGTCTAGCCACCGCACTTGCTCTCGAGGAGGCTGGCGTAGATGCAAGCAATATGAACAGACGTCCGGGTAGTCGGTGCAAATTCTTGCCGCCGTATCGCTTTCTGTAAACCGTTCGGCCGCCCATGCGAATCCAGCTTGGATATTGCTCCATTCCAAGTCAAAGAGGCGTAGGCCTGCTAATAGTGACTCGCCGCCCCGCAGATATAACTGCTCCGCCTTAGTGGCCATGCTCAGGAAGTGGTTAGCATGTCTGCTGCAAGCCCCCGCACTCTCAGACTCTTCCAACCTACTCTCTGCGAACAACCGAGCCAAGTCATGGAGGCGGTAGCGACCCTCGGCTCCGTCCACAAGACTGCTTTTTACCAGAGAACCAAGCACCTCGTTAGCCAGGGCCAGGTCCACGGCCCAAGTGGCAGCCGCTGCCTCAACGTCGAATGTGCTTGGGAAAATAGCTAGCTCTCTCCAAGACCTTTGTAAGTCTTCGCTCAAGAGATCGTAGCTAAGCGTGAGCGATGCATCTATAAGATCCAGCCGTCGCTGTGCCTCTGATAGCTTCTGCGCGTACCTGGACGGTGAGAGGTCCGGACGCTCTGCGAGGGCTCCTCCTACCAAGCGGAGCGCTAGAGGGAGGCCGCCGCAGAGATGTGCAAACTCTTCCGCAGCCCGGCCTATGCGAGGCTCAATGCGCAACAACAGCGCCTCTGCCTCTGCTAGAGGTAAGGTATCTAAGTCTCTTGTCATGAAGCCCGGAAGTGTGAACCGGAAGCGAGATGTGACCAAAAGCAGACAGCTCTTGGGTGGAACTAGAGGCTCCACCTGCTCCCTGCCAGCAGCGTTATCCATTACCAAGAGAGCCTTCTTGCCGTCCAGGACCGACCGGTATAGGGCCGCTACTTCATCCAAGCTTTCCGGCAACCGAATATCAGGATGTAGGGAACGAACCACGTGAGCCATGGCTTGGTAGGGAGTAAGTGGCTGAGGGGCGACTCCTCTTAGGTCGAGGTATATCTGTGCGTCAGGGAAGGACGGTTTCAATTGCTCCGCGAGTTTCAAGGCAAGGGCTGTCTTTCCGATGCCGCCCATCCCGGAAATCGTGGCTCCACCTTTTTTGAGAGCGTTCCTAAGATCGGCTAGCTCATTCTCGCGGCCTATGAAGTCCGAGGGAGAGGCGGGGAGCTGGTGCAGGGCACCAATGGTGGGAAGCGCTCTTCGGGCGTACTTAGCGAGAATCTCATTGCGCTCCTCGTCGTTGGGAGGATTCACTCTTGTAACCGCCCCGTTGGTAAGGTAGCCTGCTAATCTCTGAAAGGCGTCCAAGAGAGAATTCCTGTCTTCAGGTTTATCTCGGATGGTTGCGAGAACCTCCTCGTATGAAAACCACGCGATATATGGTACCACTGCGCTGCCATGGTATTCTTTTCTCTGGGTTTGATGCAGGTGCCCAAGGTAGGGCTCAAAAAGAGACCACGCCATGCTTTTGGCTGCGTCAAGCTTGTCCATCTCGGAACTGTCTGCACGCATGAATACTGGGAATATCCTCCCGAAGTGAGGTCTGGCTTTGTCTGTGGACCATTGGCTCCACACTGACCCTGCAGCTGCCACTCCTCCATGAATGCTCTGGTCGTTAGCAGTGAAGCCTACAACTAAGTCGTCAGGCATCTGGACTGTGCAGATTCCTGAGGTATCACTTACTCCGGTCCGGCTGTCAATAAGGATGTAGTCGTATGCTTCTCGCATGCGCGTCTTGATAGACTCGAGGAACGTTCCTCCTCCAAGGCGATCGTAAAATACTTTCCAGTCAAAAGAGTTTACGCGTGCAGCGTAGGCAGCCGTTTGTTGGCCAGCAGGTATGAGGTCGAGCCGCCCCGGGAAAGGGAAGTTGCGGTCGAGTTCGATGGTGTATCGCTGGATATCAGAGTAACTCTCGTGCCAGGGTTGGGCGAGTTCCTCCGCATTTTGAGCTTTCGCAGTGGCTGCTGCTGCAAAGTCCCACATTAAGTCTATTAGGCCCGGAGATGCGGTGAGGTTTCGGTCCACAAGAAATGGGTGTAGGTACCGGTGAAGGCCTGGTGCTTCGAGGTCCCAATCCACTGCGAGAACGCGTCTGCCATTGCTTGCCAGGATCCAGGCTACATTGGCAAGGGCCATTGAGCGTCCGACGCCTCCTTTATAGGAGTAAAAGGTAATGATGCGGCCTTGCCTGTTGCTGTTCATGTCAAGCTCCGCCGGGTCCAGTGATCCAGGGCTTGGAGATCACGCGGTTGGATTTGGCGCGGCGAACAACGTCGGCTGCCCGGAGTACATTCGCCATGGCGTAGACAAGGGACTCTCGTAGCTCGACTTCTAGGCGATCCGAACTTTCGACTCCGTCTCGAAAGGTATGGGGATCTCTCATGGTTGTCTTGGTTACGAAGGAGAGGCTGATGGATTCTTCAAGATGCATGCGATTGTTGCGCGTTTCTGGATCTTCCGGCCAGGGAATCAAGAGGGCACAGTTGTAGTGATGCTCCCGGTCGTATGCTTGAATAAGCTCGCGGTATTGCGGGATGGTTATAGTCCAAGGGTCAACGATGAAGATGACGAGGTTGTTTGCTGCTCGGGCACGGGCGAGCCTGTGTGAAAGCTCTGAGTCGAGGCTTAGGAAGCCTGAGGTGAGATTCAACTCGGCCGCGATTCTCTGAGCGGTGGCCCCAATACGCCCACTTGGAGAGTAGGGGCGCCAGTCTACTGCTCCTGCGCCGTATGAATCAACTACATTGCGGACCTGTCTCATCTCGTCGCGTCTGCCAGCAATGATAACGAAGTCAACGCGGCGGACCCCCTCTGAGTCAGGACCTTGCGGCTCGACTTGCTTTGATGCGGGACCAAATGCGCTCTGGACTTGAGAGAGGTCAGGCAGGTGACGGGCAGGGGGCATGTTCCTGCTACGCGCCTCGAGGTCGACAAGCCTATCGACCAGGCGGTGAAGGGCTTCTTCGTACTGCGGTCGTTTCGACCTTCTTAGATAAGCCATGCCTTCTTTGGCGTAGAGCTTTCCCAACTCTCTATGTGACCATTGGATATCGGTGACCGCTTTCGGTAGTTCTCGGTAACCTGCTGGAAGGGGGATCCAGTGGGATAGGCACGATGAGGGAAGGAGAAGGGGATGCTTGCGGCTTGTAGGCGTCTAGCCTATCTTGAAATACTCTCCACTCTTTGCCGCAGAACTCACGGGCGAAATAGGTGGGCGAGTGGAGGCTTAAGAAGACTCTGCACGATGCCAACGCCGCAGCGATCTCGGCAGGCCAGTGATCACCCACTTCTATGCTACTAGTATCCCTGAATACGAGATCAGCTTCGTGCCGGCCGGTGCGGAACCGCAGTTGAGTGACGAGTTCCTGGAAGAACTTTTCGAGATAGGGGTTGCCGTCCTGTTGAGCGTAGCTAAAAAAGAAGGTCCAACTCATCGTTGTGTGGCGTACGTAAGAGCTGCTTCTAAGACATCTTGTCCGGACGGCATCGCTGATTTCGCACCGCGATCTGAGTTCGGTCTCGCGCTGGCAGATTATCTCGGAGAGGGCAGCTTAGGGAAGTAGAGGGCGAAGATCGCCAGGTAGTACGTGGGCAAAGCGGTCCAAAGCCCTCCAACTGTGTACCTCTCTTTCTGTCCTTCCCCTTCTTCCTCCCCTCTCGAGCGGGAGGGACCCTGCGCTGCAGGATAGTCGGGGGAGGGTTTGCTTAGAGAGAACTCCCGCCCCCGCCCGGCATCCTTCAAGTCCCACGCATTTCCTCTCGAAAAGCCGCTTGACACCCCCTCCGGCGTTGGGATACGCTCCGTTCATCCGTTGCCGTACGAGCGGACGCGTTCTTTGAAGGGGAAGACCCGGCCGGCGGAGGCTGTCTCTGCGGCTGCCGGCCGGGGCCACACTCAAGCGGCCCGGGGAAGAGCTTGCCACTCGACCCCGGACCTCTACACACAGGAGACGAAACTCCCATGCGTAGTAAGAAGGATGGTAACAACGTCGTTCCCCCCACGTCGTCATCGCCGTTTCCGCCGGATCCCGACGAGGTGGCGCCCAACGCCATCGACGCGGAGTTCCTGCGCCGTCTGGAGGAGCAGGAGGAGCCGCCCACGGCTTCGGAGGCGGATCTCGCCGGCCCCTGGCGGGTGGAAGCCCTATCGGAGGAACGGGGTGGAGGCTTCGGACTCTTCCGGGCGGGCGAGAGCCCGGAACGGCGCTTCCCGCCGTTCGCCCGCTTCGAGTCCCTCTGGACGGCTCAGGTCGTGGCGTCGCTCCTCCCGGGCCTGGCGCGGGACGCCGCGTACCGGTTCAAGGAGGAGCGGGAGCCGGAGGGCTGGGCGATCCAGAGCCGCGAAGCCTGGGGCGAGGTCGTCGGACACGTCGCGGTCTTTGAGCCGGCGCTGATCTCCGGGCTCCACGTTCTGGACGGGGTGATGCGGTCGCCGCTGGCGCTCGCTGGCTTCCTGGAGGCCTGCGGCAAGGTGACGCTGGAGAGAGCGGGGGCGATCCTGGCGGAGAAGATGGAGAGATAGGTAGCTCGCGGACGGCTCGGAGGTGATCCGGCCCGTCCGTTTTCATTCCGGGCTGAGGGCGCTATCGCACGTCCGCGCCGCGCTCCGCCAGCAGCTCGCGGAGCACCGAGCGGTGGCAGCGGGATTCGTCGGCGCAGTAGCAGCCGACGGCGAAGTCGGTCTGGTGCGAGAGGGCGGCCAGGAGGTCGAGGGTGCGGCTGGCGTCCGGCTCCGCCATCTCGGCCCGGTATTTCTTCACGAAGGCGGCCCAGTCGCGGTCCGTCGCGGCCTCCTGCGCCAGCTTGACCGTCTCGGCGCTCGGGGCGAGGTTCGGATACCAGACGTCGTACCAGTTCTGCGAGGCGTACTCGCTCTTCGGGACGCCACGTGGCGGGCGGCGGACGGTGCCGATCCGTAGCCCCTCGCCAGGGGCCCGGTCGCTGCCGAGACGGACGATGTGGACGGACATGACGGTTCACCCCAGGCCGAGCTGACGCATCCGCTGCTGGAGGCCGCGCGGCGAGACCTCCAGGCGGCTCGACATGGCGTCGAGGTCGCCGCCGCAGGCGTCGCGGCACTCCAGGATCTCCGCCCGGCTCAGGTCCACCGCCTTGCGGATGCTGTTGAACTTGTCCATCAGCAGGTAGAGCGACGGACGCGAGATCCCCAGCCGGAGCGCGGCATGCTTGACCTCCCAGCCGTGGGCCCGCAACGCTTCCAGCACCTCCCCCTCCGTCACCTCCGCGGGCGAGCGGTAGGGAGCGGCCTGCGCCCGCTGGCGGGGCGGAGGCGCCGGCATGACCGGCGGCATGGCGGGCGGCGGCGCCTCCGCGGTGGCGGAGACCGGCTCGGCCGGCTGCTCGGCTTCGCGCAGCAGCCGCTCGATCTGCGGCGGGATCTGGACGCTGTCGTTGCCCCGGCTCGCCACCACGAGCTGGCGGATGACGTTACGGAGCTGGCGGACGTTGCCCGGCCAGTCGTAGCGGGCGAGCCGCGCCACGACCGAGGCCGGCAGCCAGGGGGGCTCCTCGCCGGCCGGCGGCTCGATCCGGTGCTCCTCGCCGATGGCCTTGAGCTCCTGGCGCAGGAAATGGAAGACCAGGCGACCGAAGTCGTCCCGGCGCTGGCGCAGCGGCGGGATCATCACCTCGTAGCCGGCGAGGCGATGGAGCAGCGGCTCGCGGAAACGCCCCTCCCGGATCGCCTTCTCCAGGTCGGCGTCGGTGGCCGCGATGAGCCGCGTATCCACCCTCTGGACGTCGGTGCTGCCGAGGCGCTGGATCTCGCCGGTCTCCAGCACCCGCAGCAGCATCACCTGCACCTCGGCCGGCGCCTCGCCGATCTCGTCGAGGAAGAGGGTGCCGCCGTGGGCGCGCTGGAAGTAGCCCGGCTGATCCTTGAGCGAGCCGGTGAACGCCCCCTTGACCGCGCCGAACAGCTCGGAGGCGGCGAGCGACGACGGCACCGCTCCCATGTTGATCGACAGCCACGCGCGGTCCCGCCGCCGGCTCGCCTGGTGGATGGCCCGCGCCACCAGCTCCTTGCCCGTGCCCGTCTCGCCGCGCAGCAGCACCGGCAGGTCGAGGTCGGCGACCCGGCGGATCTCCTGGCGGACGCGGGTGACCCCCTCGCTGTCGCCGATCAGGCCGAGCCGCTCGGGCTCGTGGAAGGGGGTCAGCGGCAGGTGATGGAGGAGCAGCACCACCCGCCGCGACAGCTCCAGGACCACCCCTTTCGCCACCGCGTCGACCGACAGGACGGTAAAGTCCTCGAGCGGGACGCCGTCGGCGGCTACGGCGGTGCGGCTCCCGGCCAGTGCCAGCCGGACCCCCCCGCCCGGCGCGGCGGCGAGGCGGATGGGGCTGCGGCTGAGATGGCGGTCTTCCAGGGCACGAAACTCGGCCCCGCCGGGGACGGAGAAGCCCGGCTCGTGGCGCGACAGGGAGGCCTCGCCCCCTTGCAGCAGCTCGTGCAGCCGGACCGCCTCACCCACCCGCCGGGGATCGGGGTGGCAGAGAACCGTCAGCGCGGGCACCTTGGCGCGGGAGCGCCGCCGCCTCTCCCCGGGCTGGAGGCCGTCCAGAGGCGCCATGGTCGCCGTGAGCTCGCGGGTCTCTTCGGGCATTAAAAGCAGTGTAAGACGAAGGGGTCCAAAATGAAAAAAGACCCCGGCGGGGGCACCCACCGGGGATGTGGAGGCCGGGCTGGCGCCCGGGTAAAGCGTTGATCCGTTGTCAGTTCAGCGGGCACCCCAGGTTGTTGTCCTTGTCGATCGACGAGGCCAGGGACAGGAGGGTCTCCTGGTGGTTGCTGGCCAGCGCGGCGTTGACGTCACCGATGATCTGGGCGACCGTCCGGGGGTAGTCCACGCCGGGGTGCGAGGCGTCCAGCAGGCCCGCGACCGCGGCCCGCAGGAGGATGCCCGCCTTCCCTTCGAGGCTGGAGCCGCCGTGGAAGGAGAGCGCCTGGTGCAGCGTCGCGTTGGCAAGGGCCGGGAAGGCCGAGGCGCTCGCAAAGACGCTCTGGACCTTCTGGCCGGTTGCATAGCCGGCGGCCGGCCAGGAGTCCTCGTGGTTCTTCCAGTAGCCCGGGGTGCAGCCCTGGGTGCCGGTGGCCGGCGGCGGCGGGGTCACCTTGCCGTAGTAGTGGCTGGGGTCGGCGTCGGTGACCGTGACGTTCTTGGGCGACTTGCCGGTGACGGTGCCGAGGTTCCGGTACTGGCCGGCGGTGGCGGTGCCGTTGCCGGTGCAGCGCATGGAGGCGCCGGCGGCGAGGGTGGTCTGCGGGCAGCTCACCACCACGCCCTGGTCGTCGCTCACCTGGACGTTGCTCAAGGTGACGTCGCCGGTGTTGGTGACGAAGTACTCCCAGAGGACCGAGGCGCCGACCGTGACTTCGGGACCGGGGGCGGCGTCGGCGTCCTGCCCGTTGGTGTGCTTCTCGATGTCGATCTTCGGGTTCTCCACCGGCGGCGGTGGCGGAGGGGGCGGCGGCGTGCCGTTGACGTGATAGTGGGCCGGATCGGTGTCGTCCACCGCGGGGCCGCAGGGGGGATGGCCGGCGGCGGTGGCGGTCTTGCTGCCCGGGGCCGAGCCGGCCGTGCCGGTGGCGGTGCAGGTCATCGACTCGCCGGGGCGGAGCATCTGGCGCGGGCAGCTCACCGGCGCGCCCTGGTCGTCGGTCACCTGGATGTCGGCGAGGCGGACGGCGCCCTGGTTGGTGACTACGAAGGTCCAGGTCAGCGCCTGGCCGGCGGCGACCGTCGGGCCCGGGGCGGCGTCGGCGTCCTGGCCATTGATCAGCGTCTCGATGTCGATCGCCGCGTTGTGGATGCCGAAGTAGTGGCTGAGGTCCTCGGCGCCGACCTCGGTGCCGTCGGGAGCCTCGGAGGTGACCTTGCCGGTGTTGCTGTACTGGCAGGCGACGGCGGTGCCGCGGCCGGTGCAGGTCATCGAGTCGCCCGGCGCCAGCTCATCCGCGGGGCAGGTGACGGCGACCCCCTGGTCGTCCGTGACCTCGATGTCCGTGAGGTGGACCTTGCCGGTGTTCTCGATCTCGTACTCCCAGAGCACCGGAGCGCCGACCGGGATCGAGGGGCCGGGGGGGAGGTTGGCGTCCTCGCCGTTGGTCAGCTTGCGGATGCGGATGCCCGGGCCGGGCACGGTGACCGTCTCCAGCGGCGCGCAGTAGGCCTGCAGGGCGACGCTGTGGCGGTTGTCGGAGCCGTAGGAGATGCCGACGAAGGAGCCGACCTCGAGCCGCAGGTCGACCCAGCCGGCCGCCGGCGAGAGGCCCAGCTCCTGGATCGAGACCCGCTGCACCGGCAGCACCTGGATCTGCCGCGAGTCGACCGCCTGCCCGTAGTCGTTGAAGACGATGGCGCCGGCCTCCACCTGGCGCGCGTCCTCCGAGGTGAGGGCGGTGCTGGAGGGGGCGCCCGTGCGGCCGGTCCAGATCACCACCTTGGTGTCGGCCGCGAGGTCCGGGTTGTCGGTGAGGAAGCGCAGCAGGTGGCGCTGGCAGAGGCCCGGGCAGCCGGTGGTCGTGTCGATGTTGACCAGCGTGTCGCCCTGGGCGGTGTCCCCCTGCGGGTCGACGACGAAGTACTCACCCCAGAGGGCGTCCGGCCGGTTCCCCTGCGTGCGCAGGGTGACGTAGCCGGTGGCGAAGCCGCGGGTGAACTCGCTGGCGTAGAAGAGCTTGTCCTTGGGCGAGCGCTCGCCGCAGAGGGCGGACTTGAGGTGCGCCACCTCGTCCGCGGACATCGTGCGGCCGGGCAGCTTGCCGTGCACCAGCCAGTCCGCCAGATCCACCGACTGCACCGCGTGCGGCTGCAGGGTGAGCGACACCGTCAGCAGCGAGATCCCCCAGTTGCTGAAGAGGTCGACCCGCACGTCCACCGGCTGTTTGAGGGCGTTCACCACCGACAGCTTCGTGGTGGTGCCGCCGCCCTTGAGGTCGACCTCGAAGTAGGGCAGCAGCACGTCGGAGGACGGCTGCAGCTGCGCGTCGGCCCGGCCGGCTCCGAGCAGGAGCGCCGAGGCGAGCAGCAGGAGCGTCAGCGGGTTCGTCAGTCGGCGGCGATACATGTTCATCCCTCCTGGGGAGATCTCGTGAATTTCGGTTCGGCTCCCTATAGGGCAAGGGCTGTACCATCCGGGCCGAATCCGTAAGCTGCTGAAGAGAAAGGAATTACAGGCTGACAGGGGGCGCGGTGCCGGACCGTGTCAGAGGTCTGTCAGCGTGTCAGCCGTGTCAGCGGGTGTGTCAGAGGGCCTGAGAGCAGGCGAGCCCGGCACGGAGCTTGCCGCTGCCCAGCGTATGGGCGATCTGATCCGGCTCCAGCTTTGGGAAGACCTGGTGTGCGTCAGCGAGGGGCGGACGGTCTGGGCCACGGACCGCGACGGGTTCTTCGACGGCGGCCCGAACCGCGGCCTGTTCGTCCACCAGACGCGGGTCCTGTCGCGCTGGCGTTACCGGATCGACGGCCGTCCGCCCCGGCCGGTCGCGCTCTCCAACGTCTCGCAGTCCGAGTGGTTCGGCTACTACGTGACGCTGCCGCCGGGCTCCGAACCGGGGCCGCGGGACGAGGGGAGCGGCCACATGGTGCCGGAGTCGGAGAGGACGCTGGAGCTGGCACTCTCCCGGGTTGCCGGCGGCGGCCTGCGGGAGGAGGTGCGGATCACCAACTTCAGCCCGGAGCCCACCTCCTTCACCCTGGAGATCGAGTTGGACGCCGACTTCGCCGACCAGGGGGAGACGCTGGACGAGCCGCGGAGCGCGGTGCGTCGCGGCACGGTCGACAGGAGCTGGCAGGAGGGACCGTCCGGCTCCATGGAGCTGGTCTTCGAGCACCGCGCCGGCTCCCTTCGCCGGGGTCTTCGGGTGCGCGTGAGCGAATCCTCATCGCTCCCGGCCCATGCCGAGGGGCGCCTCCGCTTCCGGGTGGAGCTGCCACCCAGGGGGGCTTGGCGGGCCCGCCTCGATCTCGTCCCCGAGATGCAAGACCTCGAGGACTCGACCCTGCTCGGCGGCTCCCGCGAGGAGGTGGAGCGCCGGGCCGCCGCGTACGTCCGGCTCAGAGAGGAGTTCCTGGACGGGTCCACCGGCTTCGCCACGGCGGAGAGCGGCACGCTGGCACCGGTGGTCCTCGGCGCCGTGGATCAGGCGCGGCGGGACCTGGCGAGCCTGCGCCTGCACGATCTGGAGAGGATGGAGGACTCCGGCGGCTGGACTCCGGCCGCCGGCTTGCCGCTGTACATCGCCCTTTATGGCCGGGACGCGCTGACCGCCGGCTGGCAGGCGGCGCTCCTCGGGCCGGAGATGATGGACGGCTCCCTCCGCGCCATCGCCCGGTATCAGGGGAAGACGGTCGACGATTGGCGCGACGAGCAGCCGGGGCGGATGCTCCACGAGGCCCACACCGGCCCGCTGGCGGCACTGGGCGAGAACCCGCGGCGCCGCTACTATGGCTCGGTGACCACCTCGGGGTTCTACCCGCTGGTCCTCTCCGAGCTCTGGCATTGGACCGGCGACCGGGAGCGGCTCCGGCCGCTCCTCCGGCCCGCCCTGGACGCCCTCGCCTGGTTCGACCGCGACTCCGACCGCAACGGCGACGGCTTCTATCACTACCAGACCCGCTCGTCCCAGGG
>Ga0196965_1000988_pt1 | contig 12511 bp, 7 predicted proteins | sample S1_20metaG_FD_148668 | JGI IMG/M metagenome (GOLD analysis project Ga0196965, IMG submission 148668) | Soil microbial communities from Anza Borrego desert, Southern California, United States - S1_20 | ecosystem: Environmental > Terrestrial > Soil > Desert | place: USA: California | collected... | reverse complement strand
TTTTTCTTCACCTTCTGTTTCACCAATTTGAACGATCGGTCCGAATCTTCCAAGACGTGCAATTATTTTTTTACCGTTTTCAGGATGTACCCCCAATTCTCTTGACGAGCCGACAGAAGCTCGGTCTACGTTTTCTGTAGTTTCTACTTTTTTATGGAAACCTCCATAAAAATTTTCAATCATCTTGTCCCAGGCCTTGGTGCCATGGGCTATTTCGTCAAACTCCTTTTCGACAACCGCAGTGAAAGAATAGTCGATTACGTTAGGAAAATGCAGCACAAGAAAATCATTCACCACCATCGCAATGTTGGTAGGGAAAAGCTTGTTTTTCTCGGCGCCTGTTATTTCCTTCTTGTCTTTTTCTGTTATTTGATCTTTGGAAAGAATGAGCTCTTTATATAGTCTCTCTTTTCCATCCCTGGATTCCTTTATTACATAATCCCTCTTTTGTATGGTGGATATGGTAGGCGCATAGGTGGAAGGTCTTCCAATACCCATTTCTTCCAATTTTTTAACCAGACTGGCTTCAGTATATCTTGCTGCCGGCCTGGAGAATCTTTGCAAGGCGGTCATGTGATCCATTTTTAAAGTCTGCCCGATCTGTAATGGCGGCAGCAACTTTTCTCCTTCTTCTTCCCCTTCGTCCTCATCTGTGGATTCAAGGTACACCTTTAAGAAACCTTCAAATTTGATTATTTCACCGGTTGCTACCAGATCCTGGGGAACGGTAGAAATTTTAACAGTAACAATGGTTCTTTCTAATTGAGCATCCGCCATTTGTGAGGCAATTGCTCTTTTCCAGATTAATTCATAGAGCCTTTGTTCATTTCGGTCACCGGTCACTTCGTGAGCAGAGAAATTTGTTGGCCTGATGGCTTCGTGCGCTTCTTGAGCGGACTCTGATTTTGTTTTAAACTGGCGTTTAAGTGCAAACTCTTTCCCATAAGCTTTGTTGATTTCTGCTAAAGCTCCGTTGATCGCATCTTCCGATAAATTGACTGAGTCAGTTCTCATATAAGAAATCTTTCCTGACTCATATAACTTCTGAGCAATGGTCATGGTTTGAGCTACTGAAAATCCTAGCTTTCTACTTGCTTCCTGTTGTAGGGTGGAAGTAGTAAAAGGAGGCGCAGGGGATTTCTTGCCAGGCTTTTTCTCAAGATTCTTAATCGAATAGGTTGCGCCTTTGCACTTTTCAAGAAAAGTTCTTGCTTCCTCTTCGGTATTAAACCTTTCAGGAAGCTCAGCTATAAAGGTTTTACCTTTTTCAACTTCAAAACGTGCCGAAATTTTATAAGAGGATTTTGTTTTGAACTGATCAATTTCCCTTTCTCTTTCTACTACCAATCTTACTGCGACCGACTGAACCCTTCCGGCAGAAAGACCAGTTTTGATTTTTTTCCAAAGTATAGGGGAAAGTTCAAATCCCACCAGTCTGTCTAGTATTCTTCTGGCTTGTTGAGCATTTACAAGATCCAGATCAATTCCCCTTGGATTTTGTATTGCATTTAATATGGCATTCTTGGTAATTTCTCTAAATACGATTCTCCTGGTATTCTTGTCATTCAGCTTTAAGGCTTCAGATAAATGCCAGGATATAGCTTCCCCTTCGCGGTCATCGTCAGTCGCTAACCATACAACTTCGGCTTCTTTGACCATTTTTTTAAGTTGGGAAATTACATCTTTTTTGTCTGCGGTAATTTCATAAGTAGGTTTGAATCCGTGTTCAATATCAATAGCTGAATCGCCCTTGGGCAAATCCCTCACATGTCCGTAACTTGAAGTGACTGTGAAGTCCTTTCCCAGGTATCCTTCTATGGTTTTTGCTTTGGCAGGTGACTCTACTATAACTAGGTTTTTAGACATAAGTATTTAAAGTGTAATTGGTCAAATATCAATAAATTTTAAACAAAGAAGCAAGGCGGTAATATTTAAATGCTAAAAATCGGCCCCAAAGCCTCAATGATTTTTAACCATAAAGCTTTCAATTAAAGCGTTTTAATGCAACATTAAAAAAATAATCTCAACTTTAACTTATTTTAGTTTTCATCTTCCTCCGCCTGCACTTCTTTAAACAACTTTAAAAGCCGCTCATTTGGTAAACTTTCATACCTAAACTGAAAATACTCTTTAAAGAGTTCCTCATTACTTTTACTCAGGTCGATAGTACGTGAACTTAAGCTTTCCAGAAATGTTTTATCTGTTACCTCCGGAATTATGTTAATAATGCCCTCATGGCTGCCCATCAGGAGCTTTTTATCTTCTCCGGAAAGAAATTTTTCTGTTACGATGGTGATCTCTACCAGTGCTTCCTGATTTTCCTTCAACCAGTCCGCGGCCTGCAGAATGTCTTTAAATTTTTTTCTTAATAACTTTTTTCCAGATTTAAGTTTGATGGATTTGGAAGAAACAGGTTTCCCCGGTTCCGCTTCAATGACCTTTATGAATTTATCCTGATTGGCTTCCCCAAAACTATAAGCCAATGGACTACCGCTATAAGCTATGGGACAAGGGTTTTTATCGATGGTTTGTTTACGGTGAATATGTCCCAGGGCCACATACTGAATCTGATCCGGGAAATTTTCTGAAAAAACAGCCTGAGCACCCCCTACATGTAAGATTGGCTTTTCATCTTCAGGCTCTTCCGGTGGATTTTCGTCCTTTTTCATCACATAAAGGTGTGCCATTAGAATATTTACTCCTTGGGGATCGCAATATTTTTCAGAAAGTATTTTCCATCTTTCAGTCAAAATAGTTCTATACTCTTCATCGGGATTTTCATGAGAAATAAAGGTCTTTAACCTGAATTCATTTGCATAAGGCGTAAATACAATTCGAAGAGTATATTGAAAATCAGGTAACTTGATTTCCGCAAAGCCTTCATCAGATTTTACAATACAAATCCCACTGCCTAATTGGCAAGGTTGAATTAATGAATTTGGATAGCCGGCAAATACAATCCCGCATTCCCTTGCCAGTACATCCGGCGCTTCAATTCTTTCGGGAGAATCATGATTTCCTGCAATGGCAAAGACAAGTCTTTTACCTCCATTTGAAATTTTTTTTAGTGTCCTGTAAAATAATTCTACCGCTTCTGACGATGGATTATAAGTATCAAATAGGTCTCCGGCAATGATTACAGCATCTACTTTTTCTCTATCGGCAATTTCACATATTTCTTCTAAAACCTCTTTTTGCTCTTCTAGTCTTGAAAACGTTTCTAGTCTTTTTCCCAGGTGCCAGTCTGCAGTATGAAGTATTCGCATGGAAAGTTTTTAAGGTAAATGGTAATGATAAGAAAATATGTGGGAAGATGGAAGATCGAAGGTGGAAGAACATTAGCGATGACATCCCTTAATTTATGTTTACTAGTCTCAGAAGTTGAGGGATCATCGCTTTTGGATAGATGGAAGCTGGAAGAAAATAGGATTCCGCAACTTCCCACTTCCTTACTTCCATCTTCTCACCTTTTTGGCACAAATTTTTCCTGTTAAGAGGGTAAGTAATTATAAGAATCGAACATTTAACATTAAAAGCAGGGAAATAGCTAATTTGCGCGAAATAATAATGGAAACCATGATAGCAGAAAATGTGGAAATTTTAGCAGGGTGGGGAAATTACCCAACAGTTGAGTCCACAGTGGTGAAACCACGAAATGAAAATGAGGTAAGAGAAGCAATTGCCAAAAAGCAGATTGTGCCCAGGGGATTGGGAAGAAGTTATGGAGATCAGGCCATAAATAAAAACAGTAATGTTGCCGTTTGCACCCGAATGAATCATTTTATTTCCTTCGATGAGACGAATGGGATCCTTGAATGCGAGGCAGGAACAAGCCTTGCGGATATAATTTCCGCATTTGCACCTCGTGGGTATTTGCCAATGATTTGTCCGGGAACAAAATATGTGACCATAGGTGGCGCTATTGCCAATGATATTCATGGAAAGGCACATCATATTGACGGTTCATTTGTCAACTGTGTAGTTTCTTTTCAGATCATGCTGGCAGATGGAAGAATTTTAACGGCTTCAAGAGAAGAAAACAGCGATCTTTTTTGGGCTAATTTTGGGGGATTAGGACTTTTGGGAATTATTCTTTCTGCAAAAATTAAACTTAGAAAAGTGCAGTCAACCTACTTTAAACAAAAATCCCTGGTGGTAAAGAACCTGGATGAAATGTTGGATGCACTGGAAATATATGACAAGGACTATAATTATTCTGTTGCCTGGGTAGACCCTTTAGCCAAGGGGAAAAAATTGGGCGGAGGAGTACTTACCCTTGGAAATGCTGCCGAAATAAGTGATCTGCCTGATTCTTTAAAACTAAATCCTTTAAAAGTTTCAGGTGATCCAAAGATATCTGTGCCAGTATTTTTTCCGGATTTTGCATTAAATTCAGTTACTGTACAAGTTTTGAATAAAGTAATAGCTTTTGTACAGAATTCCTCTAAAACCATAGTGCATTATGAGAAATTCTTTTTTCCCCTGGACGCTATCAATAACTGGAACAGGGGTTATGGAAAAAGAGGATTTGTGCAATACCAGTTTGTAATACCTTTGGAAAAAGGAAGAGAAAACCTCAGAGTGATTTTGGAGAAAATAGCACGAAGCGGTTGTAATCCTTTTTTAAATGTTCTCAAAAAAATGGGGCCGGGACAGGGAATCCTTTCATTCCCTTTTGAAGGTTATACCTTAGCGATCGATTTTCCAGTAACTAAAAATTTAATTCCGTTTACTAAAGACCTGGATAAAACTGTGTTGGATGCCGGCGGAAGACTTTATTTAGGCAAAGACGCTTTATTAGATAAGGACATGTTCAGGGCAATGTATCCTCAATACAAAGAATGGATGGGGGTTAAGGCGAAATATGATCCTGACAATGTATTTACTTCCAATATAGGGAGAAGATTGGGTTTGGAGGTTGGATCTCTATAATTTGAATAATGAAGAAGTTTTTTATTTTTTATTTTCTGCTCATTTCACAAAGCCTGTTTTCTCAAAACAGGTTTTTCTTTTCATTAGATGGTGGACCAACCTATTCTTATAGGAGTTTGTATTCTACGAATAAAGATAAGATTTGGAAAAATGTAATTAAACAAATTGATAAAAATGAAGGCGGTAGATTTGGTTTTAAGATAAGTGGTACATTAGGTTTTGAACTTTCAAAGAGACTTGCAATAAGTTCAGGAGTTGAATATCTAAAAATTGGTGAATCTGGCAAAATGATAGCTGAAAACCATTTAGTAGACAGTTTAAACTTTGGAAGGGAGGAGAAGAAGGTCTTCTATGATTATTATTACATTTCTATCCCCCTTATCTTAGAGTACAAGCTTGTTAATAGAAAAGTAGAAATAAAACCTCAAATAGGATTTTCCATTGATTTTTTAACCAAGAAAACTTTTACCTGGAAGAATGGACAAAATGAGGATTTTCAAGGTAAGATGATTTTTTATAATTATAAAAACCTTGTATTATCAGGAAGAATAGGTGTAGAGCTTGCTTTTAAGATATCAGATAAAGTTAGATTCTACCTCAATCCATCCTATAGCAGAGCCCTTACTACTAGTGCCACTTTTGAGATTGATCCGGAACCTTGGATTATGAATGCAAAGTTTGATACTTCTTTTAAGCAATTCAATTATTATTTTACTAATGATTTAGGCTTAAGAGTTTATTTGTAAATCCTGGAAGCATCAATGAAAAGTACATTTCGCGGAAAGAGAGGTAGTTAAATCAATGTCTTACATTCTAAATCCTTGTTCAATATTTGAGTCTCAAATGGGTTTAGGGTTCATGCATGGTCGCAAAAATTTAATCGCAAAGGGAAAGTAAAGTTTTGAAATCGTTGTGTCCTTGATTTTTTCTGTGGCTCTTTGTGTAAATCGTTAACTAATGTTAACATCAAACAACTTTCTTCATCAATATGAAAGTCTGGAGTAAAAGGCGAAGGAAATAAAAAAGGGAAGTTTCCTTCCCTTTAGAAATTAATTTTGTATTGCCTTGTGTCTATGCCAAAACAGTACTTTTAATCAATGTTTGTGTACGGTCCGGGCCAAGGGAAATAATATTAATCGGCACCTGAAGTTCTTTTTCCAAATAGCTTACATAATTTAATAATTCGGCGGGAAGTTGGTCAAAATCTTTTACATGGCTCAGATTCATGTTCCACCCTTTTAATGTTTTATAAACAGGCTCTAATTCTTCATCAACTATATCGTAAGGAACACCATCTATTATTTGACCCGTTTTTAATTTATAATGTGTACAAATTTTTATTTCTTCAAAAATATTAAGCACATCTGCTTTCATCATAAAAAGTTGAGTTACCCCATTTATCATGATTGCATATTTCAGAGTGGGTAAATCCAACCAGCCGCATCTTCTTGGTCTTCCCGTAGTAGAACCAAATTCGTTTCCTTCCCTCCTCATTCTTTCACCGGTTTCATCTTTTAATTCTGTTGGAAAAGGACCGCTTCCTACTCTTGTACAATAAGCTTTAAATATTCCGAAAACTTCTCCTATATGTTTAGGTGCGACGCCCAATCCTGTGCAAGCTCCTGCTGTCATGGTATTTGAACTTGTTACGAAAGGATAACTTCCGAAGTCCACATCAAGCAACGAGCCTTGAGCGCCTTCTGCTAAAATAGATTCTTTTGACTGAAGGGCTTCGTTTATCTGATATTCACTATCCACCAGATTAAAGGTTTTGATAAATTCAAGGGCCTCAAAAAATTGCTTTTCCGATTCTTTTAAATCAAAGTCATATTTATAAAAGTCAAGAATGGTAACATGCTGCTTTACCAGCGTATCGTATTTCACTCTAAAATTCGGAGAAATGATATCACCTACTCTTAATCCTTGTCGTGCTACTTTATCCTGATAAGTTGGACCAATTCCTTTTAACGTAGACCCAATTTTGTTGTCCCCTTTGGATTGTTCATACGCAGCATCCAATAATCTATGTGTCGGGATAATCAGTGAGGCCTTCTTTGAAATGTATAAATTTTGTTTCAGGTTAAGGTTAAATTTGGTTAATCCTTCTATTTCCTTTTTTAAAATAATAGGATCAAGCACCACGCCATTGCCTATGATGTTTTTGATCTCAGGTCTGAATACTCCGCTAGGGATCTGATGCAGCACATGTTTAATTCCATCAAACTCTAAAGTATGACCGGCATTGGGTCCTCCCTGGAAACGGGCAACAACTTTATATTTTGGAGCAAGGAAATCAACAATTTTACCTTTTCCTTCATCGCCCCATTGCAACCCTAATAATACATCAACACTCATTATTTTTATTGTAGTTAAAAGTTAAATTTCTTTTGTTTTAAATAAACAGGTTATATCGTTTAGTTATGATTTCAATTGTAGTTGAGTCAATTGTTTATTGATTTTGACTCGCCTGTGGTCTGTTTGCGCAATCTACTTTTACGCAATTTCCATAAAGGATTAAAGAATGATGAAGAATTTTAAATTTCAATAATTCCCCTACCATGGTTTGGATATTATGAACGCGAGGATCGCAGAATTCAATTACTTTATGGCATTCCGTGCAAATTAAATGATCATGTTGTTTGTAGCCATAAGATTTTTCGTATTGCGCAAGATTTTTTCCGAATTGATGCTTACTCACCAGGTCGCACTCCACAAGGACGTCCAAAGTATTGTAAACGGTTGCTCTGCTTACCTGGTAGTTTTTATTCTTCATACTTATATATAAAGACTCCACATCAAAATGGCCTTGTCTTGAATATATTTCTTCTAAAATTGCAAAACGTTCAGGTGTTTTTCTTAAACCCTTATTTTCCAGATAGGCAGTAAATATTTGTTTTACTTCTTCGAATATTTTAGGATTTAAGATCATATCGATTCAATTAATAAGAGGCAAATTTAGACTAAAAATTCTTTTTTTTATATGGAAGGCTTGTTTAATATAGCATAGGTTGTGACTCAAAAGTAATGAGTTGAGAGAAATCTAAATAATTCGCTCAATCACTCATTCTCTCATTCACCTAATAGTATTAAGAGTCAAACCTGACCACGCTTACAATTCCGGGAACCTGTTCTAATTTTTTAGTCAATTTTTGTAAATGGCGGGTATCATGGACAAACACCATGATTGTTCCTTCAAAGATGCTGTTGTTGGTATCGAGAGTAATTGACCGCATGTTTACTTTTAGTTCATTAGAAATCACTCTGGTGATCTCATTTACAATACCTACACGATCAGTTCCTGTTACTCTTAATCCTGCAAGGAAGGCCAGTTCATGTTGAGAAGTCCATTTGGCTTTTACGATCCGGTAGCCATAGTTGGACATTAGCTCTATTGCATTGGGACAGGATGTTCTGTGGATTTTAATCCCTTCGTTTACCGTTACAAACCCAAAGACATCGTCTCCGGGAATCGGGTTACAACATTTGGCAAGTTTATATTCTATCTGGTCAAGATCTTCACCGATTAAAAGCATATCGGTATCTGCACCTTTTATGTTTTTTATATGCTTTTCAAAAGATTTGGCATCTTGAATAATATCTTTTTTAGTTTGGGATTTACTTTCCTTAAGCCCGATAATCTTAGTGATTTCCTTTTTATCAATTTGGCCTTTACCTACTTTATAAAAGAAATCAAAAGAAGTCTTAGTGTTGAACAGCGCCCTTAGCTCATTGATGGTTTCATTGTTGACGGCAACCTTAATGGATTTTAGCTTTTTCTCTACAATTGTTTTTCCTTCCAGGGCAATGAGTTTTTTTTCTTCTCTCAGAATGTCTTTGATTTTCGCTCTGGCTTTAGAAGTTACAATAAATCTAAGCCAATCCTCATTGGGCCTTTGTTTGCTTGAGGTTAAGATTTCTACCTGGTCTCCATTGCTGAGAATATAATTTAGAGGAACAAGTTTTTGATTTACTTTAGCCCCAAGGCAACGTGCGCCGATTTCCGAATGTATCTCAAAAGCAAAGTCTAACGCGGTTGATCCGTAAGGCAAGATCTTTAATTCACCTTTTGGCGTGAAAATAAATACTTCGTCAGAAAATAGATTACTCCTGAAGTCATCCATAAATTCGATGGCAGAGGAATCATTTTGCTCTAGCATATCCCTCACCTTGCCTATCCATTCATCCAGGCCAGATACCCTGTCTTTACCCGTGTTGTCTTTATATTTCCAATGGGCTGCATAGCCTTTTTCCGCAATATCGTCCATCCTGGAAGTCCTTATCTGCACCTCTACCCATTGCCCGGTCTTGCTCATTACGGTAGTGTGTAATGATTCATAACCATTTGCCCTCGGCGTGCTTATCCAGTCCCTCAATCTGTCGGGGTTGGGTTTATAAAAGTCTGTTACTATGGAATATACCTGCCAGCAATGCGCTTTTTCCTGTTCTGGCTTAGCGTCAATAATAATTCTTACTGCAAAAAGGTCATACACTTCTTCAAAAGGAATTTTTTGTTTTTTCATTTTATTCCAAATGGAAAAAATGGATTTCGGCCTTCCTTTAATTACAAAATCAAATTCCTGAGCGGCCAATTCTTTTTGAAGAGGCGCAATAAAATCTTTTATGAATTTTTGCCTTGCGTACTTCGTCTCATTGATCTTTTTAGCAATTTCCTTGTAGGTCTCGGTTTCGGTATACTTTAGATAAAGGTCCTCCAGTTCAGATTTTATTGCATACAAACCAAGGCGGTGGGCCAGGGGAGCATATAAATATATGGTTTCAGAAGCTATTTTAAGTTGCTTATTCCTTGGCATAGAGTCAAGGGTTCGCATATTATGAAGCCTATCCGCTATTTTTATCAGGATTACCCTTACATCTTCGGAAAGGGTTAGAAGCATCTTCCTGAAATTTTCCGCCTGAGCAGAACTTCCATGTTCAAAGACGCCGGAAATTTTTGTGAGGCCGTCAATAATAGAGGCTATTTTTGGCCCAAATTCTCTTTGGATATCCTCAATTTCTGTGTCCGTATCTTCCACTACATCGTGAAGAAGCGCAGAGATAATGGAGGTTGTTCCCAATCCTATTTCCTCTACAGCTATTTGAGCAACTGCCAATGGATGATAAATATAAGGCTCTCCTGACCTTCGCCGCATATCTTTGTGGGCTTCAAGCGATGCATTAAAAGCTTTTTTGATAAGCTTTGCATCGTTATCCTTTAAAATAGGTTTAGCGTGACGAAGGAGTCTTCTATACCTTCTTAAAATCTCTTTATTTTCCTGTTCAATCTCTATTTGCAACAATTCCATCGTATCTTTTCCAACTAATGAATAAAGAAAATCTTAATAAATAAAAAAAATATTTTTTGAATTATTTTAAACTAAATTAAAAATTCATAGCTTTGCCACTCAATTTTCTAGAGCGGATGTGGCGAAATTGGTAGACGCACTAGACTTAGGATCTAGCGCTGCGAGGCATGGGGGTTCGAGTCCCTCCATCCGCACAAGGTAAACCCTCAATTCTCTAAAGGAATTGGGGGTTTTTAAATTATAGGTATTACATTTTTCTAATCTAAACTTTAAAGAGTTGGACATCATATTAAACAAAAAAACAACCACAAATGCTTCAATTAAAGTTACAGTAAATGAAGCTGATTATCAATCCAAGGTTGCAGAAAAATTAAAAGATTATAGTAGAAAAGCACAAATTAAAGGCTTTAGACCCGGAAAAGTGCCGCCTACTTTAATTAAGAAAATGTATGGCAAATCCATAATGGTGGATGAAATAAATCATTTGTTGAGTGATTCCATAAATAAATATATAAAAGAAAAAGAACTGCCTATTGTCGGCGAGCCATTGCCGGATAATGAGAATCAACAAAACATTGACTGGGATAATCAAAAGGCGTTTGAATTCGTATACAATGTTGGACTACACTCTGACTTTAATTATGATCTAAAGAAACTGGATCCTCAGGTAAAATACGTAATAAAAGCAGATGATAAAGAGGTAAATGAAACCATTGAAAGAATTCAGGCTCAGTCTGGAAAAATGGATTCAGTAGAAACTTCTGAAAAGGGTGATTTTATATATGGCGATTTAAAAGCCAAAGATTCTGATACCGTTCAATCCATCACTTTACCTACAAACAAAGTTGAAGACGGTGAGTTGAAGAAATTCCTGGGATTAAAAAAGGAAAAGACCGTTTCTTTTGACATAAAGAAAATATTTGGAGGAGACAATTCCTTGGTAGCTACTTTTTTAGGAATACCAAAGGAAGAGGCTGAGAACCTTGAAGGAAGTTATGAATTGACCGTTACGGACATTAAAAGAACCGTGCCTGAAGAACTTAACCAGGAGTTTTTTGACAAGGTATTTGGAAAAGATACAGTTAAGTCAGAGGATGAGTTTAGAGCGAAAGTAAAAGAAACGCTTGAAACTAATTTTAATGCTGAAAGTGATTCTCTTTTGACAAGAAATATTTATGAAGCGCTTATTGATACTACGGAAATAGAACTTCCTGTCGAGTTCATTAAAGACTATTTATATATTCTGAATCAGGGAAAATTTGATAAAGAGAAAATAGAAAAAGATTACGATTTGTATAGCAAAGAAATTAAATGGGGGCTGATCAGGAACAAAATTATTAAAGAACTTAATTATAAAGTAACTGATAATGAGTTGAGAGATGAGGCGCGAAAGATCATGACAAATCAATTGATGCAATATGGCGGAGGGAATTTTCCTGAAATGGGCGATTTATTAAATACGTTAGCTGATAATTATTTGAAACAAGATAACGGAAAGAATATTAATGGTTTGGTTGAAAATATTCTCTTTACGAAAACCATTGATTTTATAAAAGATAAAGTAACAATTAAAGAAAAAGAAGTTAGTAAAGAAGAATTTACTAAGTTAGCATCAAACTAATGTTTCAGTTTTTCTGTTAATTTAGTCAAAAATCTTTGTAAGCTTTATTTTTTTAATATTTATGCAACTAGACGAATTCAGTAAATACGCAGTAAAAGACCGGGGAATCAGTAGTTTAGGTCTTGAAGGGTACGTGAATACAACCATTACCAACCTTACTCCCAATATTATTGAGGAGCGAAGAATGAATGCGGTGGCAATGGATGTTTTTTCAAGATTAATGATGGATAGAATTATTTTTCTTGGAGTTCCAATAGATGATTACGTTGCCAATATAGTTCAGGCTCAGCTTCTTTTTTTGGAATCCACGGATTCGACAAAAGATATACTTATCTATATAAATAGCCCGGGCGGTTCCGTTTATGCCGGTTTAGGTATATACGATACTATGCAATTTGTAAATCCTGATGTAGCCACCATTTGTACGGGATTAGCAGCTTCTATGGGCGCTGTGCTTTTGGCGGGTGGTGCAAAGGACAAAAGATCTGCATTACCTCATGCCCGGGTAATGATCCATCAACCTTTGGGCGGTGCAGGTGGACAGGCTTCGGATATAGAAATAACAGCAAGGGAAATTTTAAAACTTAAAAAAGAGCTTTATGAAATCCTTTCTGAACATACAGGAAAGAGTATGGAACAAATAGAGAAAAACTCT
>Ga0196965_1000987_pt1 | contig 12540 bp, 11 predicted proteins | sample S1_20metaG_FD_148668 | JGI IMG/M metagenome (GOLD analysis project Ga0196965, IMG submission 148668) | Soil microbial communities from Anza Borrego desert, Southern California, United States - S1_20 | ecosystem: Environmental > Terrestrial > Soil > Desert | place: USA: California | collected... | reverse complement strand
TTAACCTGTATCCGGAAGGCGTTTGATCTTGCAAAAAAACATTACGGTTTAGATCTTACCCTGGCGAACATACCACAGGATGATCCTGTTGTTTATGAAATGACAAGTCGCGCGGATACCATTGGCGTATTTCAGATTGAAAGTCGTGCGCAGATGTCGATGCTGCCAAGACTTCGCCCGAAAGAGTTCTACGATCTGGTGATCCAGGTTGCCATTGTACGACCGGGACCGATACAAGGTGATATGGTTCATCCATATTTACGCAGACGCAATGGTGAAGAAGCCATTGAGTATCCATCAGAAGAGTTGAAAGAAATACTGGGTCGTACACTAGGTGTTCCGTTGTTTCAGGAACAAGCCATGAAGATTGCCATCGTGGCTGCCGGATTTTCGCCATCAGAAGCCGATGAACTAAGAAGGAGCATGGCCACCTTCAAAGCAAAAGGAAAGGTTTCCTATTTTGAAGAGAAGCTGATTAAAGGAATGATTAGTAAGGGATACAAGGAAGAATATGCGAAACGCGTCTTTCGACAACTTGAGGGTTTTGGAAGTTACGGATTTCCTGAAAGTCATGCGGTGAGTTTTGCCTTACTGGCTTATGTTTCTTCCTGGATCAAATGTTATTACCCGGATGTATTTGCCTGCGCACTGCTGAATAGTATGCCGATGGGTTTTTATCAACCTGCACAGATCGTGATAGATGCACGAAACCATGCCGTGGATGTGCGGCCAATTGATGTTAACTTTTCTGAATGGGATAATCAACTTGAAGACCAATCCGGAAAGTATTGCGCCCTTCGTCTTGGATTCCGTCAAATCAAAGGATTAAGTGAAGAAGATGCTAAACTTCTGGTTCACGGAAGAAAAGGTAAACGTTATGTAAGCATACATGAATTCCGGGAGATCGGATTATCCGAAAGTGTTCTTGAAAAGTTAGCTGACGCTGATGCGTTTCGATCCCTTAGTTATGACAGGCGTAAGGCGTTGTGGGAAGTATCAACAAAAGATCACCAGAAAAACGCATTGATCAAATCCGAAGCGGAAAGGAATGTGTCGTTACCAGAGATGACCTTATCAGAGCATGTAATCCAGGACTATGCAGCAACGTCGCTTTCGCTGAAGGCGCATCCTGTAAGCTTTGTGCGACAGCAATTAACACAGTTTCGTGTTGTATCAGCAGCGGGGTTAAATGCTTTGGGAAACGGCGTCTATGTAAAAGTAGCCGGACTCATTCTTGTACGCCAACGACCAGGCACCGCCAGTGGCATTTGTTTTATCACCATAGAAGATGAAACAGGAACTGCCAATCTCGTGGTCTTCCAAAAACTTTTTGATAAATACCGAAAGGAGATCATCCAGTCAAGATTGATTATGGTTGAAGGCCAACTCCAACGCGAAGGCCAGGTAACACACGTCATCGTTAAAAAATGCCATGACTTTTCCGGATTGCTCAACACACTTGTACCTAAAGACGATCAGCATCTGCTAGAGTCAAAGTTACGTTCTGATGAAACGGCTTCACCGTTCTTGGATAAGAAGCATACGAATGAAGTTGTTCAGGGAAAGATTTTTCCGGAGGGGAGGAATTTTAAGTGAGGAGTCGGCAGGCTATATGACGATTAATGGTTTAGTTATCAACGATTTGTCCATAATTCTATTCGGAAGGTTTTCCTTATTTTAGCTGTCGTTAAAGATAATTTAAACTACAAATGATTCGGAATTCAGCTTGTTTACATATCTATCTTAGTGAATGATTGACCCCAAGAAAAGAGAGGAATATTTTAAACTGCAAAATGCAAACTTTGGCAGGTGCCTTAATCCATTTTCGGATTGCAAGCTCAAACCAATACATGCTCACTCGATCCAGAATGCCAAAATCTTTGATCTGCTCCAGAATGGCAATCACGTGATGCAATTGAAAAATACGATTTGACAAAAATGCGATTCCGGTTCTGGACTTTCATCGAGTCAGTCGAAATTATGCTTCAACATTTCTAGGTCTGTGCTCAACGCATGATAACGCATTGTTTAGACCAATTGACTCAGCTAAGCAATTTGATGTAAACAATGATGAGCATTTGTTTTTGCTCGCATACAGATCCTTGCTTAAGGAGTTCCACGCATCTGTTGCAGCTTTTATACGGCTACAGTTAGGATACCGAATACAGGTGGAGCAGGGGGTGGTGGTACCTGGGAAGAACGAAAACAAGGACATGATTCCAATTGCACGAGAAATCAATGCCTTTGACATGTATACTTACAAAGAGCAATTCGATGAAGCTTTGCGAGCAAAGAATTATGCATTGTTGCGCCATCACGTTATAGAACTCACTAGCCAACATCCCGCAATAGCTTGTTCCCAACTCTTTTCCGCGGACTCTGTTGCCTTCGGCGATGATGTATTAAGGATTATCTTAAATATCATGCCGGTGAGCAATGATCGGACGATTGTTATCTTCTCTGCCACTGAAAAAGAATTTATGTTGGCGAAAGAATATTTGTCCCGGTGTTTGGACGGTAACGAACATTTCAGAAAATACGAAATCTCGAAAATGGTGATCAGGAATTGTGAAAATTTCTTTGTTAATCCAAAACACTTCGCCCGATGGTCGGAAAATAAAAAGAAGACGGTTATCGATTTCTACAAGCGATCGATGACTGAAGATATAGACCAAGACTCTACGGAATTCTACTTGTTCTAAACTAAAACGAAAGATTGGATGTCATTACAACGGATTACTTTCTCTGCGCAAATAAATGTCGACAGCATAGGCAAGGTTTTTTTTATATTTAACATAATGTAAATTATATAACTTTAAATAAGTTATTGATAATCAGTTATATGAATATTACAGCTGTTTTGGTCAAACTATAATTGGAGTTAAGGTCACCGTAAAAATTGAAGTTCGAGCGAGGAAGCACTTAATTGCTGTTAGGTTGTTTACAACTATTACCTTTCGAAATACTTGATGCCAAAACAAACTCGACATGTTTAAAAATTCGTTGATAGATCAGCTTAATTCCCTAGCGAATCCGATAGGTCCAGGTATTGCCAACCAAGTCTTAACAGGCGGAATAGCAAATGCCTTAGCGATCCAAAAATCACAGTCCGCGTTAATGGGGCTACTTGGCACGCAATTCACCTTAAAAAATCATCTGAATCAAGATTTCTTAAAAAGTGCTCTAGGGATATCTGCAGGCTTCCATGATGCAGCAAAGAATCTAAACTCAATCTACCATCACCTAGGACTTAGCCAATTTGACGTGATGATGAATGGGATTTCAAAAAGTTTGAAAATTCAAAACACTATTATGGAAGGAATCCTTCCCAAAGTTCATCAATTGCAACTGGGTTATCTCGATTCTCTCGCCGGGTTGAATAGACTAAACAGGATTTTGTTCATTAAACCTTTTCCCATTTCAGCAGTTCCATGATTAGGAAAGGAAATAAAACTATTTTTATCAGGATGTTTCAGAATCACGTGTGATCCGCTCTGTCTTTCAACATACCATCCATGACGTAATAGTGCCCGAAGCACCTCGCTACATTTTGCCATGTCCCGTTAAATGTGAATAAAAAATTAAACCCAACGTATCTTATGTAAATCGACGGACTGAAGGGTATAAAGGTATATAAAAATATACTTTATCCAAAAGCTAAGGTAAATAATTATTTACCTATCCATCAAATGTCTGAGCGTTTTTGCGGTTACTGATCGTTGACCTTCTTACCGCCTAATCCCCACCCCGCCAGCAACCCTCCACCCACATTCCCCGTATCAACGCGTTAATGCTCGATCTAAACGCCACCACCGTTTCTTACTCCATTCCACAAACCCCGCAAATCACCAATGTTGTACAGCGGTTCTGGCAGGTTGAGCGGCATGGCGCAGGTTTCATACGGGAGACCATTATTCCGAAAGGAACTGTCGAGCTTATTTTTAATCTGCAGAATAGTAAAATACCTGGCAAGATTGGAACGCGCGATTGCGTCATTCCCCGATGCTTTATTTCGTGGTTCAATACTGTACCAATTCAATTTCAGATTGCTGATGATCAACTCTTTTTTGGCGTCTTTGTCAAACCGATACCGATCAGAAAAATTTTCCGGATCGATACTGAAGAATACGCCAATCTTTGCCTCGATCTCACGCTAGTCGATAAGTCAATAGATACGCTTTGGCATCAATTAAACGATCAGGAAACATTTGAACAACGTGTCACTGTTTTCACGGATTGGCTGGTAAAACGGCTTCCGGAAATTTCGCGCCATGAACAACTGTTCGATGATTTTCTCACAGGCACGCCAAATCGTTCAACATCTGCGCCGGAGCTTTCAAGGATACTTTGTTATTCACCCAGACATCTTTCCAGGAAGCTACATGAGTTAACTGCCATGAACCTGGAGCAGACGCTGATGTACAAACGATACATTCAGGCACTCGACCTGGTCCATCACTCGCAATTGCTCCTTACAGAGATTGCACATGCCTGCAACTTTTCTGATCAATCGCATTTCACGAAAACCTTCCGGTCATACGCCCAGATGAAGCCCAGCGAATACCGCACCGTGAAGAGCCAGGTGTCGGGGCACATCTTTGAGAATGTTTGTTAAATACAATTATGAAACGTTCTCTACGCTTTCTCATGTTTATCATTTTCCCAAGTCTATAAAAAGCCCTATTTGAGCTAATTTTTAGCCACTTTTCCTTGAAAAGTGAGGAATTAAGAACCCTGGAGGCTATATTGCTGTTTCTAAATTTATGCCCTTAAAATCAAATAAGAACAAATTAAAAATTGCACTGGCGCGAGTTATTGCACCATATGCCTTTTGGTCCTATGCCTCAGTAAATCCATCCGAGATTTCTGACGAGAATTTAATTGAAGCGGTTCTCATTCATGGAAACGATCCTTTGAAAAACAGACTTTTCCAGATATTCAGCAAAAGTGAGATCAGGAGCGTTTGGGAACAGAAACTAGTCATTCAAGATTCGCGCTTATTTCATCTTAATAGAAAAATTGCTTCGGAATTATTGCATCTCAATAATCCGGAGCAACACATACAACAAGCATACAAGAAATACAACTTATATGACCGGTTTAGCGCCTAAAACGCTATCCATTTTTGAGACGGTTTCAACGCTTTCTTGCATCCGAAACTTTGTGCTCGTTGGAGGTACTGGCATCGCCTTACAAATTAATCACCGATTAAGTGAGGATCTGGATTTTTGCAAATGGGTTTCAACATCCAATGTTGCAAATGGTATAGATGTAAAGACCATTGAGCAAGAATTGAAAGATAGGTTTGGAGATGTTAAAACGAATCAGTTAAGTTTTGATCAGGTAGATTTCCATACTCAAGGAGTTAAGTTGACCTTCTTTAACGAAGTTGGGTTTAATGTTCCGGAATTTAAGCCTGTCATATTTCAAGGAAATATTAAGGGTGTCCCTCTTGATGTTGTTGGAAGTATGAAAATAAAAACGATGTTTGAGCGGAATACATTCCGTGACTATTATGACGTATTTGTTCTTTTAAAAGAAGGTATTGTTTCCCTGGATCAACTAATTAAATCTTCCATTTCATATCATAGCAGATTTAAAAAAAAGGATGATTATAAATCGATTTCAACGATGGGAACAAGTGAATGACGAAAAGGGATTTGTTCATCTACTGTCAAAATACAATATTAGCGTCAGAGAAATTGGTGAATTTTTAATCAAGATCACAACAATATAGCGACTTTTCTGATCAATCGCATTTCACGAAAACCTTCCGGTCATACGCCCGGATGAAGCCCAGCGAATACCGCACCGTGAAGAGCCAGGTGTCGGGGCACATCTTTGAGAATGTCCGTTAAATACAATTCATGCTGGTGCTGTTACTGCAACTTTGCATAAAACTTAATACACATGAATTCTAGAAACGTTCTCTATGCTTTCTCTTGTTTATCATTTACGGCCATTTTAGGCGCTGCCTTCTATGAGCATATTGCAGTATGGCCCGCGGCATTCGCTGAACCGCCGAGGTCACTTTCCATGTTCCAGGGCCCGTATAAACTCAACGCGGCAGCCTTCTGGACCTCCATACATCCGGTAACGCTTTTGTTGATGGCGATCACCCTGATCGTCAGCTGGAAAACCACCCGTAGGAAAAATCTCCTGATCACCATGACGGGTTATGTGATCATTCTGTTGGCAACCTTCGTATATTTTGTTCCAGAGTTGTTGGACCTGATCGGCACACCCTATCAAGATACCGTTGATCAATCCCTGCAAAGTCGCGGAAGCCTTTGGGAAACGCTAAGCCTGATAAGAGCAGGCGTTTTGATCGTGTTGGCAATTGTTATGTTTTTAGGATTGACAAAGGGAGAAAGGGTCTCGGGTACAAAAACAGCTTAACAGTTAAGAGCTTATACCTGTGTAGCTGCATGCACTGACTTTGGTCGTTGTTAGGTTGTTTTACTTTGCCCTACAGATTTTACTGCAGATCGGGCCGGTTTAACCTAACACGACTTTGAAATTGTATTTTTGAGATAACCGATAAAATGTATTTTGCAGCTCGAAATCCGTTATGAGAAAACTCGTCGTACTCTTAACAATTATTACACTCATTTTTGCCGCTGCTCAAAACTCAACATCAAGATTTGGAATCGAAGTCCCATTAGGGATTGTCAGTACAAGGATTGATTTGCCAAGACTGATGACCGATTTGATTCAAAAAGTCGAGAGCGGAACCGGTTATGATATTGGTATCGGGATAACTTATCAAAATGCAGGGTATTTTAATTGGAGAGGTGGATTCCATGCATGGAGCGTACCGTTCAAACCAACCATAAATATGCCACCGCATCAAAAGAACGATTACGTCGTTGAAGATAGACTGTTGAAATGAATTCTTCTGACGTTGCTTTTTGTTACAAATCGACGCTTCTAAAAAACTCAAGTCAAAGAAAACACCTTCCCTCGGTTATCGCATCCTGAGCATGGCATGTGCGGCTGCCAGCAGCGAGCGAAGATCTTGACCAAACGCATAGCTAACAAAATTTCCATTCGGAGGGGATAATCGCTTCGTTATCGTAAGTCTTACTCATGAGTGGCGATGTGTCGGGGTCCGAGTATTCGTCCACGTGTTAAAAATATTTTAGGAACACGCTGTTACTATTCAATCCAAACTGCTTGTGTAAACGCGCCGTTAGCAGCAATGTCCCAGGCTTCCAGGCGAACCCACGTTCTTCCTTTAAGATTAATTGATTTCTTAAACGTTTGTTCACCAAAAGGATGGGTATCTTCTAATGTGATTCGTTCACGATAGACATTCTTGCCATCACCGGAAACGATCTCCGCGTAGTTCATGGGGAATGTCCACTTTAGTTTGAAAGTAACGGTTGTACTTTTTTCTTCAACGAGAATTTCTTCTCCAGATGATTTTCCATCAACAGTAAATTCAGGGATGAGTACTTCTCCCGTGGACGAAAAGAATTTTCCTTTTTGCAGTGCATCGACCACAGATGGCCAACCTTTTTTGTAATCCGGCAATTTATCAAGTTTCAAATAATTGATATTCAAGTGTGCATACATTTCGTTCTCAGGTTCGATTGTAAACAAATCGGCTTCTGCCAATACTTTTTTACGGTCACCCCAATTGTTCATATCATCCATGAGGTCAAGCACGCGTTTACCAAGAAAAGAAAGAGAAAGGTCCGCGGGCATGGCTTTCCATGCTGCGCCGAGAAAATGTTCACTTTTGAAAAACGGCTCCGACTTATACTCATCGGGATATCCTGTTGATCCTTTCAAACGTGGGTGAGCTGTCCAGGCAAGTCCGTTTTCTTTCTTTAGCAGATCTAACATTTCATCTGCATTCGCAACACGGTAAACTTTGCCGTAAGTCGGATCGTTGCTCACAAATGGCATTCCCTCCTTCCGTGACATAATCCAGTAAACAGGATGCGGGAAAAGTTGCATCCAATGTCCGCCGAGAAATTCATTGGGTTCTTCACCAGGAAGCAACAAAAATTCTTTTGATGAGAATCGTTCACACATATCGAACAAAGCCTTGAGCTCTTTTAAACGCAAACTGTCAGGGCCCGTGGGATGCGCTGTGTAATGGAATTCACCAAGATGGACAATGTCGATTCCTGTTCGTTCAAAAACTTTCATGAACCCGGGCACTTCAGGAACAGGCTTACCTTTCATGATAACGTTCATCACAAACTCATTATGAAAGTGACTCGCCATGGTTTTATATCCTGGAAGTTCTGCAAAACGATCGTTGTTTGTAAATTTCTTGACCTCATCCAATGCCTGGGATGAATTTCCGGTACTGAGTAAAACGAAAAAATTTAATCGCTGCTTCGTACTTGGTGGTGCATTGAACCACGGAACAAACCTGCGGTCGCCAAACAAATCCTGGCGGATGCCAATTCCATAACCGTCTATCAATCCGCGATAATGATTGCCGGCCCATACAAATTTCAGATTGAACGCTTCATCCAGCGGATAAAAATACTGATGTGGTGCAGGAAATACAGCTACACTTCCATTGCTGTTTTCACCGATAATGCTTCGGTATTTTACCTCCAGCGCAGTAGCCGTATCGTTGAAGGCGGGCTTCATCGACTGCATTTGTTCATGCACATCGCTCCACCCTACTTTCTCCCATGCTTTTGTTTTTGAAATCAATGCGGCATCGTATAAGATCGCGGTTGAATCTACGTCAGTCGACATCACTGCAGCAATATTCATCAATGGACTTCCATTGTATACTGTTATTTCCAAGGTACCCGTAAAACCCGGAGCTTTTAATGAATCAATGGTAATAACTGTTCGTGTTCCGACGCTGCTCACGGCAGCGGAATGTTTTTTAAAATCAATACTGAATGATTTGAAACGTCTGACAGGAACTTTATCGAAGAAAATATTCCAGCCCTTACGCGGTTCCAGATTTCTTTTTCCAACATTTAGTACGAATGCCGGATCGAGGCCAGATGCAACCTGATGGCTTTTACTTTTGTCCTGCAACTCCAGACTTTTAAAGAGAGGCTGGTTTGTCGCGAGATCAAAAACAAGTTTTCCTGTTTTGCTTTTACCAGCGGGCCACGATACTGACAGGATATTCCCGTTGACTACGGCAGTGACGCCGTTTTTATTGTTAAATTTTTTCAGGTCAACCTTTACTTGCGCCTGAAGTGTAGAATATGAAATGATAAATAGGAATAGAATACAATATCGCATAGTATTTAGCTCGTTCAATTCAAGTTTCGATTTCGATTAACCAGATGGATCAAATAAATTTGTCATTGGTGTAATTCAAGTGTAAGTATAAGGGAACTTTGAAGAAATGGGAAGGAATGCTTCGGTAATTTTGTAATTCACGACATTAAGATTTCACAACGCACTGGCTATCAACAAAACAAACCTTTTACATCGGAAATAGACCTGGCATCCTAAACGAAATCGCAATAATCATTTATTTTTTCATGTGCTATCGGCGATTTTACACTAAAGATTTTCCCGACTCCCCTTATACTTATGCATCATTACCAATTATTTCGTAACTATACTGATCACTATAGCTTGACATATGAAACCTCTTGTCGATAAACACTTCAAGCTTGAACGTTTTCAGGGTAAGGGAGGATGGACATACGCCAGGATTCCGGAAATCGCACAGGATAAGAGCCAACCCTTTGGCTGGGTAAGAGTACAGGGCAGCATTGATGGATTTGAAATTAAAAAATACCATCTGATGCCGATGGGCAACGGAATTTTATTCCTCCCGGTTAAAGCAGAGATTCGGAAGAAGATTAAAAAAAATGAAGGTGATAAAGTTCATATAATTCTGTATCCGGATAATGAGCCATTGGAAATACCTTCTGAAATGCTACTTTGTTTGGAGGATGAACCGCAGGCGCTGCGATTCTTTCAGTCACTTTCCGAAAGTGAACAAAAATTCTATATCCAATGGGTGTATTCTGCCAAGAAAGAAGAAACAAAAGTTAATCGCCTTGGCAAAACCATCGACAGGCTTCTGCAGGGTTTGAAACTTTATGATAAAGCGTAGCGGTTACAAATCCATTATCGCAATTGGAGTCTCTTAGGTAACAATGTACCAGTCATGGGTATTTGGTTGCCGGTACGATCGTTAATAGCACAAAGGGGCACGATAACGAGACATTGTCGCGCTTACAGGGGGGACTCTTCACTACGCTCTTGCCCAAGGCAAGTGCAGTTCAGGATGACTTTAATAGTGGGGGCGGGTTGCTGCGACGATTTCGTTATCCCTAAAGTCCTTCGTTAATTATTCATCGCGTCAACCAAATACGTTAAACCTTTAACGTCAAACTGGCAAGCTCAACCTCTTCTTTGTAAACCGTTCCAAACCGATCTGTTACGTGGATGGTAATAATGCTTGTTGGCGATGAAGGTTTAGCGAAGAACATGTGATCGGTTAGCATGGGCTCCACCCAACTTCTTATGAAAGGTTTCTGAATACCAAGATGAAGTTCAACGGAAAGCGGATCATAAGCGACGTCGCGATACATCTCTCCTCTCGGCTCACCATTTTCAAACCACGTTACCTTCCACGCCGGATCCCAGTTCCATACATTCACTGAGAAGTATTCTGGCTTTTGTTTGTCTGATCCCATGGGATAAATTCTGAACTGATGCTGGCGATCATGTCCAACAGCTTTGTGATACCATTTAATATCACTTCCGTCAACTTCATAAACGCCGTATCCATTGGGTGTTCCATCATAACAGATCGGGCCGGTCCACCAGGCACCACATACCGCACCGTGTACGTGCTCGATCACATTGTCGCCTTCGAGCACTTTTTCGTTAAAGTGGGTATGTCCAGACATGATGTGAGCCTTGTAGGGTTTTAAAATTCTATACAGTTCGCGCCGATTGGAAACAACGCCACCGATAGGTTCACCTTCAAGCGGATTTCTTCGCTTGACGCCTGTGTTCACCGGAATATGTACTGATACCACCACCGTTGATCCTGGCTTCACTTGGGCAAGATCTTGTTCAAGCCATGCAAATTGTCGTTCTGCAATGTAACCAATGTATTTTTTTGATGTTCCCAGGAAAAACACATCATCTAATACAACATAATGGATGTCACCGCGGTTGAAAGAATAATATGTTGGTCCGAATAAGTCCTTGAAAGTACGTGCAGAATAATCATCGGTGCGACTATCAAGATCCATGTCGTGGTTACCGATCACCTGAAAGAAAGGAATACCGACTTGACCGAAAGCTTCCTTATAATCGGGGAATAGATCAAACCTGTCCCACACGAGGTCACCACATCCGAAGCCGTGTACCAACGCATCGGGTCCAAGGGTGGTAACCAGTTGCTTTGTATCCGGCGCCGACACCGTCTTCAGCAGCACAGCATCTTCGGGGGTCTGGATTTGTGGATCGGCCCAAACAATAAAGGTATGCAGGCGATCGTCGCGATCCAGTTTCGTAAGTTCAAAGTCAGCGCGGAATGAACCTGCTGTTACAATGATGCGCTCATAAAACTTTGTAACGCCATGGCTATTGGTAAAAGCGTATCCTTTTGGCGTTGAAATGTAAATAAACTCAGCCGTTGTATTTGTCGTGAGCGAATAGTTTCCACGTTTATCTGTGACTACCACATTGATCCCATCGGTAACCGATACACCGGCGATGCCTTTGCCATTCGACCTTACTACACCCGTTGCTTTGATGGAAGAAAGATCTTTAACTCCTGATGTTATTGGGCTGGGCTGTGTCGCTCTGGCCGGAATACCGAGCCCAACACTCAGACCACTCAATCCGAGTGATCTGAGAAATGTTCTTCTGTCTAATGCCATGCTTCTATCCTATTTTTCCCACCACACTTTGGTATTGATGTCATCTCCGCCCATTGACGCTACTGCTTTCGCATAATTATCCGCATTGGATGTTTGTACGACAACCGGATAACGAAAACGCACCGGAACTTTCTTATCATTCAGCATGCCATCAGTAACGGGTAAAGTGGGGAAACCAGTTCGACGATACTCAAACCACTGCTGGTAGTCGGTAAAGTATAGTGCGTAATATTTCTGAAGCATGATTCGTTCAAGCGTACCATCATATGCGGCAGCGTCGTTTTCAAAATACGTTTCCGGCATGGTAACATTCCATTGTTCCATCGCGGCTTGCACACCAGCGTTGTAATGTGATTCTGCATCACTATCAATCACATCTTTCTGCGCAAGCTCCGCTTTAATGAATTCAACTTCGGCGTAGGTCATGAGCACACACACCATCGGTGCTGTAACAAGTGCGATGTTCAGGTTCGAAGGCTGATAATCGAATTGAGAATCACTTCCGGTGTAGCCACTTGGAATTCCATTGTAACCGATGTTTGTCTTGCCATCCTTGGTTTTCGCCTGTGTATTAAACACAGCCCTACGGGGATCATCCCATGCATTCAGGTTATCAAGGAAGAACTTACCAGCGGCACGGAAGGTTGTAAAGTCGATGGCACGACCCCACGGTGATACATTGGGTGTAACA
>Ga0196965_1000986_pt1 | contig 12584 bp, 12 predicted proteins | sample S1_20metaG_FD_148668 | JGI IMG/M metagenome (GOLD analysis project Ga0196965, IMG submission 148668) | Soil microbial communities from Anza Borrego desert, Southern California, United States - S1_20 | ecosystem: Environmental > Terrestrial > Soil > Desert | place: USA: California | collected... | reverse complement strand
ATACCTGGTGAAATTGATTAACGATTTACCGGAAGGATGCCGGATGGTTTTTAACCTGAGTGTGGTGGAAGGCTATGATCATGAGGAAATCGGAAACATGCTCGGCATCTCCACAAGCACATCACGATCACAACTGCATTATGCCAAGCAGCTTTTGATAGGAAAATTAAACCGGCTCGGAATTACGCATTATGAAAAATTTGCCTGAAAACGATATCTGGAAAAAGGTCGGCGACAGATTGGACGCTTACACTGAGGTTCCGCCTGATGGGTTGTGGGACAGGATCGCAGGCGGAAGCATTCCGTCCGGAAGGTCGTCAACGGTAGCAGTATGGGTCGACCGGTTCACGGTCCTGTCACTGCTGATTTACATCTCGTTTATGGCCGGTTATACGGCAGGAACGACAATGCAACCGGAAACAGCCTTTGCCATCGCGTCGCCGGAATTTTCCGGGAAATTGCTCGCGCCCGGGGATTCATTGCTTAAACATCCGCCGGATAAAAGTAAAACGGATGAGCGGGTACATGCGGGGGATGGTTTTAATGTTTCTGCGCAACCGGCCAGTAAAAAGATCACGCCGGTTCGGCCTCAGTACAATGAACAGGCATTCAAAAACAATAGCGCTTTTGACCAGCACAGTGCACACGTTGACCCTCGCCACACGGAAACGTTTAGTGAGAGTACAATCCCGGTGGGACAGGTTTTATCAATGGATGTGAACGCACGCTCCGAGGGCTCCCAGGCATCGGGCGGTGCGACGCCGGATTCAATAACGGTGGTGGAGAAAATGTTTGCTGCAGACTCCGCGGTGGTGGTTAAGAACAACGAGGATGAAGCCTCGAAAAAGAAAAAACTCAGGAAAGGCACCCAGCTTTACTTCACTGTATCGCCGGCGTTATCGTTTCAAAAGATAACCCCGGGCCATCGCGACAAAGTCAATGTACAGGGGCTGCGCTCGCCTGGTATACTTTCCGCCGAGCGTTTTGGCCTGGCCTTGGAGATTGGCTTTCAACGTCCGCTGGCAAAGCGACTGGAGGGTTATGGTGGTATTTCATACTATCAGCAACGTCAGCAACTTACCTACTTGTACGACTCACCGGACCAGGTGGATATAGCGTCTTCTGCGGAGGGCCAGTATACCATTAAACCGCAGACCATTGCCCGAAGCTTTCATTACAATATGCTGAATGCCGGTATCGCTGCAGGCTTGTTGTATCACATCAAAGGTGTAAAACTCATGCATAAAATCGGTGCCGGGCTGCAATACCAGCGAGGATTTCGCCGGTCGGCCTCTGAGAGTACGTATGACAACGCGGGTTCAGCCTACCTTAATTATCAGCTCTCATACAGGGTGGAGTATATCTTCTCGCGACGTTTGAATATTTTTATTCAGCCTGCATTCACGCATGCTGTCTATTCGAAAGAAAAATTGTCCGCGCCGTTCACAATAAAGCCCTATCGTGCCAGCATGGGTTTCGGTGCGGTTTATCGTTTTTGATGCGTCGTCCACACGGTCTCCATGGCGTTGGCCCTGTTGTCCTTGAAAAGGAGAAATCGCAGTCAGGTTACACCTCGAAGAAATTGCGGCGGGCCTGGACGCGACTGATCGTTTTCCTGGTGAAGCTGGCAACGCTGGATACGTATGACGAATCCTGAAAGGATGCATTACCCGTGCGGCAGGAGATTTCCGGAGTGCAAACTTTTTCTAACTTGCCTGCAGATTCAAACGTATGCAGAAAAGTTTAATTTTTTCAATTATCATCATTGCAGGGGCCTGTACGTCTGCACAGATCAATCAGACGATTGGGGAAGTCAATAAAACAATGGGCAAGGAGCAGCCGCTTACAACCGGCGAAGTTGCCGAAGGACTGAAGGAAGCGCTGATCAAAGGAACTTCCATGGGGTCTGACCAGGCCTCAAACCTGGATGGGTACTTTAAAAATCCACGGATAAAAATTCCCCTGCCGCCGGAAATTCAAAAGGTGGAAAGTAAACTTCGGCAGGTCGGGCTGGGCGATGAAGTGGATAAATTTATTCTGACCCTTAACCGGGGCGCTGAAGATGCCGCCAAGGAAGCCAAGCCGATCTTTGTCAATGCGATCAGGCAAATGACCGTTCAGGATGCGTGGGGCATTTTAAAAGGAAATGACGATGCGGCGACCGAATACCTGAAGCGAACGACGTCCGTATCCTTACGGGAAAAGTTCAAGCCGGTGATCGCAAACTCGTTGCGTAAAGTCAGTGCTACGAAATACTACAGCGACATCGTCACCAATTATAACAAGATACCATTCGTTGAGAAGATAAATCCGGATCTCGAAGATTATGCCACGACAAAAGCAATGGATGGATTATTCTTGCTGATCGCCGACGAAGAGAAAAAGATACGGGAAGATCCTATCGCCCGCACTACCGAGTTGCTGAAAAAAGTGTTCGGCTATAAACAATAGTATTACCGTTTCTCCTGAAAACTCATTAACCATGTCACTATTTGATAAACACAAGTCAACGCTGGGCAAGGCCGTCGAAGCATTGCATAACCGCACGTTTTTCGCGGCCTATCCGGAGCATCCTGCGCCCGCGATCTACGGGGAAACAGCTGATGCCGACGGACAACAGAAGTTCAAGGCGGCCCTGAACAATAAGTTCGAATCGTTGCTACAGCCGGGTGCTGAGGCGTGGATCGGCGAAGAGGAGTCGCCTTATCTTCAGGAGCGCTTGAATATTTTGTATCCAGCTTTTTCGGTTGAAGCACTGGTTGAACGGGCTGGCAAATCGTTTCATGCCTGGAGAAAAGTAAGCGTTGAAGCGCGCGCCGGCGTTCTGATGGAGTCACTCGAAACGATGAAAGGTCGTTTTTTTGAGATCGCATATGCGACCATGCACACGACCGGGCAGGGCTATATGATGGCGTTTCAGGCTTCCGGTCCTCATGCCGCGGATCGCGCCCTGGAGGCCATTGCCGCAGGCTATGAAGAACTTCAGCGATTTCCGCAGAAGGCTTTCTGGGACAAACCGATGGGCAAGTTTAACGTCCAGCTCAATAAGGAATGGCGTGCCGTTCCAAAAGGCATTTCACTCGTTATCGGCTGCTCAACATTCCCGACATGGAATTCCGTTCCGGGTATTTTTGCCAGCTTAATCACCGGCAATACTGTTATTGTCAAGCCGCATCCCGGTGCCATCCTTCCCATCGCAATCGTCGTTGCCGGCATTCAGAAGGCACTTTCGGAAAACGGTTTCGATCCGCACACATGCCAGCTCGCTGTCGACACCGTGGATAAAACCATAACACGTGAGCTCGCCGGGCATCCCGACATAAAACTGATTGACTACACCGGCAATTCGCACTTTGGCGGCTACCTGGAATCGCTCCCTGGTAAAACCGTTTTTACCGAGAAGACCGGTGTAAATTCCGTCATCCTCGATTCCGTTGACGATGTCGACAAAGTTGCCACCAACCTGGCGTTCGCCTTGACCTTGTACAGTGGCCAGATGTGTACCGCGCCACAGAACTTTTTTATACCGGAAGGGGGTATTAAGGCAAAATCAGGTGTTATATCTTTTGATGATTTTGCAGTAAAACTAGGCGATAGCATTAACAGCCTTGTTGACAATCCCAAAGCTGGTCCGTTTGTACTGGGTGCCGTTCAAAATCAAAAGACCTGTGAGCGCGTGCAGGAAGCGGAAACGTTGGGCGGAAAGGTATGGCTCAAATCGCGCACTTTTGAAAATCCGATGTTCAGGAAGGCACGCGTAGCAACGCCGGTATTGGTAGAGGTGAATGCGAACGATAAGGAAGTATACGCCAGCGAGCGTTTCGGACCCATTGCGTTTCTGATCAAAACAAAGAATACGGATCAGTCGCTTGCGCTTGCGCAGGAGATGGCAAATCGGCACGGTGCGATTTCGTGCGGTGCTTACACAACCGATCCTGTCGTGAAGGAAAAAATAGCCGACGAGATGGCGCTTGCCGCGACGCCCGTATCCTTCAATCTCGTGGGCGGAATCTATATGAATCAGAACGCCGCTTTCTCCGACTTTCACGTCACCGGGGGTAACCCTGCCGGAAATGCATCGTTTACAAATCCCGACTACATCAACCGGCGATTTACGTGGGTAGGCCATCGCGAACCTGCCAGCGCTTAGCCTAAAGGTTGTATTCGGTCAATACAGGAAAATAATTTTTCCGCATTCTCATCGCGGGTGGTTTCGTGCATTTTTAGAATGTTCCGGCGGTAGGACGGGTCCGTCAGCAGCGCCGATATTTTTAAGCGGATGTCTGCGATGGAATCCGTTTCGACATCGCCCTGAAGGCCGATCCTGTGATATAATACACGCGACGCGTTTCCGCGTTGGTCGACTTTATGCTCGAGTGGATAGACGAGCATGGGTACGCCAAACGTTATGGATTCCTTGATTGAATTCAATCCTCCATGCGTTATAAAAAGCCGCGCTTTCGCGAGGATCTCCAGCTGGGGTAAATAATCAAAGATGTAAACGTGATCGGCCTTCGGCGGCGATTCTTTCAGCCGGCTTCCTTCAAGTTTTAACGACACCATTAAGAGACATTGCTGGTTACGCGTTGCTTCGGTCAACTTATGCAGCAACCTCAGGACGCGCTTCCGGTTGCGCGCCGGGATGGTGCCAAACGAACAATAAATCAGCGTCAGGTGCTTCGCTGCCAGTACATCGAATACCGTGTGCTGCAGACGACGAAAGTCTGCGTGCGAATCTTCCTTCCGCCCGAGGCTTATCCATGACCCCAGATATTCGCAGGGGAAAAAGCAGGGATCCATTTTGAAATCCAGCGCTTCCGGTGCTATGATAAGTTGTGGCACACCCTGAATGGCATAATTGAAGGCCGAAGGAAACGATGGAAGATATTTGGACGGAATATTATTCCGCCTGATTCTTCGTTGGATGATCAGGTTATCGTCGCAACCCAGGAACATCAGTTTCTGAAGCCATCGTTTTTTATTGCTGTTGCGCCTGGCGGTGCGGTGGGCATGATCGATGCCATCCTTGTCATTCGGAAGCACGATGCTATTGACAGGCGGAAAGCCTGGTAGCAATGTTGTGGGGAACATGGTATGCAGGATGGCCACCCTGATGCGGGAAGATCTGAGGTGCTGATACAGTACAAGGAAGTCGGTGCACTGCTGTGCATCGAGCAACACGAAATCCGGAAGCACGTCATTCAGCATTTGGTCAAGTTCCGTCTTTCGTTCGTGGTAAAGGCTGTCGCTCCATCGATCACGTACGGTGTGGAGGTAAACAGGTCGTCTTTTCTGCACGCTGTTCACCCAATGTTCCAGTCCCAGGCCGAAGGGAACAGTTCGCAACGGGTAAAATGAAAACCCCTGCCGGGTAACATGGTTTTTGAAAAACTCAACCCCGGCGAAAATTATATCGTACCGTTGACTCAGTATTTCTGCCAGTTTAAAGCAGGCATTGAAATGACCCGAACCGTGATATAACAACAGCAGTATGCGTGGTTTTTCAGACACGATAATGTATGTGCGTAGTCAGCGAACTTTTGCTGAACGAATATACCTTGAAAAAAGACCCGGAAATAGTCTTTTGAAATACACGCCGAGCGTCTCCCTCCCGCCGATATATACTTCCTGTCTCCGGTGCTCAATCGCTTTGACGATTTTTCGCGCGCACCAGTCAGCAGGTTTGCCAGCATATTGTGCCGCATCCATTTTGCCGAGGGGCGTTCCATCGCCGGTGACAGCGTATAGCGTTAGCGATGTGCGAATAAAACCAGGGCATATCATCGTGACCGCAATGTCATTTTTGAAGCCTTTCCAAAGCTCGGCGCGGAGTGAATCAAAAAATCCGTGTAAGGCATGCTTGGATGCCGCATAGCCAGACCGGTATGGCGTTCCGAAAATGCCGGTGAGACTCGAGATGGTAACAAAGTGCCCCTGTTTCCGGTTTGCAAAATGTGGTAGCAGATACTTTGTCAGGGCGACAGGACCGAAATAATTAACCTCCATCAGCCGGCGATCCACTTCCGGCATCGTGTCGCCGGCAAAACTTCGTTGTGTAATACCGCCGTTGTTCACCAGGATGTCAACATGTCCGAACATCTGAACAGCAGCTTCGGTAGAGATTTTCAGTGTTTCGGGCCGCGAAAGGTCGAGTGGAAGAATGCGTACGTCAGCTTGTGCGGAAGAGGGACAATTTCCCTTGACGCGTTCAAGTTCCTCCTTGCGGCGTGCTGACAAAATAAGACGCGCGCCTTTTAAGGCGAGTGCATACACCAGCGCCTCACCAATGCCGGACGACGCCCCGGTAACCCAAATGACTTTATTGGCAAGTTTAGACATTATGCATGAAAGACCATGAAGATTTACTTCAACCGCAGCGCTTCACCCCTATAACCCTGCGCACCCTCAATAATCGAAAATACTTTATTCATTGGAATCCGCCTTGCCTATTTTTTAAAAATGAAGTACACAGCCAGCACAAGAAAAATAAACCCGATCAGGTGGTTCATGCGGAATGTTTCAGTCTTGAAAAACAACAAGGAAAATCCTACAAAGATAACCAGCGTGATCACTTCCTGGATCACCTTGAGCTGGACCAGCGAAAACGGACCGCCGTATTCTTTGTAGCCCAGCCGGTTCGCAGGGACCTGCAAGGTGTATTCAAAAAACGCAATACCCCAGCTAATGAGAATGATCGCCAGCAGTGACAGGCTTTGCGACCACTTCATATCCTTGAATCGCAGGTGCCCGTACCAGGCCATCGTCATGAAAGCGTTGGAAAGCACCAAGAGGATGATCGTATACAAGCCGCGCATGGCCAGGCATTATTTTGTTTCGAACCTTGTTGTACTGAGGAGCAATTCGTCGACCTATTTAACCAGTTTCTTGTACCGGATCCGGTGCGGCTGGTCATCACCCAAACGTTTTTTCTTATTCTCCTCATATTCGCTGAAGCCCCCTTCAAACCAGAAGATCTGCGAGTCGCCTTCGAATGCAAGGATATGCGTACATACCCTGTCGAGAAACCACCGGTCGTGAGAAATAATAACGGCACAACCCGCGAAGTTGTCCAGCGCTTCTTCCAGCGCACGAAGTGTGTTCACGTCGAGGTCGTTGGTAGGCTCATCCAGCAAAAGAAGGTTACCCCCTTGTTTCAAGGCGATGGCCAGATGCACCCTGTTGCGCATACCGCCGGAAAGTTCTTTTATCTTTTTCTGCTGATCATTGCCGTTGAAATTGAATTTACCCACGTAGGCCCGGGAATTCAGTGTCTTTCCACCGAGTTCGATCAGTTCATTCCCGCCGCTGATTGCCTGCCACACCGTCTCTTCAGGTTTCAGGTCGTCATGTTCCTGGTCCACATAAGCGATCTGGACGGTCTCACCCACTTCGAAGGTTCCGGCATCCGGCTTTTCTTTCCCGATGATCATCTTGAACAAGGTGGTCTTACCCGCGCCGTTCGGACCTATAATTCCAACAATGCCCGCCGGTGGTAGTGAGAAGGTAAGATTCTCATATAACAACTTGTCACCATAGGCCTTGGCCACACCGTTCGCTTCAATAACCTTATTGCCAAGGCGCGGCCCGGGCGGAATGAAAAGCTCAAGCTTGTCTTCCTTCTCTTTGGTTTCCTGGCTCAGCAATTTTTCATAGGCGCTCAAACGCGCTTTTCCCTTTGCCTGCCGGCCCTTGGGATTCATGCGTACCCATTCCAGTTCGCGTTCCAGCGCTTTCTGCCGTTTTGATTCAGACTTCTCTTCCTGGGCCAGGCGCTTCTGTTTCTGTTCGAGCCACGACGAGTAGTTTCCTTTCCAGGGAATACCTTCGCCCCGGTCCAGTTCAAGGATCCACCCCGCTACATTATCCAGGAAGTAACGATCGTGAGTAACCGCGATAACGGTTCCTTTATATTGTTTCAGGTGTTGTTCCAGCCAGTGTACCGACTCGGCGTCAAGGTGGTTGGTAGGCTCATCCAGCAGCAGCACATCCGGCTCCTGAAGCAACAGGCGGCAAAGCGCCACCCTTCGTTTTTCTCCACCGGAAAGATGTTCAACATTGGCGTCGGGAGGAGGGCACCGCAGTGCATCCATGGCCCGTTCCAACCTGTGGTCCAGTTCCCACGCCCCCGAAGCATCCAGCTTTTCCTGGATTTCGCCCTGCTTCGTGATGAGCTTGTCCATGGCATCCGGATCCTCAACAATGGCCGGGTCAGCGAATTTTTCGTTGATGGCTTCAAATTCCTTCAGGAGGTTCATCGTTTCGTGAACGCCTTCTTCCACAACTTCCCTGACTGTTTTGGTCTTGTCCAGCTGAGGTTCCTGTTCGAGCAATCCCACAGAGAACGTGAGGTCAGACACTACTTCGCCCTGGAATTCCTTGTCAATACCCGCGATAATGCGCAGCAGAGACGACTTCCCTGAGCCATTCAAACCCAGCACGCCGATCTTGGCCCCGTAGAAGAAGGACAAGTAAATATTTTTGAGAACCTGTTTATTGGGGGGGTAGATCTTGTTGACACCCGCCATCGAGAAGATAATTTTTTCGTCAGCCATGAAGTAAATGTTGAAGGATGATTTTCGCCGTAGGTTGAACGCACCGTAGCCGGTTCAACTTTCTACCGTTAAGGCCGCAAATATGGCGTTTTCATGTTAAATAGTGAAGGCTTATGTGCGGTTGTATGATTTTACAGATGCCGCGCCACCTGGGTGATCCGTTCGCGTTTCGGGTAACCGCAGGAAAAACAGGAAAAATGAATTTTTGAGTATACTTTTTGGTTACCGGATCGTTCTACTGACTATGAAACCAAGAATAGAACGTAGGGCGAAAAAGAGCATTCAACCGGCCGTTTAGCCAATCTGTGGACGGGGGTTGACTCTTGATTATTTAATTCTATTTTTGCGGAAAAATAAAAGGAGGATTTACGCCTATGTATTGGACCCTTGAACTTGCCTCTTACCTGGAAGACGCTCCCTGGCCGGCCACCAAGGACGAGTTGATCGATTACTCAATCCGGTCAGGCGCTCCCCTGGAAGTAGTCGAAAATCTCCAGGAACTGGAGGATGACGGCCAGCCTTACGAGAGCATCGAAGAGATCTGGCCCGATTATCCCACCAAAGAGGATTTCTTCTTCAACGAGGATGAATATTAACGACAGCACATCTTAATACTGATAAAGCCGGTTATGCCGGCTTTTGTTTTTCAGTCCTTTGCATAGCGCGCACTTTCATTAACGCTTCCGCCACGACCAGGTCTTCCGGTGTCGTAATTTTGATGTTATCATAGCTTCCTTCAAAAAGTGAAATAATCGCGCCGTTCCGCTCTGCGACGCTGGCATCATCTGTCAGTCGTGGATCTTCAGTGATCTCATAGGCATTTTTGATAAGCCCGATATCAAATGTCTGCGGTGTTTGTATAAGCCTGAACCGCGACCGCTCCACGGCTGTCGAGCGTTCCTGGTCTGTCATCCGGATCGACTCCTTTAACATGACCGATGCCACTGCTGAACCCGTGGTGGTCGCCAACCGGAAAGACTTGTTAATAATGTCTTCGCTGATCAGCGGCCTGACGCCGTCGTGGATCGCCACCAGCCCTTCTCCTTTGATTTTACTCAGACCGTTTTTTACGGATTGAAACCGCGATGTTCCGCCACGCTGCAATTCGACAGGATGGCGAAAATCAAACTGCGCGCACAGGCTGGTCCATGTTCCGAAATCGGCTTCCGGAAGCACAAGGATGATGGGAAGGGTAGGAGAATACCGGACAAAGGCATTGATTGTATGCATCAGGATGGGCAGTCCGTTGATAGTCATGAATTGCTTGGGCGCCGGACTATTCATTCGGGTTCCCGTTCCACCGGCCACGATCAATGCATATTCCTTATTATTCATAGCTTTACAATACAAGTTATGATACTCTTCAGATTTCTCTTACTCGTTTTTAACGTCGCCGTGGTTTCCTTCCTGATTTACAAAATGCTGGAAGTCGTGCGGCAGCCTGTGAGCCGTTCAAAAAAAACAATTGTCATCGCGGGTGGTGTGATTTTACTGCTCGCGCCTTTCGGGATGTTTCTTCGTTTCTTCGTTCCCACCTTCCAGTACTTTCTCATCTATCCCATTGCCATCGCGCTTTTTTTATACCTGACACGCGAACTATAAAAAAAGCCAGCAACAGGGCTGGCTTCAAAGTTTGGTGCGAGGCGTTTTAAATGATAAGCATGGCATCCCCATAGGTGAGGAATTTATACTTCTCCTTCTTGGCCACCTTGTACGCTTCCATGATCAGATCATAACCTCCAAAAGCGGCTGCCATCATCAGTAGCGTCGATTCAGGCATATGAAAATTGGTGATCATCGCATTGCAGATCTTGAAATCATAGGGCGGGAAGATAAATTTATCCGTCCAGCCTTCGCGTGCTTTTAACCGGTTGGTGGCCGACACAGCTGATTCGAGGGCACGCATGGTTGTGGTTCCGATAGAAATAACCCGGTTTTTGTTGTCCAGTGCCCGGTTTACAGCTTCAACAGCCGCGGGGCCGACAATAAAATTTTCGGAGTCCATTTTATGCTTCGTCAGATCTTCAACATCAACCGGTCTGAACGTTCCGAGGCCGATATGAAGTGTGATGAAGCTCATATCAACACCTTTCAGCTGGAGGCGCTTCAGTAACTGACGCGTGAAATGCAGTCCGGCGGTTGGCGCCGATACAGCACCCTTATGTTTCGCGAAGATAGTTTGAAATCGCTCCTTGTCTTCAGGCTTTACTTTCCTTTTGATGTACTTGGGAAGGGGCGTCTCACCCAATGTTTCCACAACCTTGTCAAACGCTTCGGAGTCACCATCAAAAAGAAAGCGGATGGTTCTGCCGCGTGACGTCGTATTATCGATGACCTCGGCAACCAGGTCGCCATTGCCAAAGTACAGTTTGTTACCCACGCGGATCTTGCGTGCAGGGTCTACGAGTACATCCCAAAGGTGCATCTCGGCATTCAGCTCGCGCAGCAAGAAAACTTCGATCTTTGCGCCGGTCTTTTCTTTTCGTCCATAAAGGCGTGCCGGAAATACCATGGTGTCGTTGCCGACCATCACATCGCCTTCACCGAAGTACTCGACGATATCTTTGAAAACCCTGTGTTCGATCTTTCCGCTATCCTTATGGATAACCATCATTCTTGACTCGTCCCGGTTCTCCGGGGGGTCGAGTGCAATGAGGTTGTTGGGGAGCTCAAATTTAAATTCCGATAACTTCATATTCGTTAAAGCAAAAGACGCCCAATAAAGGGTAAATTTTTAAGAGGTTGCAAAAATAAGGCAACAATTGGCTTTTGCGACAAAAGGCACCCTTTTTTTCGGGGGCGCTTGGCAAGGCGCGAAGGATTTGTAACAAAAATCCCTTTTTTTAGTCTACCAGCAGTAATTTGGCCCGAACGCTGCCGACTAACATAATTGGAAAGGTCTCCGTTATTGACATCATATGAAGACGCTTAAGCAGATTTTTGAAAGTTTTCGCTTCGCCCTGAAGGCTTTGCGCTCCAATATCCTTCGGACGGTGTTGTCGCTGCTTGGTGTTACCGTCGGTATTTTTGCCATAATCTCCGTCTTAACCCTGGTCGATTCACTGGAAAAGAATATTAAAGACAGCCTGAATTTTCTGGGCACCGACGTTGTCTACATTGATAAATGGCCCTTTACCGCTGATACGGATGGGGAATACCGGTGGTGGGAGTTTTGGCAGCGGCCGAATCCTTCTTACCAGGAGTTCAGGTTCCTCGAAGAAAACATGCGGAACATGAACGCGATCACCATTTTTGCAGGTCGGGGTGGCCAGATTGTGAAGTACAGGAGTAATAGCGTTGGGAATGTTCATCTGGCGGGCGGCGGTCCGGGCTATGATGTGGTATTCGAAGTCCCGATTGAAAATGGCCGGTACTTCACGCCGGAAGAGATTGAGTCGGGACGAAACGTCGCGCTCATCGGTTATGAGATTGCACAGAAACTTTTCCCCGGAAGGGATGCGGTGGGGCAGACGATCAAGGTAAAAAACCTGAAGTATGTCGTGATCGGCGTCATGAAAAAGGAAGGTCAAAGTTTCCTCGGGTTCTCCAGTAACGATTACAAGACTGTTATTCCGTATGCTTCATTCCGGAGGTTGTTTCAGACGGGTACCGGCGCCTGGGACGAACTCACTTCGCGAATCGGTATCAAAGGATATTCATCTGACGTCGGCCTGGTGGAAATGGAGAATGAATTGCGTGGGATGCTTCGGGTGCGGCGCGGATTGAAGCCGACCGAAAAAGATAATTTTGCACTGAACAGACCGGAGGCAATCGCCAATATTATCAGCGGTGTTTTCGATATTGTTGGTGTCGCCGGCTGGATCATTGGCGGATTCTCGATCCTGGTTGGCGGATTTGGCATTGCGAACATCATGTTCGTATCGGTTAAGGAACGCACCAGCATCATCGGACTGCAAAAATCGCTGGGCGCGAAAAACTATTTCATCCTGTTCCAGTTTCTCTTCGAAGCGATTTTCCTAAGCCTTATCGGGGGCCTTGCGGGACTCTTGCTGGTCTATCTGATTACGTTCA